>Ga0187849_1002469_pt1 | contig 17628 bp, 16 predicted proteins | sample June2016WEW_4_10_2_FD_132412 | JGI IMG/M metagenome (GOLD analysis project Ga0187849, IMG submission 132412) | Peatland microbial communities from SPRUCE experiment site at the Marcell Experimental Forest, Minnesota, USA - June2016WEW_4_100 | ecosystem: Environmental > Terrestrial > Soil >...
CCGGGCCTCAAGCTTGCATCTCTTGGAGATTGAATAAGAATCATGAGAGTGAAGGGGCGAGGATATTGGAATCTAAAGTTCGGAGTTGGGATCTCGAAGTTCAGACTAAAAACTTAGCTTAAAGGCGTAGGGAGGAAAGCCCAAGCAGGATCGTGGAACGGGGGGGACGGGCGACGAGGATTCTTATTCCTGTTGACTTCTATGCTTTCCTTACCTAAAGTTTAGCCAGGAAAGGATTTCCATTGACTGTCTGAGGGGGAAATGAAAATGCTGAAATCGAAGAACTTTATCGGGCTATCCAAATGGAGTCTGGATACCCCCTGCCTGGTCGTTGACGAAGAAACTCTGGAACGGAATATCCAGACTATGCAGTCTTACCTAACCTCCTTGGGGAAGCAATTGCGGCCCCACGCTAAGACGCACAAGTGTTCCCGCATCGCTCAAAAACAGGTTGCGGCGGGATGCCGGGGGATCTGCGTGGCTAAGATGGCGGAAGCCGAGATCCTGGTAGAGAAAGGGTTACAGGGGGTCCTGATCACTTCTCCCGTTGTCACGGACCAAAAGATTGAAAGGCTTATGACCTGCTTATCCCGCGACCCTGAGCTGATGGTGGTGGTGGACAACCCTACCAACGCCGGCATGTTGAATGAGGCGGCAAGAAAGCACGGGCTGAAACTTTCGGTTCTCGTAGACCTGGACCCGGGCATGGGACGAACGGGAGTGGCCTTTCAGGAGGGATTGGCCCTGGGCCGATGGATCAAAAGCCTCCCCTTTCTCCGTCTGCGAGGGATCCAATGTTATGCCGGGCACGTTCAACATATCCCCTCTTTCGAACAGCGCCGACAAGCGTCGGTGGGCTGGCTGAACCAGGCGGCTGAAGTTTTTCGCCAATTCCAGAAGAATGACCTACCGTGCGAAATTTTCACCGGCAGCGGCACCGGGACCTATGAAATTGATTGCCAGGTGGCCGAACTTACCGATTTGCAGGCGGGGTCCTATACCCTCATGGATGCAGAGTACTTGAACATCGGTTCGTCCCAGAATCCCCTGAAATTCGAAACATTTCCTCCGGCCCTGACTCTTTTGACCACGGTGATCAGTTCCAATCATCCGGATTTTTTCACGGTAGATGCAGGCTTGAAGGCCCTGTACCACCATGGAGGAAACCCTTCCGTCCTCCACCCGGATGGCCTCCAATTAAAATACGAATGGTGGGGAGACGAACACGGGCGAATTAATGTCTCCGGGGCGCTCAGAAAGTTCAAAATCGGAGAAGTTCTGGAACTGGTCGTTTCCCACTGTGATCCCACAGTCAATCTGTTCGACGCTTTCTTCGTCACCCGGAAGGGCGTTGTGGTGGATGTCTGGCCGATTGATATGCGGGGAAAGTGTCAGTGAGCATAGAACGAATGATCGCTTGGTGACCCCAAACTTCTTTCCAGGTTTGGATCCCTTTTCCAAGGAGTCCTTCTGATGAGCTTGACCCTGATGATCAAATCTGAGGATTTATGGAGATTTTCCAATGCCGTGTTAGAGAAGATGACCGTCCCCCGGAAAGAGGGTGAGATCGTCTCCACCGCCCTAATCGATGCTGACCTGCGAGGGATAGAAACCCACGGAGTCGTAAGACTCCCTCAATATGTCACCCTTATCAAAAACGGTACGATCAACCCGAAACCTCAAATCAAAATGATAGGCGAGTCAGCCTCCCATTCCCTCTGGGACAATGATAACGGCATGGGCTTCCTCGGCAGTGTAAAAGCTATGGGCCTTTGCATCGAGAAAGCCAAGCGGGAGGGGATTGCCATGGCAGGGGTTCGAAATTCATCGCATTTTGGGGCTGCCGGCTACTACACGATTATGGCTGCGGAGCTGGGTTTAATTAGTTTTGCCGCTTCCAATGCCTACCCGGTGATGGCCCCTCCGGGGACCATCACTCCGACCCACGGAAACAATCCCCTTTCTTACGCCTTTCCCGCAGGAGAAAATCCACCCATCGTGACAGACATGGCCACCAGCGTGGCTTCTCAGGGTAGAATAAAGAAGTTAGGAAATGAAGGAAAGCCAATCCCCCTGGGCTGGGCTTATGACCGTGAGGGCAAACCCACCGATGATCCGGAGGCTTTTTCCCTGCTGATGCCTCTGGGGGAAGGGGGGTACAAAGGGTTCGGTCTTGCAGTAGCGATGGATGTTCTGGCAGGAGTCCTTACGGGGTCATTATTTGCCCGGAAGATCATCTCCGGCCCTGGGTCCCGGGGATGCGGGCACTTCTTCCTGGTTATTGATCCCCAAAGATTCATTCCTTTAGACGAGTTCAAGAAGAGAATGGATGAAATGATCAGAATGGTTAAAGGAGCGCAGCCGCCCGATCAGCAAATGGGTCCGATATCCCTTCCGGGGGAAAGGGGCTTTGAAAAAAAGAAAAAGCGGCTGCGGGAAGGAATTCCCGTGTCAGCCGCTACGCTAAAACTTCTCGAACGACTCGGCGATGGACTTGAAATACCCCCCCTGCGCAGAGGGTGAGGGTCCTGGCCCAGAATTTATTTCTGCCACCACCACTGGGGGACGATACCATTGTTCTTTTTCTTCAATTCTTCTTCCATGGAAACGACTTTTCCCCCGAAATTGTTAAATTCCTCCCAAGCCTTTTTCTTACTCTCCTCATCCCTGCGGGAAGTCGCCTCTAGATATCTCTGATAAGCCTGTTCGAACTGTTCCGTGTAATAAACTTTTTGTTTTTTGTAGGATTCTATGTCTATCTCTTTTTTATCATTCTCCTTTACTTCAGCCTCCTTGGAAGCCTCGCCGGGATTTGATTTCGCCATTTCGGGAGCAGAGGCTTTTTTCGTCTCTAGCGGAATCTCTAAAGCCGGGGATTTTTCTTTTTGTTTATGAGATCTTTCCGAGAATTTTTCTTCCACTTTCACAATGGAAAGGATGTTTTTCTTCGAAAGGGAGGCGACTCCCCCTTGATACTGGAATTTAATTGTGTCCTTCTCTTCCCAATATCTTTCGATTTCAACACTTCTTCCATTCTTCAATTTGATAACGTAGTCCGCGAAAGCGCCGGAACTCAGGAAAAAAGTCAAAACGATGGCCGCCCCGAAAGACAGTTTCTTCATGTTTCCCTCTTTTTTTCTTCCCCCGCATGCCTTGAATGCGAATTAATGGCAGTCCGTTCCTTTAAGAGAATAATTCTAACCACCTAAGGGTAATCAAAGGGAGAGAATTGGTCTGATCATTGACCGCTCGGCTGCAGTAAACAATGGTGGAGTCCCCTCCTACCAGGTCAGCGGAAACGGTCGCCCCAGCCATCATGGCGCCGGTAACGTTCTTTCCTCCACCACCAGTAAAGGTAATCGACCCGGTAGCCAAAATGACCCCATGCCATTGGAAACCGCCTTGAATCGCGAGATCCCCATCCACCAGAAGGATCCCGCAGCCATGGCTCTGTCCGGCAAGTTTGACATAGGTGTTGTTGGTGTTGAAATAGACAACATTGCGGGCATTACAGCTGGAGGCATCCTGTTGTGTAGCCCCGGGATTGGGAGTTCCCCAATCCATGCCAGCCAGGGTTGCGCTATTTACATTGTAATTATAATTGGCTTTCCCCCTAAATTGAACGATCAGCGCTTGTACATCGATGTTTTTCGGAGAATGCTCAACAATGGCGGCAGGCTTGCCCTCCGACGAACCGGTGATAGTCGGGTGTCCATTCTGGCCTACACCCGCCATGGTGAGGACTCCGGGTACATCATCGGTTCCGCAGTGATCCATACCCAAGATGGAAACCGAAGTTCCCTGGATCATGGTGTGCTCTTTGGTATAAAGCGCAGCGGGCGCTGGGATGGAAGGTACTCGTGTGGCTTCAATCCGGATAGGCTTCGAGGCACCCGTGGTGGTGTAGCCCTCTGAGGTAATGACAAAAATATTCGTTCCTACCGAAGTGTTCTCCTCTGGGACCCCATCTCCGTTGCTCTCTCCCCATTTGAGAATACGGCCGGAAGAGTCCAATTTATGGGTAATGGTTACTACATAATCCAGAGAAGAATTCAACCGGTCATAGCGAGCCTGGTCGCTGCTCCCGCTATATCCCTTTGCTGCGGCTTCAGCGGCGGTTCCGACGAAAGCAGTCCAATTGGGATTGATAGCTTGGTCGTCATAGATCGGGGAAGCACTGGCTGCGGTTTGCATCCGGGAACGGGTATCTTCCAATCCCGCCTCGGCCACATAGAAGACTTGCTTGGCCGAGCGGTCATTGGAAGCAATCTTCAATTCTGTGGCCGTGCTCATCATGGCGGCCAGACTTAGAATAGTGAGGACCAGAACGAGAAGAAGGCCAGTAATGAGCACGGCTCCTCTTTCATCCGTGGCCAAAGAAATTTTCTTGAACATTCCCCTGATATTCATTTTTGCCTCCAAAATTTATGAAGCCAGATTGCGAGGAGTCACATCTGTCGTTAAAGTGATCGTCCGGTACGCACCCGTCGCTCGATCGGGAAGAGTGGTTCGGGCAGTAATGGTTATCGTCACTTTTCTGATATTCGCCAGATTCCCGGGGTTCAGGGTTACTGATCCGTCGGCCAGCGTATAGGCGAAAGAGAGAGCGGTAATATTATCGGCAATGGGTAAATTGACCCCATTTCGGCAGATCTGGAGAGTTCCCGGGTTATAAGAGTAGGTGATGTCTTCGTTCGCGCCGAGGGTATCCCCATTCTGGTCGAGATCGGCCAAGACCCGGATCGTATTGGAGGTAGCGGTCTGAATTCCTTTGAAAGTGCTCGTGGAAGTCTTGTAACCTGCCAAACGGATCTCCCGGGTCATCAGGTCCAGGGCCGCCCGGGTGCTCTGGGTCATCTCGGCCACCTGCTCCTGGGCGCTGAATACTACCTGCTGGGAAGTGAATACATAGTAAAGCGCAGCTAGAAGGATTCCGGTAATTAAAATGCCGGACAGTAACTCAATTAGGGTAAATCCCCCCTGCCGGTTTTTCATCTCTTCTGCTTCCTTACTTCAATCCCCACGAAGGGTTGTCATGGTGACGGTGTGAGACCCGCGATTGATCCAGTTTACGGTCACGTTGATGGTCCGGATATTTCCGGTTGTAGAAATAGACCATTGTCGAAGATAATCGATGTTTCCCAGCTGTACCGAATCATTCCCCGGGGTTAAGGAGGTTAAACGGGTGTTCTTTAGGGTCTCCATTTTGTCCTGCATTAAAGTCGTGGCAGTGGACGTTTCCTTGCTGTTTGAGGTTGCCTGCATGACCGAGTAAACCATGGAGCTGATAGCCAGGAGAACCACGGAAAGGATAAAAACCGCAATGAGGAGTTCAATCAAGGTAAATCCAGGTTTGTTTTGCTTTTTCATCCTAATTTCACCCGCCCGGTGGAGCCCACCGTAATATTTTTCGTTGCCATGGGATTGGAAACGACAATGGTTCTGGGACTGGAATTTCCGCGGGAATTGAAAGGAACCGCAAAGGCGCTCATCGCTATCTCTGGAACGGCAAGGGTGCTCAATGTTATCTCTGGATAGTCAACGCTGAAACTCCTGCTTTTGGCTACCAAACCATCGCTTACTCTCACCACCTGGTAAGAATTGGAATTGAAAACCACCTGAAAGTCTCTGTTTTCCTTCACGGCCAGAAGTCGGGCAAACTGTAGGTCCGTGGCTACTTCTCGGGCTGCCGCCCTGATTCTGTAACCCGAAGAGAATTGAGCGACCAGGGGAGAAGCGACGACCAGCAGGATGCCGATCACCGCCAGGACAATGATGAGTTCCGTGATGGTGAGCCCTGAAGAAATTTTCTTTCTCATTACCTGTTTTCCTTCACTTCCCCTAGCTGTTGAAAGGATTTCTCGGGTTGTTATGAGCAAAATGAATGCCAGATTGATTTTTTCCAGCCTTCAAGGATGAACTAACTTTTTTATATTTACGGGATGACTGGTGCGGTGAACCTGGGGTTTACTAATCTTCCAGAACTTCTAAAGAATTCGCACTTTTTACTTCTCTTCCTCTCCTCTTTCTATATTTCTAGAAATTCTTGAGGCAACAATTTCCCCGGCAATCAGCTTGAAGAAAACGGCTATTTTCGTTCACATTTGTAAAAATGAGAGCAAAATTGTGAGGAAAATTTTTAAGAAGGGGAGTGAAAATATAGGGTTGCCTGCGAGGTTTTAAGAAATGAATCGATTTCTTCAGCCCTCCTCCTCAAGGAGACGAAACAATCGCTCAATACAACCTTAGGACCGGAGCAGCCGCCAGAGGTTCCCCGATATGGGGCCATAAGGTCTATCCATGACCTCTTCAGCTTGAGGATGGAGGAATACGCGTACTGGAAGTTACTCCCTTGGTTCTTTTCGAGGTTTCATCTTATCTACATGGTCATAAACGTTTTTGAAGATATCGATCCATCGAGTTCGGAATTTATCGAAAAAAAGTCTTTCCCCTTTAGCGGAAAGAATTTCTTCTAAGATGATATAACAAGAAGTAATGCTGGAAGATATAACGATTTTCCTTAACTCATCGGTTTCAGCGGATACGGGTTTCAGTTTCATCGGTCCATTCTCCTTTGAAAGGTATCAATTAATTGAGATGATTTCTTTGAATTCCTTTTTTTCTCTATTTTCGGCTCATAAGAGAAATAATGTAAAGGAATTGAACATTAGGCAGGTCAAATAACTCCCGGGCTTTAATGGCTTGGTCGGGAACCAACAAAAGCCCATACTGCAATTTCTCTTGCACAACCTCCAGTCAACAACGAGGAAAGATCGAGGATTAAAAAAACTAAATTAATTTAATTTTTTTTGAATAAATACCATTTAACACCAAAAGCGCAGGCAGATCAAGAAAATTCTATTCTGGCAGAATAGGGGATCGAGGCTGGATTCATTCCCGACACGTTCGATCCTTCCGTCGTTCACCGCATCGAACACGTGAGCAGCGAAGAAGCCATCGAACACGCCACGCGTCTGGCGCGAGAGGAAGGAATCTACGACCAAAATGGATTACCAAAAAAGTAAATTGCGGGAAGCTTGGAATGCCGATTAGACTACTGCTCCTTCCCCTAAAGGATGATTCTCCAGAATCCTCTGGGGGCTAAAACAGCTCAGGTCCAAAGCTGGAGTCCGCTGGAGAATTAATTCGGCGAGGTATCGGCCCGCGGCCGGGGATTGTTGCAGTCCATGCCCGGAGAAACCGTTGATCAGGTAGAGACCCTCGATGCCGGGCCATGCACCCAGGATAGCGTTGCTGTCCAGCTGGTTTACCTCGTAAAGTCCGGCCCAGCCCCTGACCAGCTTCAAGCTCTCAAAGGAGGGGACGATCTGAACCAGCTCAGGCCAAAGCCGCTCGGTAAAACGTTTCCATTCCCATCCGAAATCGAACCCCACCGGGTCCTCTTCCATGGACCGGCCGACGAGGATCATCCCGCCCGTTTCGGATCGAAAGTAAAGGCCCGAAGGTGAAATGATTAACGGGAAGGGGCGTTCGAGGGGAGTTTCTGGTTTAACAGCGAATACTTGACGTTTGGTTGGAGAAATGGGAAGTTCCACTCCCGCCGTCCTGGCTATCTCAGCCGCCCAGGGCCCGGAGGCATTGACGACAATTCTGGAATGGGCAGATTGTCCGGATGCCAGCTTTACCCCGCTTACGCCTTTTTGGTTTTTCTCCAGTTCTAACACTTCATCGAAGAAATACTGGGCACCCAGAGAAATGGCCTTTCTCCCGAATGCCATCATCAATCCATAGGGATCTAAATATCCATCCCGTGGGCCAAAAGTACCCCCCACAAAACCATCGACCGATAGAAGAGGGATCTCCCCCTTAATTCTTTCCGGGGGCCACCATTCTACCGCGCACCCTAACCTTTTCTGTAGATCTAAAGATCTCTCAGCTAGCGCTCTTCCCGAGGGGTCAATCAGGAAAAGATAGCCCTCCTGGCGAAAATTGATGAACGGTTTTTCGCCTTTTATGGCCATCTCCTCTTCGAACCGGGAGAAGCACTCCTGGGCGTAAAGGGAGATCAGGATGTTCTCTTTCAGACTAAACTGAACCCTCACTCCACCCAGGGAGAAAGCAGTAGAGGCCCGGGTAAAAGTTGGATCCCGCTCGACCACCGCCAGTTTCAGAGTGGGCTCAGCGGCCAGCAGATGATAGGCCACCGATGACCCCATCACCGCCCCGCCTACAACAATGACATCATAAGATCTGCTTTCCATGGTCCTCGGAGAGAAGCTGCCTTCTGACCCTCAGCCCATAAAGAGTCCAGGGATGGTGACTTATTCTCTCGACTGAGAGAAGTATAGCATTTCGCCTGGGATGTAAAATGAAAAATCGCAGCCTTTATATGGAATCCCTCACCTTCGGGCTTTTCCATCAAATTTTTGCGTCCCGCTCAGTTGTAATAGAGGGCGAACATCTCAAAGCCAAATATGCCGAAGGAGGGTTCACCTTTGCTTTAACACCTGAAGGATTTGCTTGGCTCGATGTTGATAAGTGTGGTGAGATAAAACCTTATTTTTTGCGTGCATCGCTTTTCTATTCGACTCTTCCGGGTGGCGGAGCAAATTTTTCTTCAATTCCAGGGCTTGCTCTGAATTGGCAAAAAAAGAGAGCTCGTCCTCCGGCTCAAAGAGAATCTCAAGTTCTGGAGAATATTCGGTGAGAACCGGCCGGCTGCACGCACTGGCATCGAAGATCCGTTGGGTAAGACCGGTCCGGGCTTGGGGCTGCCGGATATCTAGAACGAAGGCGCTATGATTGTAGACCCTTCTGAGTTCCTCTCCGTAGGTTATTTGCCCCTGATAGAGAGCTCCAATAGTATGGGCCCATTCCGTATCTCCAAATATCCCCCCTCCCTGACCGATCAAACGCGACACAAGCTCCCGGCGCTTCCAGATTCCCAGTAGATGGACTGCCGCGTGGACCCATAATCTACATAGAGGGTCTGCCTGAATACCATCCAATCTTAGGCCGGTCTTCTCCATGAGGTACATCCAGGCGATAGTTTGAGGCGACCGTTTCAAATCTGTTCTATAGAGACCCCAGAGAGGTTCCAGGTCTTCAAAGAAACCCGGGGTAGTTCGGATTGCCTTTTCCAGAATCTCGTTGGTTTGAGCGGTGGAACCGACAAATACACCACCCGGGAAAAGAAGGATCGAAGGTATCTCCTCAGCGAAGAATACTTCAGGGTCTGAGGCCAAGGGCAGATGGATTAGGGGATTTTCTTTCCCTGAAGGCTTGAGGGAGACCTCTTGAGTGATCTCCCTATCCCAGCAAAAGGCTATCGTCCATTCGGGGTCGCAGGACTCGGGAAACCCGTACCCCTCCGGATCGTCAACAAACCAAATAATCCAAGGAATTCTGATTGATTCTTGTAAGTCCCTCAGACGGAATATGAAATTCGGATCTTTCCCCAGGTCTAAGGTGAATATGGCCTGAAATCCCTGACGACCCATTGATTTAAGGGAATGAAATTCCTCTTCGCTTTGGGGAATGGGGATATCCAGGGTTTCAACCTTGAAGGTTTGGAAGGCCCTGACCATGGAAGCATGGATAGCAGGGAGGACTAAGCCATCCGTCCTCAGAGTCAGAATCCGCATGACAATTTTTTCGGGATTCTAATGGAAAACTCGGAATTGTTATTCAATCCGCAATCAGCAATCCGCATTTAACAGACATTCGGGCCGGCGGCCTTCAAGGATATCACGAACCTGACGGGCCACTGCATCGGAGAGGCGGACCCCTGCTTCTTGGGTCATCGCCCCCATGTGGGGGGAAAGGACTACATTTTCCATCCGGGCCAATGGGTGTTCGCCGGAAATCGGCTCAGAGGAAAAAACATCCAGGGCCGCCCCCTGAATTCGCCCATCCTTCAGGGCCCCCAGCAGAGCTTGTTCGTCTATCACCCTCCCCCTTGAGGTATTGACCAAAATTACTTTCGGCTTCACCGCTGCCAGAGCCCGGGCATCGATCATTTTTTCGGTCTTTGGAGTTAGGGGAATGTGCAGAGTAAGGATATCCGCCCGGCTCAAGACTTCCTTCAAAGGCGAAAAATGAACCTTAAGTTGTGGTTGAATAAAAGGATCATAAGCTAATATTTTCATTTCAAAACCGTTCGCAATTTTTGCCACCCTAGAGCCGATCTGCCCCAGGCCGATGATGCCCAGGGTTTTTCCCCAGAGTTCCTGGCCGGTAATCCATTCCGGCAGCACCCGGCCAGCCTTCGGCCATTCACTTTCCCGGACCCATCGGTCCGATCGATGAATTCTTCTCAACAGGCAGAGGAGAAGTCCGAAGGTAAGTTCGGCAACCGCTTGGGCATTCTCCCCCCGGCAGTTGCAAACCTGGACTCCCCTCTGGGACAGGAAATCTACATCGACGTGGTCGTACCCGGCACCATACGCAATCACCCCTTTTAGGGCGGGAGCCCGTTCCAGGACAGCAGCATTGATGGGAATGTATTCGGAAACAATGACCCGGACCGATGGCGAGCCGTTCAGCTTCGCGGCAAGATCAAGGGGGTCCTTAGCCTCTGCCCAGGCATATCCGCCGAGCGAAGAGATTTCAGCCAATGACTTTTCCGCCATGAAAAACCGGTCGGCAAACACAACCGAGACGGACAGGCTCTCTCTACCGACCATCGTAAACGATCTTCCCTCCGACAACGGTCATTTTAACCTGACAGTCGGGAATCGCCTCCGGCGCCGCTTGGATCGGATTTTTATCCAGGACCACCAGGTCTGCAACCTTACCCTCTTTCAGCGTTCCCCTCTCCTTCTCTTCAAAGGAGAAATAGGCCGCCTCACGCGTGTAGAGGGCCAACGCTTGTTCAACGGTGATGCATTCAGCCGGGCCGAATTCCTGACCCTTCGCCGTCTTGCGGCAGATGGAATCCCGTACCCCGATCAGGGGGTTGGGTTCAGCAACGGGGCAATCCGAGGAAAAGCCCAGTTTGATTCCTCTGTGGAGGAGGGTTTTGAAGCGGTAAAGTTCCTGAGACCGCACCGGCCCATAGGCTTCCATGAACCCATCCCCGAGGAGGGAGAAGAAATTGGCTTGGCTGGAAATGTATAAACCCATCTCCTTCACCCGATCGATCTGGGAGGAGGTCAAATTTCCCGCATGGACGATCTGATGGCGGAGCGGATTCCCCTTCTCCATCGTCCGGCCGAAGGCTCTGAGAAGCATCTCCAAAGCCCGGTCTCCTTGGGCATGGACGGAAATCTGGTATCCGGATCGGTCGAATTTTTCAATCTCCCGATTGATACCCTTCTGGTCATAATTCAGAATTCCCCGCCCGGCTCCGGGGGGATAGGCGTATGGTTTAAATACCGCCGCGGCACGGCTGCTCATTCCGCCGTCGAGGAAGATTTTGATCGCCCCCACCTTAACCCATTCGGTACCGAACCCGCGCTTGATGCCCGCGGCCATGAGAGGATCGGCCCATTGATTCAGGATAAAGGCATAGAGGCGGAAGGGGAAAAGCCCCGCATCTGCCGCTTCCTGGTAGGTCCGAAGGGTTGGGGCATCGACGAAGGGATCATGGGCACCCACGAGGCCGAGCCGGTGGAACTTGGCCGCACAGCGGGACATCATCTCTTTCTTACCCGACGAGTCATACTCGGCCATCATCTTGGAGTAAATGGAGGGATTCTGGAAGAATAAGGGACCCATGAAGGCAGATTCACTCAAAATCCCATTGGGCTCTCCCTTTTCATCCCGGTGAATCTTTCCGCTGGGCGGATCAACAGTCTTCTTAGTAAAACCCAATTCTTTCAGGGCCAAGCTGTTGACCACGCAGCCGTGGACAGATACGTGGACCAGGCAAATGGGATGTTTTTTCGAAGCGCGGTCCAGATCCTCCCGGGTCAGGTCTTTTTGATCATCGAGCAGGTAGGGCGCATAACCCCAGCCCATGATCCATTTACCCGGCTTCGTCTTCTCGGCCTGGGCCTTTAGAGCCCCAACCACATCCTCACCCACCCGGCAGCCAGCCGCCGGGCGGCAGTCCGCTTGATCCGTGAGCAGGGCATAGAGACAAAAATGATTATGAGTATCGATGAACCCGGGAAGCATCGTCTGCCCCTTAAGGTCAATGACCTTGGTTTCGGGGCCGGCCAATTTCTCGAGATCCCCGGTCCTGCCAACCCGGTAAATCCGGCCGAATTGAACGGCCATGGCTTCACCCTGGGGTGCGGCCGGCTCCATGGTGAGGATATTTCCATTCTTGAAAAGAATTTCCATCGTCCCTCCCCTTCTTGAATTTTCCATCACTCCTTCCAGGTTTTTCTTTTACCAAAAAAGAAACCGGCAGGTCAAGACAAAGATAAATCGTTTGTATATCGATTCTGCTCCATCACAGGAATGAATAGCAGGGATTCATTTATTGAATCAAGAATCTATCGCTTCAAGTATTCAAAGACTAAATGAATATCAGTTAAAAATAACGTCATATGGGACCCAGGACGTGTCAATTTTATTTTCAACTTCATACCTCAACCATGGATTCGTTAATGATTTTCTCTCCAATTCTGGTTGGCTAAGTTTTTGCAACTTATTCCGGCGGGCAACAAAAATGAATCTCAAAGGGGGGAAGGAAAGTGTTCTTTTACGGCCTTAGGAAATCTTCGAAACGAAAAAAGACCCGAGGAGAAAACGGATTCACATTAATTGAATTGATGACTGTGGTAATCATAATCTCCATTCTAACAGCGATTGCCATCCCTAGCGTGGCCTCTTTTCGAAATAAAGGTTACAATGCCACCAGCTATTCCGATTTGAAAAATATGTGTATCGCGCAAGAGGCATATTTCGTCGATCACCCAGCTTACGCGCAAAATGTATCTGACTTGGTACCTTACGGTTATGCCCAATCGCCTGGGGTCGTACCGCTGATTACCAGTGCAAATAATACTTCCTATTCCATGACCGCGGCCCATGTTTCGGGAGATAAGACTTGGTCCGTATCTGGGCCGGGGGGAACCATTCAATAATCTTCTTGGAGGATCCCCTCTTTAAATTTCTGGCCGGAATCTTTTTAGGCGAAGAGAGTTGCTGACTACCGATACCGAACTCATGGCCATGGCTGCGGAAGCGATCATGGGGTTTAGGAGGATCCCCCAGAAAGGGTAGAGGATCCCTGCGGCGATAGGAATTCCCAAAACATTATAAACAAAGGCCCAGAAGAGGTTCTGTTTGATGGTCCGGATCGTCCTTTTGCTTAATTGAATGGCTGCCACGACTGCCCGTAAATCCCCGGTGATAAGGGTGATGTCGGCAGATTCCATGGCCACGTCTGCGCCCGTTCCGATGGCGATCCCCACATCGGCCTGAGCCAACGCCGGGGCGTCGTTGATCCCGTCTCCTACCATGGCCACGACCTTTCCCTCTTCCTGCAATTTTTTCACCTGTGCACTCTTCTCCCAGGGCAGGACTTCGGCCAGGACGAGCTGGATACCGATTTGAGAGGCGATGGCTTTCGCGGTCTTCTCGTTGTCCCCGGTGATCATGACCACTTCCAAACCCATTCGCTGCAGCGCCTCAACGGCTTCCCGGGAGTTGGGTTTGAGTGTGTCCGCAACGGCGACAATCCCCGCAGCAGAATGATTTTTCGCCACAATCATCGGTGTCTTGCCCTCATTGGCCAGCCCTTCCACCTGCCCTCGAAGTCCATCGAACTCAACTCCATTCTCCTGCATGAGCTTGAAGTTTCCGAAGAGGATGGGTTGATCGCCCAGTTTAGCTTTGACCCCTTGCCCCGGAATCGCTTCAAAGGCCTCGACAGAGGCTAGTTGGATCTTTTTCTCCTCTGCCGCATGAACGATGGCTTCCCCCAAAGGGTGCTCCGACCCTTTTTCTACTGAAGCAGCCCAGAGAAGGATCTGGTCTTCCTGGAATCCATCCCTCACCACAATATCGGTGACCATGGGCTTGCCCTCGGTGAGTGTTCCGGTCTTATCAAAGAGGACCGTATTGACTCGATGGATGGTTTCCAGACTCTCCCCGCCCTTGAGGAGAATGCCGTTTTCCGCCCCTCGGCCCGTACCCACCATGATGGCGGTGGGCGTTGCCAAGCCCAGGGCACATGGGCAGGCAATAATCAGGACAGCCACAAAATTGAGAAGGGCTAAGGTAAATGCCGGTTTAGGACCCAAGATCATCCACACGCTAAAAGTCCCCAGGGCAATCAGAATCACAACGGGTACAAAGACGCTCGCCACCCGGTCTGCCAGCCTCTGAATCGGGGCCTTGGACCCCTGGGCCTCTTCTACCAGTTTGATAATCTGAGCCAGGGCAGTCTCCTTCCCCACTTTGGTGGCCTCAAATTTGAAAGAGCCCGTTTTGTTGATGGTCCCGCCCATGACGAGGTCCCCCGGATTCTTCTCGACGGGGATACTTTCTCCGGTGAGCATGGATTCATCAACCGCTGACCTCCCCTCCCGCACGATCCCGTCCACCGCGACCTTCTCGCCCGGCCGCACGATTACCCGATCACCCCCGCGAACCTCCTCAACCGGGATATCCAAATCCTGCCCATTCCTTACCACTCGAGCCGTCTTCGGCTGAAGGCCCATCAATCGCTTGATCGCCATGGACGTGCGCCCCTTGGCAATGGCCTCCAACAGTTTGCCTAAAAGAATAAGGGTTATGATCATGGCCGAGGTGTCATAATAGACGTTGACTCCGAGTCCCCGAGCTTGAAATATACCGGGGAAGAAAGTAACCACGGTGCTGTAGAAGTAAGCCGCCGAAGTGCCCACGGCAATAAGGGTATTCATGTCCGAGGTCCGGTGCTTGAGCGCTAGCCAGAAGCCCCGGTAAAACTGCCACCCCGCCCAGAACTGAACGGGAGTGGTCAGGACGAAAAGGGCCAGATGTTCCTGCAGAAGTTTTGGCCACCAGGGGAACCATTCGGGCATATTGCCGAAAAAAATGAGTGCTGCGAAAGCGGCGCTGATGATAAACTTCCTTTTCTGCAGGCCGATTTCCCTTACTCTGGCTTCTCCTTCCCGGTCTGATAAACCTTCCTCTTCAAACCCCCGGACCTCGTATCCCAATTCTTCAATTGTTTTTTTTAATTCGGACTTCCCTATCAGATCGGGCTGGAAAAGAACTGTGGCTTTTTCTGTGGCGAGGTTGACATGGGCTTCAGTTACTCCACTCATCTTGCCGAGGCCTTTTTCGATGCGGTTCACGCAGGCGGCGCAGGTGATCCCTCCCACGGAGATCGTCAATTTTTCCTTTTTTGCGGATATTGGCGGCACACGATAGCCCAAATCCTCAATGGCCAGAACCAAGTCTCTCTCCTTAATCACCTTAGGATCGTAAAAGATAGCAGCCTTTTCTGTGGCCAGGTTGACGCTTGCCTCCTTTACTCCATTGAGGCCCCTGAGCCTTTTTTCGATCCGGGCAACGCAGGAAGCGCAGCTCATGCCCTGAATCTGAAGAGAAGTTTTTTGATAGGTTAAGTTTTCCATGGTTTTTAGATGTATGCGTGGTAAAACCCGATTCATTTATATTATATACATTATGCCAGTTTCCGGAGAGCAAGGATAGAGGGAATCATAAGGCTATCATTCCGGGCAGTTAGTTCCGGGGAAAGATCCGTGTCTCATCACTTAGCAACGGGAATTTTACCGTAAGTTTACCGCAAGTTTTTATTGACAGGAGAGATCTAACTCTCTATAATAAAAATTTAATTTCTAATAGAGGTTCGTCTATGAAAACCCCCATGGCTAAAAAGGGAAGCATTGAACAGAAGTGGCACCTGATAGACGCCAACGGGAAAACATTGGGGCGATTGGCAACTCGGGTGGCGATGTTACTCCGGGGCAAGCATAAGCCCATTTTTACACCCCACGTGGATACCGGCGATTTTGTGGTTGTGGTAAACGCAGAGAAGATTTCTCTTACGGGAAAGAAGTGGAAGGATAAGTTATATATCCATCATTCCGGCTACCCGGGTGGGTTGAAGTCGATCAGCGCGGGGAAAATGCGGGAGAAAAAACCGGAGCGGCTGGTCACCATGGCTGTTCAAGGGATGCTCCCCAAGAACAAATTAGGAAGAAAGATGATTAAGAAACTGAAGGTCTATTCCGGAGAGGCCCATCCTCACCAAGCCCAGCAACCCGAGGTCTATACCCCGTAAAGGAAGGAAAAATGCCAGAAAAAACATTTTATGCCACCGGTAAGAGAAAAACCTCTATCGCCCGAATCTGGATGAAGTCCGGCCAGGGGAAGATCCAGGTAAACGATCAAGACCTGAACAGCTACTTCAAGCTGGAAACCGCTAAGATGATGATCTTCCAGCCTCTGGAGCTAACCGGCACCCTGGGACAGTTTGATATCTCGGTCAATGTTCAAGGGGGCGGAATCAAAGGGCAGGCCGGGGCCATCCGTCACGGAATCACCCGGGGGCTTCTGGCCGTAAAGGATGAATTCCGGGAGAGCCTGAAAAAGGCTGGGCTCATCACCCGAGATCCGCGGAAAAAAGAGCGCAAGAAGTACGGGCAGAAAGGCGCCCGGAAGAGATTCCAGTACTCCAAGCGGTAATTTCCGATTGGGGGATGAAAAAGGGAAGGTCTTCCGGCCTTCCCTTTTTTAATGCCTTAGAAGGAATCCGCTTTGCGGGTTCCTTCCAGGAGAATCCCATGATACGAGTAGGTGTGGTTGGAGCGACGGGTTATACCGGCGTTGAACTGGTGCGGCTCCTGTCCCGACATCCGAAAATCAAATTGGCCGCCCTGACCGCAGAGCGAAATGTGGGGCAGCCGATTTGGAAACTCTTTCCCTCGGTGCTGAAGGAAACTGATCTGGTATGTCAGCCCCTGGAAGTCGAGCCTCTATCCAAGGCCTGCGATTTTCTCTTCCTCGCCCTCCCCCATAAGGCCGCGATGGAGGTGGTGCCTCGTTTTCTGGAGAGAGGCTTAAAAGTTGTAGACCTGAGCGCTGATTTCCGCCTGACCGACCCCAAAGTTTACGAGCAATGGTACGAGCCCCATACAGCGCCGGACCTCCTAAAAGAGGCGGTGTATGGAATTCCCGAGTTACACCGGGAAGAAATCAAAAAAGCCAGGCTGGTGGCCAACCCCGGCTGCTACCCGACCAGCGTGATTCTGCCCCTGGCGCCGGCTTTGAAGAATCAACTCATCGACCTCCGTAGCATGATCGCTGATTCGAAATCGGGAGTGAGCGGAGCCGGCCGGTCTGCGGTCTTATCCTCTCTCTTCGCCGAGGTCAGCGAGAATTTTAAGGCTTACAAGGTTACGGAACACCGGCATACGCCGGAGATCGAGCAAGAGTTGAGCCGGGTGGCCGGGGAAAAGGTCAATCTCACCTTCACCCCTCACCTGGTGCCGATGAAGCGAGGGATTCTCTCCACGATCTATGCGACTCTGAAGAAGCCCCTCTCGGAAAAAGATATTTACGAAGTTTATTCGGAGTTCTACCAAAACGAAAAGTTTGTGCGCATCCGTCCTTCCGATCTTCTTCCCAGCACTGCGGAGGTGTTCGGGTCCAATTACTGCGACATCGGGTTAAAAGTCGATAAGAGGTTTAACCGCCTGATTCTTCTTTCGGCTCTTGACAACCTGGTCAAAGGAGCATCGGGGCAGGCGGTCCAAA
>Ga0187849_1002473_pt1 | contig 17613 bp, 22 predicted proteins | sample June2016WEW_4_10_2_FD_132412 | JGI IMG/M metagenome (GOLD analysis project Ga0187849, IMG submission 132412) | Peatland microbial communities from SPRUCE experiment site at the Marcell Experimental Forest, Minnesota, USA - June2016WEW_4_100 | ecosystem: Environmental > Terrestrial > Soil >...
GGGCCTTCGAACTCCTGGGTTGTGTCCAGTAACCGGCAACTGGAAATGACGATAAATCCTGGAGTATCAGATACTTGTTTCTTTTTAGCTGTGGAACTTCGGCTTAAACGGGACCAATGGAATACGAACTGCATCTAATTCAGGAATCAATAAGGGCCGCGCGTTTCGCTCACCGTTTATTGATTATCGTTTCTGTAGTCGCATTAATTTTTGCATTTTCACCTATAGAAGACAATGTTTATAAAAATGCTGTCAAGGAGTTGAATGCCTTGCTCAGCCTTGATATGCATGAACTAGAACTTAGATATGTACTTAGAACCCATCCGACACCAAACGATTACTTATATGTCAAATCTATCATATCTAGTTATGACATCGACCTTTCTGCAGATACAACCATATATCCATTTATTAAGATAGAATTACACCCTCCGCTAATTAATAACAGCATTCACCTTAATTACCTAAAAATGGAAGATATCAATACTGCTGTTACTTCTCCTCATCAGCTATACGTATCAATCGCTAAGATAGATCAATATTTTGAAGACGATTTAAGAAATTTCCTACAAAGCAACAAGACAGAGTTACGACAGTGTGATAAAATAACGCGCATTATCCCATCCTATAGTACTGACAATATTGTGAATATCACGTTTGAGTGTTACAATGTCTCAACGGGTGGCACTAAATATACAAGTGCACAGCTTAGCCATCCGCTAGAAAGTGATAAGTTCATTCTACCTTTTAATTTTTTGGATGAAATCAGTAAAGCAAACGAGTATAACACCTTACTACTTAAAAGGAATGCTGATAATCTATTTTTGCCATATACGAAACAAGTCTGGGACCAAGTTAGGTCCGAACTCCCACTTGAGGCTCGAAATATCCTAGCTAGAAAAGACCTTCCACTTGAGAAAAGATTGGAGGTGTTTGGAGCTTCAATTCCTCAGAAGTTAATCTCCAAGATAATGCCCGGATTATTATTTGCAATGAGCATATATTTCCTTGTCCATATTCGATATTTAATTCGACAACAAAAATGCAATCACATACGTAATTATCCATGGGTCATAACCATGTCAGGGTTCCTATCCACAGCGGTGTCAGTAACTACTGTTTTGTTACTCCCAGTGATCGCACTAATAGGCACTATCATTGCAACGTGGACTGGTCATATATCTGCGCTGTTTGTCGTCACGGTTGTGATTAGTGTATTTACTATGATGTTTCTGGTAGTCGCCCTTGTTGAGGTAATTGCAATTAAGAAAAACACGGTTTCCGCTAAAGGGTAGGCACTACGGCGGATACTAAGAACCCAAAGCGTCTTTCATGCTATTTCAGAAGCCCGGCTCATCACTGAACGGTTGCCTTTAGCTCACTTTAGACCTCAGCCAAAAGTTCCACACGCCTTGAACCCAAGAATACGTGTACCAGCAGCTTATCACCACGAGCCCCCACTGTCGATGATAGAAGCCTGAAAAGAACCAGGCGGGTTGACTGACGAGCCCGGTAAGATATCCCCATCTGCGCCATTCTTCACGCCGGCCAAGCAGCCAGATCGCAGCGCACCCGAAGATGACCATCCATGCTTGCGCTATAAAGTCGAGTGCTTCCATACTTTGTTAATCCAGATTGAAGAGAACGGCCCAGGGAGGCCCGGGCCAGTTGGAGTTATCATTTTTGTGATTTAAGATATGCAGCATATGCGCGAGATTGAATCTCTTTTTCCTCGGGGGTGTCATCCTCGGCCTTGTACATCGCTTCCCGAAATTCGCCTATTGTGTCGCGAAGGAACTCTCCCATAAAGTTGAGTCCGTAATAGTCGGATTCGCCCCAATCTTTCCAATTGGTATGAATCATTAGGCCGCCAAGTTCCAGGATCATTTCAAGCTTCGGCCTCCATTCTTCGAAAGTCTCCGTTAAACGCTTAACCTTCCCTCTTGCCATCTCTCCCAGGCGGGCTTCCACATTTTCTTCTCCCATGACACACCTCCAAAAAAGAAATCCCGAGCGCTGTCGAAGGCCCACTAGAGGCCTTGCCCATGCCTCGCAACATGGGCGCACTCGGGAGTTCAGTTCTGTAGGCACAAATACAAATGGCGTCATAACCGCGCGCCTCCGGCTAGTAGATTCTCGACCCGATTAGAATGCATTTTTTCAACATGAATGTCAAGTAAAATCGCTGCCCAGCCGGAGGTTTTTCGGGCTTGTCCTAGGCGGGTTTCTTATTCTGCGGCAGATGCCGAGAGCGTCCCTTCAGTTGCTGATAAGCTTCTTTCGTATCCTGCTTTAACGATTCGATCTCTGAGGGTGTCAAGTTTCGCATGGGAGGGGGTTTCAAGCGCACTTTCCCGCCCTCCATATAAAACCGGCCCTTCATTTGCCGACCGGCCGCTTTCATATCTTCCCTTAACGATTCTATTTCCGAGGCTGTCAAGTTCCGGGGATAAGGGGATGTGCCGGCCTTTTCTATCGGTAAGGGCTTCGAGTTTTCCGGCAATGCAGTGGTCTCTGACTGCCTCTCCGATCCCTGTGATAGTTCCACGTTGTATGGTAGCTGCAGGTCGGTGTCCAGTTCGGGCAGGTACGTTTCCTCTAGCGAAGGCGTCGACTCGGCGTTGCTTTTCGGGCTCGGCTCTGGCCTTTTTCGGTTCCTCGACATAGAAGCGCTCCGATTGGTGGGGTATCGCTGCGTTGCCTGAGTCCGAATGTACCACAACTAAACGGGGACCTCACTTGTTCCGGGAAAAACTCCTCAATAAAAAGGGCACCTCTATCTAAGCCGGTTTTGATTCGGCTCGACCCGGTCAACCCGCGTGTCAAACGCCGGCCTTGCCGCCAAGCGGTTGGTGGCGGGTTCTACTCGGTCCTGCCTCACGTCCAGGGCGGGCGCTGCGGCGAGTTGATTCCGGGCTTCCCTTTGACTGCCCCTGGCCTCCCAGTATGCCGGCGACATCCATTCGTCTTCTGTGGGCCATCCACCCATGCCCTGGATGGGCGAAACCATACCAGGCGATCCCCCGGATATTGGTGTACACATAATTACCCCTTCCAAATAATCGGATAGTCCGTCAAGTTCCGCTCTCTCGCCGTTTTCGAGCGAGAATGCCGCACAGGACCCCTCCAGGATGCCCCAGGATCTATTTTCTCGCCTCGGTCTATATTCGATGGACGGAGCCGTGCGGGTTTGCGGCGAGCAACCTTACATCTTGTCGTACATTTTCGAGGGTAGGCTGCCGCGCTGCCCCATGAGCCGCGCTGCCCGAACGAAGAATTTCACGACTGCCGGATTATTTCCTGCGCCTGTCCAATTGAGCGCCTTTCGAAGCGCCTCGGCCTCGCTGGCAGTCTTGCAAAACGGGTTTGACTCACTTGGCTTGAAGATGAGCCCCACGTCCTTGAGGCTTTGATCATACTTTGCGCCGCCAATTTCCGGATCGGCTTTGACTTCCGCCTGCCATTTGGTCTGAGTATCCCTCCATTCTTTGTAAGGAGCCTCGATCATTTTCTTGATCTTCGCGCCGCCGAAGTCGAGCAGCTTCTGCGCTTCTGCCTTTGGAAGGCCCGCCTCCCTAGCAAGGGACGCGAACTCGTTCAAACTTTTCTCATCTAGCTGCGTACCGTGCGGCAACTCAGGGATCGCGATTTCCCCGTATTCCGCCGTATATGCCGTTCGGACTTCGGGTTTTACCTCGCCCTGATCTGTGGCGGGTTTCTCCGCGGGGGGTTTCTCCAGGGCGGGTTTCTCCGCGGGGGGTTTCTCCGCGGGGGGTTTCTCGTCGCGACCTGGTTGGCGCGAAGCTGGACTTTCTTGAGGCTTCGGCGCCGGCGCCTGAGTTTCGGTTTCGGCCTTCATCGTCGGATACATCTTATCCAGGAGGGCTTCTGCCGCCGCGTCGCCATGGCTTACACTGCTTTCATTCACTGTCGTTTCCATCGGCCGATCATCCTTTCTGAAAATCATCTGCGAGGTTTCTTCGCTCCGTCCCCCTGGCCCTTGATATTGGCGTCCCTCTTATGCGCATCAATATGGCCGGGCAAGTCTTTGCTCTGACGCCCGCTCTCATTGCTCCTCGTCCCTTGCCTAGTATTGCTGCTCTTGCTGGCTCTACTCATTGTCGTGTCCTTTCATTGAATGTTGAAGACATCTACCAATCCGTAGACAGTGGATCATATTCAAGGGCGTCGGGTGGATCGGGCTCAGGTACTGGCAGGCTTGCCCTCCACCGGGCGCCCTGAAATTCTGTTTGTGCCTCTGCCGGGGGCCGATCATCGTTTTCGATTCTTGGATCCATTGCGCTCGTCACGCGCGGACTCCTTATTTAAAAGGATCATAGTCGGTCTTCGCCTGGTTCTGTGTTGGCTTGCCGGGTCCTTCAAGCGGATCGTACTCAGTCAGGGCAAATGCCGGCTTATTTGTGCGAGGGATGGAGGGATAGCAAAACATTGCTCCCAGCACGTAGTACAGCGCGGCCGCTTCCGGTACCTTCAGAATGTCCTCAGCACTACTCCATCCTTCAGGGACATTTTGCAATGCAGCTTGGATCTTTGGACACTCTCCCAGGAACACCGTCTTTTGACCGCTCAGCAGCCTCTTGTGGATCTCAGCGTCGGCATAAGAAAAAAACTGTTGTGCGTCGCCGGCGTCCGATAGCATCGGGATATTGAGAACCTGGATCAGCCCGAGCCCTTTTCGTCGTTGCGCCTGGTTAAATCCATGCAGCGAAAAACAGGCTGTTTGTGGAATTATGTTTGAGTACCAAGCGTCCACAACCCGGCCCCACTCCGTGCATTTTGAAAGCAGATCGTCATCGGTGCGGTGTTTCGACTCCGCAAGGCCACAAAAGACAGCAGGGTCATTTGATCGGAGATTGCGCGCTTGCTCTCCGATAAGCACCACAAACCCGGGTCTTCCTTTGGAAGGCCAAGCGACTCCCCCGCAGATCCGCAGGTAATCGCAATGGTTTTCAAAATCCGACCAGCCCGAGCGAGCACCCACGTTATTATGTCGAGGCTTAATTTTGCTCAGATCCATCTTTGCCCTTTCTCCTTTAGCTCAAGTCACAATCGGCAAACCTTCCGGCAGCGCCATAATGCCGGGCCATAGCTTCATAGTTGAACGCATGCCGGAAATGATCCGGTCCCAGCTTCACATAGATGTAGCGCTTCGAGCCGTCCTCATCTTCCTCAAGCTTCTTTGCCACGTTTGCGCAATGGTCCGCGAATTCCCGGATGATGTCACATTCACGCGGAAGGGTTATGCGCCCCGCGCTGATTTCAATATGAGAGGCATCCAACGACTCTGTCCGGTTACTGTGCACGGTCAAGTCGCCATCGTTCCATTTATAGCCGCTCTTCTGATGCTCACTGTAATAGCTCAGGAAGATTTTCCCTTTGTGCCGCTCGGCAAAGGCCCGGGCGTTCCGGGTCTCAGGAAGCGCGTCCACCACGCAACGGGCCACATTGAAAACCTTCATAAGCCGGTCGAGTTCTTCCCAGGCCTGGTACTCGCCCACATGGACGATCTTCCCTGCCCTCCGCCATTCGCGCCGGCCGATCACCACGTGCAGAAGTTTCCCCTGGTCGACTCCCATACTGCAGGGCCCGGAATCAGAAGAAGCAATCCCCACGCCTCCACAAAGTGCGAGGACCTCTTGCACGGTCAACCGGTTTGTAGCTTCCACATAGGCCATGCCGAGCTTGAGGTTATAAAATTCGGTCAGGTTATTCGTGGTCCTGAATTGGTGGAGAATGTCGGCCGGGTCAATGTAATGAGAGAAGAGCTGCGAATAATGATACCCGCGCTTCTCGGCGCCTGGATGCTTCGCAACCCATTCACCGATCGAGGGGTTAAGCTCAGCCTGGCATTTCTTGCAAGCCCGGATCACACGTCCACCGATCTCGAGCAGGCATTGCGGGAATTCCTCCGACAAGCAGGTATACTCTCCACACTTTTCACATTTCACATGCCAGTACCGCTGGTCTGTTTCCTGGAAAGCTTTGTCTATCCCGTAATCGGGCAAAGTCGGATTGCTGAGCTTGAGCACTTCCCGAAATTCGCTGTGACTCATGCGCTCCATTGCCATATCGACGGCTGCTGGGCTTGCCTCATCCATTTCATCGAAAACAATGAAGTCAACCGGAATGGATTTCAGCCCTATCCGCGACTTCATGCCGCGCAAGTAAAGAAAAGCGTTCCAAATCTGCTTGATGTTCGCGGCGTCGGTGTCCTGCAGCCATCGGCCCAAGGTGTCCGGATTATCCTCGATCAGAGGGTCAATCCGGCCCTTGGCAAATTCAGTGACATCGGTCCTCGATGGAAACAGATAAAGAATACCCCGGAAGCCCCGGTACCTAGCCGCGTACATCGCTCTGAGCATGCCCTTGGTGCTAAGCCCCATCTGAGCCGCTTTGATCTCGACCTGGCAAGGGTGATCATCGCGGTACGGCTCGATCAGGTATTCATGCCGGTCGAACGTAAAAGGCCGACCATCAAGGACGATAGGCGTCAATGTAGCCCATTCGCCCAGGCTGCCCGGTTGTTTCGTCATGAGTTCCGGGTATCGTTGCTCGGCCCTGTCGTACAAGCGGCCAAACAAATCCTCGCTGCTAACCATCTTGTCAGGTCGCTTATGGAAGGTCATTTACTTTCACCCTCATCATGCCTCCAGGTGGAGAAATTGCCGCCTGGAACATCCTTTTTTCAGCAAGCCGGTCCAGGAAACGCTTCTTAAGACCGGGGTCGAGTTCGTCAATGAAGGAAAGCACTTCTTCTTGAAAACGGCCGCTCTGGACTACGTTGTGAGCTACGAGCTGGACATCGACCAGAAGGGCCAACTGGCCTCTTGATTCCGAAAGCGCCTTTAACGCCAACTCTCGAGGATCGGCGTGCTTGATCTCGGCAAACTCCGTTCTCAATCCGTCCCGTTCGTTCAGGTCCGCCAAAATCGCGGAAAGTTTCCGCTTGCGCCTGATTTCCTTTCCTCCGTCACCCACGCGCTCGAAATAGGTGACCATGACATCCTCAGAGCGCGGCCCGATGTCGTACTTCTCTGGGTCCTCCACGTCTCTCAAGTACTCGTCACAAGCGGAGTAAATAAGATTCACTCTATGGATACATTTTGAAAGCTCGCCCATGAGGATGTCTGCGCGCACCTCATCCCGTGTTTCTTTTTGTTCCGCTTCGAGCAGGGCGGCTTGTGAGACCACTAACTCTTTAATTTCCCTCGCTTTTGCCAATCCAGCGGCTAAATGGTTTTTGTAGTGACGAAAGATCGAAGGTATACTTAACGAAAAGCGAAGCGAAATTTCTCGGTAAGACTCGCCTTTTATTAGCGCTTTTTCGATATCGGTTCGTTCGGGGTGAACACAAACCTTGCAATGGCGCATTTTTACTCCCTGAATTCCTCTGGATAGAGGCGCTTCAGAACATCACAAGACTTCTGGTGATAGACCTTACAACGCTGCGGCTTACCCACTTGATTTCGAGCTAAGTCCTGTCTGGTTCCGAGCATACAACCGAAGCCCCCCGACAGAGGACCGTCGAGCACTTGGGCAAAGTTCGGACAGCTGTGGGCTAAACCTTGCTCTATGCTGGGATCTCGTTTTTGCTTCATTGATTCGTTTCCTCGCTCGCCGGCTTCGGTTGGAGTTCCGGGTGCATTTTAAGCAACGCTTCACAGGAGTGGTTGTAGCACAGCACTTTGCAGGGCGCCGGATCTCCTATCGAGTTGCGCTCGACAGCACTTACCCCGGCAGGCAGAAGGCATCCGTACTGCACTCCCTGAAGATTCGTAGGTGCGGAACACCTGTTCACGCATATTTCTGCCGCCCTGCGCCACGTCAACGGCTGGTTCCAGTACGCGGCCTCTCTTCCGAGATTCTGAGGCTGGGGTGAAGCGCCATAGCTCTCGGGGCTTTCAAGTTCGTTTGCCATCGCTTAAACCTCCTAGTCACTTGCGAGAATTCCCGATTTAACGTCTTGGGGAGATACCCCGATAGAGGTTATTTGATCTGAATAATTAGGCTGCGGGCCATTCTCAAAGCCGGTCTTTTTGAATGCCCTTTTAGCCGCTGCATCCAGGGGCACCATGTGAGGACCCGGAATTACATCGTCATCAACCGTGACAGTCTCGCCGGCTTCCCATAACCGTTGATGGATAAACGCTCTTTCCAAGAGTTTGTACTTTGCCATCTCTTTGAAATCCTTTCTCGTTTGGGTTGCGTTGCTGATAAAAGCACCTGATTGTGTATCAGGTTGTGACCTTATTTATTGTGTAAAGTCAGTAATTTACATATTAAATGTGACATAAAGTGTCATCTATTCTGGTAGTGCTTTTCGATGAAACCGAAAATATCCTCTTGTTTGAACCTGACCATATCCTTCTTGCGCTTCTCGCCAACCCCAGGGCAGGGAATGCGCACACAGGGCAACACTCCAGTGCACGCCGCCTTGTAAACCCAAGGTAGCGAACACTTGAGCATTTTCTTCACTTCTGCCGGGGTCAGGAGCTGCATGCTGGGATCATCCGCGTTTCTTTGCCCGTTGGCCATGCTTTCGGGTCGGGTGTTTCCGTCAAGCTTAAGCCGAGTAAATTGACCGAATCGTCTTCATCGAGATATTCCCAATTGAAAGGCACAGCTCGAAATTCCGTAAAAGGTGAGCCATCCGAAAGAGAACCTTCATAGACGGTGTAAAACAGAACGGGCTCGGTAATGGTGGTACCATCCTCTTGCCCATAGACGGCCCAGGTTGGTATATGAGGTACAACAGTTCCGAGAAACTTATATGTAGCTCTGCCCGGCACGCCTTTTCTCCTTTCGAGGTTTAGTTTAGAGTTTAGTCCCCCCTACAGGGGGGGGTACTAAACTAAACTCGCGGTTTAGTAATTGGTTTAGTCGCAAATCCTTATGTGCTCTATGTTTACGGCTCATCAGTTTAGCCTGGTTTAGCGAAAGTTTAGTTTAGTGACTCATCCAAAAAGTTTAGCGGAAAGTTTAGTTTTCATCCCCATAGATGGAGGTGAAACCCATTTGGGTGAGCTTGCCCTTCTTGGTCATTAATCCTTCGCGGATCGCCTCGCTTTTCACTTGCGAGATTCGGCCCTTGGTGACACCGCATTGCGTTGCGATATCGTTCTGCGGTATTCCTTCATCGATCAGGCGAAGTATCGTCTCCCGGCCTTTCTTCTTGGCGCTGCACCAAATCCACTCGTATGTATCGCCGGCCATCCTGGAGAATTGGAATTCGTGATCCGCAATCAACGGAAGGTGCTCAAGGGGAAGTCGAGACTTGGTGAAGTTGACTATGAACCTGGCGCCCTGGTCTGCCGCATAGTCGGGTGGCCTCTTCAAGGAGACACAAACATCAAGGTTATCTTCGCGCGCGGAAGTGCCTCTTTGGCCGCCTATCTTGTTCTCATGGTGCAAAAAGATAGTCGTGATGCCGGAGAATCGGAGTTCTAAGAGCCATTGGTTGATTGGGTCCCAGGATTCCTTGCTGTTCTCGTCTATGCCCGGTGTGAGGCTTGCGATATTGTCACACACCCATAGTCGAACACTGTTCTTCAGCATGTACTCGCCCAGGCCATTCCGCCATGCCTCATCAAGAAGGCTTGCCCTGCTGAGTCCCAGGCTGTAGGCGTATGCATCAGAATAGACGAGAAGGTTGGCTTGTCTTCCGGTCGTCCCGAGATCAGATATTCTCTGCTGGCAGTCTTGGACCGCCATTTCTCCGTCTACGATCAGGCAATTTGCTGGCTCTCCGCATTGCCAAGGACCGAAGGGTTGCCTCTTGGTGATAGCATCGAGAGCCCCCAGGATAAAGAGAGACTTACCCACTCCGCGCCAACCGGTTATGCTGATGATGGAATTCTCAAGGAGCCAAGGGAATAGATAGTGCCGCTTTTCGGGAATTTCCAATGACAGGAGTTTCGAGTCTGGAAGGATTGCATCTTCAAAACAAAAATTAGATTCTGCTTTCGATTCAGATCCATCCGACCTTGGTTTAAATTCAGGGCAACCTTTAACGAGTTGCAGAAGGTTCTCTTTCGATCCTCCATTCGCTAACCAATCTGTAACATCGCCCTTGGGTGGCAGGTCTGGTAGTTCGAGAATTTTGACACTACGGCAGAAAGTCGGGAGGTGCTTTACGATTCTGGTTACATGATCCTGGCCGCTCTCGTCATTATCGGGAAGGATGATGACTGATTTTCCTTTAAACAGATTGTTCCACTCGTCGTTCCATTTTCCGGCTCCCATAGGGCAGGTTGTGGCTGTAAGTCCGAGTCTGGCGAGGTTATCAGCGTCCTTTTCCCCTTCAACAATGAAAACCTGCTCAGCCTTCAGAACTTCGGGCAGGCGATAGATTACTCTTTCAATCCCTTGGAGGTTCCATATCCAGGAGCCTTTTTTCCTCGGATCTGGTCGACGTTGCAGGAAATCTTTAGGGAAGTATCTGACGGTTTGGAATAGAAGATTTCCTTGTGCGTCCTGATAATCATAGGCCGCGAGTATTTTCCCCTTTCCTTTCCTCGTTTCATTGCCTGAGTCGTGGAAAAGGTTCTTCCATTCGAGGCCCAGGGCTCGGAGAATATCCTCTGTTTTGCAACCCGCATGGCAATTGATAAGAAGCTTGCCCTCTTCACCCTGGCCGATACTCAGGCTCGCTTTATCATCAGCATGCGCCGGGCACTTGGCGAGAAAATAGCTACCGTGTTTCTCGAAGCTGGGGAGCTTAGATAGGAGATGCTGCAAGGGGTTTTCGGCCATTTATGGCTTACCCTTGGTCTGAGGTGCTTTGTCGAGTTCTAGCCGCCGCCCATTCGGTCAAATCTTCAAGGGCATAGCGCACAAGACCTCCAAAGACTCGGTACTTTGGACCATTTCCGACTATTCGCCATCGCTCAAGGGTTCTGGCATTCACGTTCAACATACGTGCAGCCTCGGGAGTTGTTAGAAATTGAGACATTTGATGCTCCTTTAGCATGGTTTGCGCCTATACATGTTGCACATGGACAATAGGATACCACTGCGTAGAGTTGTCCCGCAAAACGGCAACCAGAAGCGGCAATAGAAATGGCAACCACGAACGGCAATAGAAGCGGCAATTTAGGGGTACAGGCCTCGGGGCGCTCCGGGGGGCGAAATAAGAAAACCGCTACGGTCTTCCTGTAGCGGTTCCCTGTGACATCTTGTGACAGTCACCAATTTTTTTGTGTATTTCCTTTCTTTTATTTCTACCCCAAAGCCCGCGTGAATGCTATATTTCCAAGTACATCGACAACTTAGATTTCGTGCTCCTTCGGATTCCTAATCTCGGTGCCGCGTGTTCGAGTCACGCCGGGGGCACTAGGAAAATCAATGGGTTATGGTCAGCGGACCGTAGCCCCTTCTGTTTTTGTTTGAAAATTTGTGTGAGAATTTTGCCGGGCTTGCTCAAAAACTGCAAATGCAGCTCGCTCCGACTCGCCTATACTGTGCAAGTAGACCTCGGTCGTGGGGTTTTGCTTTCGTGACCCCAAATACGCTGGATTGAACCTATAGGTACATTGCAAGCGTCCGTAAGCGATGCTCCCGAATGCCGGAGTGCGTGGAACCGGAAATATTTTACCCCTGCCTTTTTGCAGAGAGTTCTCATGAACTTTTTGCGATCCTGGTAAGGTCCTTCTTTCAGGTCCCCTGTCTAACTGCTGCGGTATGTGTGCCAAAATACCCAAGGATTGTTTGGATCGCGTTTCTCATGCCTCCCAGGTTAAAAATCTCCCGAATGGCTCAAAGGCGCCAAGGTATTGATCGATCCAGATTGTCTGTCCTCTGTACGATCGGTTCTCAGCAAGGCAAGGACCTATTTAGCAAAAAGTGCTCTTCTATTTCCAATCCACGGACTGACGTTGGTTCCCAAAGAGACACTTTCCCGCATTGATGAAGCGCTCTGCCGGAGGAAGTCGGAATTCGAAGCTGAGGTCGAAGCGTTTGTTGAAAAGTACGAAGAAGAACGCGAGAAAGCCGGAGAGAGCCTTGGATACCTCTTCAGTGAGTCAGACTACCCCATAAATGTCAGGCAGAAGTTCCGGTTTGAGTGGCGGTTCATTACGCTCGATATTCCTGGCAAACCTAGCCGAACTGGTGGACCAAGCCCGAGATGTCGTAAATCGACTTTCGACCGACGAGTTCAGGCAGGATGCGAATTTGCGGAAATACATTGCCGATGAGATGAACCAGGTGAGAATTTCGGTCGATGGGGCCTTGGAAGACTTGCCCAGAAGGAAGATAAGGATGGCTGCTTGAAACAGTGAGGCTTGGAATGGGCAGTTTTCCAGCTCCAAGCCTTTATTCTTTTGCGGTCATTTGCAGAGGGGATGGGAGCTGGCTGCCCTAAAGCCATAACATGTCTAAATTGCTGGGTTCATTGGTAAGCTCTTCAGCCAGCGGCTTCAACATATGTATCTAGGACTAATGGGGGCAACTATGCAACCTTTGATAATAGAATTGAATATGAACCGAAGGATAAGCCCTTTTTCAGTTCAATAATACTGTAGCAGGCCTGAGCGGTTTTTGTGCTACCATTACTCGAATCCTTCCGCTATCATGCGATTATTTCAGGTTCGTATGATCGTCGGCATCAGAACCACGGAGATGGACATGAAGACAAGCCGATCTGCTTGTTGAGCAAGGTTCAGTGTAAAATCGGACTGCTCTCCCAATGGCACTTGGACCGGGAGAATCCTGAAAATACGTATAGCCTACGCCATTGAATTGCATTTTCAATAAGATTGAACCGAGCTAAATAGGTTGTGACAATTCCGATCAGGCGAAACACTCAAATCGAACCGTAAAATGGATCTTATACCAAGCATAAAGCTGTCTGAGTTCTTCACCGCGCTCAAACCCAAGTACATGCTTGTAACAACCTACACCTTGAGCCTTGCTTTCTTTGAGTCCATGGTGTGGCATCGCATAGAAAAGGGAGAACTTTACCGCTGTCTGATATTGTGTGACCAACTTGGGTTTCGCAGAGCAATCTCGGAAGCAGGGGCTTTACAATCCGCTGCAAATTCATACATGGTCGTGACCGCTCCGGGAAAGTATTCCTTCCATCCGAAAGTTTGGCTCATAGCTCGCGAGGACAGGGCCGTTTTGCTTTGCGGCAGCGGGAACCTGACACAGTCAGGTTTTGTGGACAACCCAGAGCTGTTCGATGTTGTCAAGTTATCGAAAGAAGAAGACAGCGATGAGCTCAGCGCTATAGACAGGGGACAATGATGAAACGACTTCTCAGCAAATACCGCAACATCATCCTGGCAGTTTTTGGCTTGGCTCTCATCGCCGCTAATACAAACGCTGCTACCCAATACTTTTTGCCGGGTATAGACCTTCAAACATACGGGACTCTTTCCGCCGCCGCAACTGCTATTGGCTCGACGCCGACCCGGTTGCAGATTTCGACAGCCGTACCTCTTGGTGCCAGCGTTACAATCCCTTCGACCTTGCAACTTGATATTGTCGAGGGCGGGTCAATCGCCTTGGGCGGCTACACTCTCACGATCAACAGCCCCTTTGCACCCGTGAGCTATAAGGTTTTCTCGGGGAAAGGGACGGTTGTTTTCGGGGGTCCCGGAACGAAAATCCGGCCTCAGATGTGGGGATTTGCCCCGAACGCCAGCGATTCCACGACGCAGACGGCCAACGCTGCTGCATTGCAGGCGTGCATCAACGCATCAAGGGTAAGTCCAGGGTCTGAGGTAGAATTACCGAGCGGCAAATACTATTACAATACCGGCATCGTAGTATCTGGCACGCTCCCTCTGCGAGTAAAGGGTACAGTCGGCGTTTATTCTCTCGTTCTTGATCCGGGCGTTGATGGGACTACCCTTATTTACATGGGGTCTGGACCGGCTTGGACATTCAATACTTCACGAGATGTTCATCTTTCAAATTTTCGGCTCAAAGGTCCGGGACAGACTGTTTCCGGTTCTGTCGGTCTAGCCTGGACAATGAGTTCGGGGTCTTTTCGGGATAACATTGCTATCTCTGGTTTTCAGACTGCCGACTATCTTGGATATGCAGGCAATGGAAACGGGTCTGAGAATAGGTGGGATTATTGCAGCTATGCCAATGTCTATGACGGTATTTATTTAAGCAAGACTCAGAATTACACCAATTTGATGATTAACTGTCAGATCGTAGCCTCGCACGCCTGCATCCGCGCTAATTATAGCTGCGACTACACGGTTATTGGGGGCGGCTATGCCATCGCCAATACCATGATAGGCAGTGGCTTGTACGCCGCAACGGTTACTAATGTAAACGCTTCCAGTCGCCAACTAACTCTTTCGACCACGGCCAATATGACATCTGGTATGCAGATGGTAGTCGAGTATAACGGCTACCGGATTGACAAGTATGGGCCAAAATACAATTCGGCTCTGGCTCAAGTGTCGAATGTGAATAGCAGCACCAATACGATAACCTGCGACTCCGTATCTGCAGGTATTCAGCTAGGGGCGAACGTCATAGTCGGCAACTTTCCCTATATTTTCTCCGGTTGCAATTTCAGCGTCCGTGGCTGTCATCTTGAGCAAGGACTGGGAAGCGACGGTCATTTTTATACCCCGATGCTGATCTACTCTAATAGTTACGGTGGTGGATCGGTCAAAATGGAAAACTGCCAGATAAATTATAGTTTGGCGGATTCTACCCCTTGGAACAAACTTGTCCCGCTCATTTATGTGGCCGGTCCAACTTCAAGCCAGAACATCACCTTGGATTTCGGGGAGAGCAACGTCAGTTTCCCCTATCCCAAACTGGATATAGGCAGCTACACGGGGGCACGTATCCACGATATTACTTGGACGAATGAACCAATCGCAATCTATCACGGAAGCGGGTACTATCCCACCTCGTTAATTACGGAGCGTGTGTCTTATCAAGCTCCTTGGGGAGAAAGTACGGCTGATACTCGAAATAGCTACCGCAGAATCACCGACCCGATCAAATCAATGGCAGCGCTTGAAGCTCCCTCGGCGCTATATCCGATCTCCGGTTTCAGTTCTCCGACCGACGGTAATATGGATGATTTTGTGCTGTCTCGTGGGTCAGGGAGCAATGCTTTCCTGGGTTGGAAGCAGACAAATGAGACATCAGGAGGGGGATACTACCGCTCTGAATCCATTACTTCCACCGCAACCGTGTCGGCCAACAGCCAGGCCGTAGCTGTCACAAAACCCTATGAATTCTGGACTTACGAGTTCATCACCATCGCCGGGGCTGGATCGTCGGGCAAGCCGCTTACTGTTAGGATTGAGGGCATCGACGGAGATGCGAAGGTGCTTTACATCAGCGGCCACGCCTCAACCGCTGTCAGTGGGGCTGTAATTAGCAGGGTCACACCCGCATACAAGAAGATGGGCCGCCAGGGTGATTTCGGGATCGCTACACCATCCTCCGGGACGTGGGCAACAGGAGACATCGTTTGGAATACCAGCCCAACGGCGGGTGGATATGCGGGTTGGATATGCACATCGGGCGGCACTCCGGGAACGTGGAAGGGGTTTGGACTGATTCAAACGCCGTAAGACAAAGGATTGCACCATGAGTGGTTTATTCGGCGGAGCGCCAAACTACAACCCAAACCAGATCCCCGTTCAGTATCAGACCCAAAACGCGGACATGGCCGCCGAAAATGCGGGGCTGTTCGAGCGGCTGCAAAGATCTTCGGCTTACGGACCTCAGCAGACGCGTCTTGCTGGGCAAAAGCCCGGAGGGGGGCATGCAAGCTCGTGGGAAGCCTGGGCAAGAGACGCTACGATCACGCTGGCTGCACGCCTCAAAAATAGTGAAATCTCCCCGGCGCGTGCTTGAGAAACTGTGTTTTCAAAGAACTGTGGAAGCAGAGGTCAAGGGCCAGAAGATAAAGGGGTTGACGGCCCCAAAGGCAGAGCAGTTGAGCTTCTACGACGCTCTGGAGGTCCCAAAACCGTAGTATCAGGACATGAACGCGTTCTAAGTGACGACACGAAAAATTATGTCACTGAAATTACAAGGTTTTTTCTTCTGAACTGATAATGGCCGGTTCCCGCTTCCCACTGCGTGGCGAATTGCTTTTCGCCTTTGGCCGCCACAGTATACGATCCACCTTCACCCTACCGGGCAATGTCTCATCGAATGCCGTATTTACCTCAACTGAAAAAAAGTTACAGCCTGATTAATTTCTTTCTAAAGCAAATACCCCTTTCGTCCGATTAATGGACCAAAGGGGTATTTCTTGTGAGAATGATATTGTAGCTGCGTCCATGTGACGCATGGAGGGGATAAATGGAGTGGACAGGCTATCTATTGGGCTTCATGGCAGGATTGGCAGTCCTGGGAATCTTTGCGCTGCAGGTGCTCCATGCCGTGGCCGAGTACCATGACCGGGCCGTTGCATTCAATGCATTGCCGAACAAACGGTTAATCGATCAGGGCCCGTGTCAGGCCGTCGAGTTGAGAATTCGTGCGCTCAGTGAAGTATAAGAAATCACCGAAACATTCCTGCATGCCCGTTTTCTTTTCTCTCCTTGACCGGACTATGCCCCGCTCTCTGCTGTCATACCTGTCATCCCAACGAAAGTGGGGACGAAAGCAGGGACTTTGCGGTGAACGCTTCCTGTTTTGAGTTACTAAAAACTAACAACTCATAACTAAAAACTTTTCTCGCTCCTCGCTCCTCGCTCCTCGCTTCCCCCTATTACGCTAAAGTCTTTTGTACGGTCAATTCTTTAGCTGCTTCGGGCCCCGGCGATCTTTCCGGCGCCGGGTCGCCAACCTTCCCCCTTCCATTAAAACATACTAATTTCCGCACGATACTTCGCCTGAGATGCTCCACCCGCCTCAGAGTGTAATGGCTGATTGGATCACTTATGACATCCTTTGCCAGGTATAAAGCACCGAAGCACTTCTGGTCGTCCGCGAGCGGCAGATTGATAGATAAGAATCTACTATCCTGGCATGGTCCGAGCACATCGGCCGTTGCGCCTCCATGCCAACAATAAGAATTATTTTCCCCGGCAGCGCAGCATACTCCATCAAACCTGATCTCAGCCCTGTCAATTTTCAAGAGCTCCAACGCATCAACGATCCTGTCCCACAGTTGTTCGATATCCGCAGCCGCTCCTATCGCCATCTGGCGATCGAGAAAGGTCCTGCGGTCCTTGCTCAAGCCCACTACATCCGTTACATCCTGGACATACCCCACCATTTTATCGACAGCCAGGCCCTCCAGGTAACCAAGCTTCCGAATTCCGGCGATCACGCATACAGCAAGCACCAGCAGAATCAGGGCGGCGTTCCGGTCCTGGGCATTGACCAGCAGTACTGCAAAAAGCCCAAGGACAATGTTAGCCCCGTACAGCAGTAATACGGCTCCCCGCTGGGAGAACCCCAGCCTGAGGAGTTTGTGATGAATATGACTTTTGTCAGCCTGAAAAAGTTGCCTACCCATCACGAAACGCCGGACGGGAGCAATAATTGTGTCCACCAGGGGCAGGCCAAGAGCGATGATTGGAATCAGGATGGCCACGGTCGCCTGACTTTTTATCGAACCGAGAATACTAAGTGAGGCCAGCATAAACC
>Ga0187849_1002474_pt1 | contig 17611 bp, 13 predicted proteins | sample June2016WEW_4_10_2_FD_132412 | JGI IMG/M metagenome (GOLD analysis project Ga0187849, IMG submission 132412) | Peatland microbial communities from SPRUCE experiment site at the Marcell Experimental Forest, Minnesota, USA - June2016WEW_4_100 | ecosystem: Environmental > Terrestrial > Soil >...
ACCTTCCTAACCCAGGCCGCTGGCCTGGGCTTTGCTAGGCCGCCCCTTTGGGGCTGAATGCGCGCACCCCCGGTGTCCAGCAGAAGATGTGGGACACGATCAGTTGGGGGAGAGGGGGGACCGCAAGGCGGTGGGGGCCCCACGTTTTGCGGGTCGTGGGGGTGAGGGGGTCGAATCTTGGGAACGGTCAGCTTAAGTGAAAAGTATTGCAGCTAAGTTATAATTCCGAGGGCTCTAAGCAGCGCAATCCCATTGGTGAACGACGACGAATTCTCAAGGAGCATGATGACTCGTGCTTCAAAGGCGTAATGGCTTCGGCGTGAGCTGAAGGTGGTAGCTGGCGCTACCGCACTCCAAGGCAGGCTGCGCCCGCACGTATGGGCTTTTCGTGCAACCTTGTGATTGGAGGGAAAAAACGGGCGGCAATTCCGTCTTGCGGCTCCGCCGCCCAAGGGTAGTATGCCGGAAGTATCTTCCCGCGGGGTGGGACCCCGCGGCCGTCGGTTAAATCTCTCCGTCTTGATGCAGCGCGACGTGGAGGTTCTGGAGCTGCTTGAGCTGGTCTTTGAGCGAGCGCATCTGCTCCTGGAGTTGGCGCTGCCATTCGGCTTGCACATGCTGTTGTTGTTTTAGCACTTCGGCCCGCACAAGGGCGTGTTGGCTTTCCGCCAGGGCACGGAGCTGGTCTGCCTGCGCGCGTTGCTGGTCGGCTTGCGCCCGTATTTGCGCAGGCGCTTGGCCATAGCTCGGTCCCGCGGCGCTGGAGGTGTGCTTCTCCCCAGCTTGGGAGCGAGTCAAATCCGCGTTGACGGTCTGCTCGTGATGATCGCGGACGATGGTCAGGCTCACCTTGCGGGTATCGCCCGTGAAGTTATCATTCAAGGCGGAGCGGAGATCCTCCACTCCGCTGATGGGTTTGCCGTCGACCTGCACGATGACATCCCCGGCCTTCAGCCCGGCCTTATCCGCTGCGCCGCCCTTGGTCACCTCGGAGATCAGCACGCCTTTGCCCTGCTTGACGCCGAAGTATTGCGCGAGCTGCGGGGTGAGGTCGTCCGCGGAAATCCCCAGGGTGGCGCGGTGAGCCCCAAAGGTGAAAGAGAACTCGGGAAAGTCCATAGGGGGAATATGGATTTCCGGCATGTTGAAGTTGTAGTTGTAGTGATTGGTGGAGGCCTCCAGTTTCGCGCTCCGGACAAGGGTTTTCCCGCCCCGCACTAGCTTGATCGCCACGGTGCGTCCGGCGGGAGTTTCGCGAATCAGCCGTCGCAACTCGGCGCTGCTGCGCACGCGGACGCCGTCGAATTCCATGATCGCATCACCCTTTTCCATGCCGGCCTTCGCCGCGGCGCTGTCCTTTTGCACGCTGTTGACAATGGCCCCGGCGACGGCAGGTAGTTTCAATTCCTGCGCTTTTTCCGTGGTCACATCGCCCAGGGTGACGCCCAAATGTACCGTGCCATCATTCAGGACAAAGACTTGCGTTGACGCCGGCGGGGCGGGCGGCTCCGGCGGCTCGGGCGCTTCCTGTCCGTACAAGACTCCGGCGCCGGCCACCAACAGCGCGATGGCCAACGCCAATCCTGAAAAGAATTTGCGCGTCATGCTGTGCCCTCCGCCTTCGATCTGCTCACTCCCTCGATTCCCAATTTCCATATCCAAATTTCCTTTCCGGCGGCCTGACGATCCGCTCACTGATATGACGCGGCTCGCGGGATTTCGTCATCGCGAATTCCTCGCGTGCGGGACTGGCGCAAACTTGCAGGGGCACGCCATGGCGTGCCCCTACAACATTTACAAATCTTCGTCGCGCTGGCCGACGCGAATGTTTCCCCGGACAGTCCGCAATTCCACCCGGACGCCCCCCGCGCCCACCTGTGCGCGGCGAGTGGAATCTCCGGGAACGGAGCTGACTTGAAAAGGATAATCGCCCACGATGTTCCCCGCCACGGTGGAAAGTTCCAGGTCCGCATTCGCCTGCGCCGGCATCAGCAGGTCCACATTGCCATTGATGGTGGCGAGGGTGAGCGGCAGGTGGCGATCGGGCAGGGCACGGAGAGAAATGAGGATGTTCCCCGTCAGCGCATGCGCCACCACGGAACCCGACACGTTGATGCCCTCAATATCGCCGTGCAGGTTGCGCGCCTCCATAGACCCTTCCACATCGTGGACGACGATGTCGCCTTGCAGCGTGCTGAGCTCATCCAGCCGGACCTGGCGAGGCACACGGAGGCGGTAATCCACGCGGATGGGCGTGTCGAGGCCGGCGGGATAAAGGGTGTGGAACACCAGCCCGCCGCGGCGCGCTTCCACCGCCACCTGCACCTCGTCAAGCTGATCGGTAGGAGCCGCACTCCGCATGGCGACGGTGGCTTCCACCTCGGCGCGGTCCCAGCCTTCCACCAGCACGCTGCCCTGTATGTTCACCACGGAGACGTGGCCGCCAGGAGGAAGCTCAAAACGCTTCTCCCAGACGCGTTCCGTCCCGAACGCGAGGTGCTGAGGGCCCCATAGGCACGAGACAAGCGTTAGCAGCAAGGTGAGCTTCAACGCGGAACTCGAAACCCGAAATTCGAAACTCGAAACTCGAAATTCGAAACTCGCGAGGTGCGCGTCGAGTTTCGAATTTCGAGTTTCGAGTTTCAGGTTGCGATTTTCGAGTTTCGGTCGTTCCTGGTCACTGGTCATGATTGTCCCCATCCCTTTCCTGTTGGCGCTGCCGCCGTTCCTTTTCCCGCTCCTGGTTACGGCGGTCTTTTTCCGCGCACTGCTCCTGCCAGGCTTTCCAGTTGCTTTCTTCGCGCTGTTGCAGCTCGCGCAGAGAGGCTTCATTGATTTTGCGAATCTCGATGTTGCCCGCCACGGTCCGAATTGTCAGTACTTCTCCCCCCCCATTCAAAGTTCCATGGCCGCGAAGGGTGGAGGGAACCAATTCTTCCTTGTCGCCCTGAATGTCGAGAGGAAAGTCCGATTGGATCTGGCGGCCAGCCGCGGTCTCGATAGCCGCATCGATGGTGAGCGCCACATTGGTGGGCAGGTAGACGTATACATCTCCCATGCTGGTTTCGAGCTGGGAGGGGCCGAAAGATTTCTGGGTGCAGTTGAATTCCGCCAGAATGCGTCCCGCCGCCGTGGAAGCCCGGACGGCGCTTTCGACCTCGAGCAGATCGATGCTGCCTCCGGCGGTCTCCGCCACCACGCGGCCGCGTGCGCCCTGGAGCCGGATGCTGCCACCGGCCGTCTCCGCCCGAACGCTGCCCCCTGTGGGCCCAATCTGGATCTGCCCGCCCGCGGTGCGGGCCAGAACTTGTCCGGTGGCGCCGCCCACGACAACGTCACCCGCCGCAGTCTCGGCTTTCAGTGCGCCCGCCACCGCGCCGGTTACGATTTCTCCACCACTGGTTTCGAGGAGGGCATCACCTTGCACATCGCCCACGCGGATGGAGCCTCCCGCCGTGCGCGCGATCAGGTCGCTGCCGATTCTGCCGAGGGTAATACTGCCGCCGGCGGTTTCAATCCGCCCCGCGCCCGCGAGGTCGCTCGAGCGCACGTCGCCTCCTGCCGTGGTGAGCCGGGCTTCGCCCTCCAGCGGAGCTTCCACCGTGATGTCGCCAGCCTGCGTTACCACGTCCAGGTTGTAGCGCTGGGGCACGGTGATTTGAAATTGCACCCTAAAGTTGATCCCGTGCCGCACGTGCTGAGGCGATTGGCTGGTGATGTACACGCCACCCGTTTCCACCGAACGGGCGGTGAGTTGGAATTTGTCGAATAAGCGCCGCGCCTCGGCCTCATCGGAGGTGTAGGCGCGCAAAGTGACGATGCAACTCACTCCGTCGCCCGGCACAGGGTGGATGCTGACCGCTCCGTTATCCACCCGCAGCAACAAACGCGCTCCATCCTTGGCAGGGGATTCAAACTCCGAGCGCTGTTGCCAACTGTTCCCGCGCCGCACCGGAGCGCCCTGCTTCACCGAGGACACGTCGAGCGCCGCCAGCGGCAGCGTAATCAGGAAGGCTAAAAGCGCGGAACCCTGAACTTGCCTCGTTCCCATGGGTTGAATTGAATCCTCACTTTCCTAGCTTCATCATGGCGTTGGCGCATTTGAGCCGGACATAAGGATTGGTGTCGATGGTGGCCAAATGCTCGAGAGCACGCGCCGTGGGCACATCGCAGCCCTCCTTCTCCGTGTGATCGATTAGAGCATCGACCGCCGCCACCCGCACGCCCGCGTTGGTATCGTGCTCGAGCGCCTCCAGCAGAGCCGTGTGCACATCGCCGCTGGATTTCATGTTGCAGACGGCCCCCAGCGCCTCCAGGCGCACCCCCGCATTGGGATCGTGTCGCATGGCGTAGAGCAGCGCCTGGCGAATGTTGGGATTGTCGGCGTGTGAACGTAGCGCGTCGAGGGTGTCGCGGCGGATGCCGGGATTGTCATAACTCTTCACAGCGTAGACCAGCACCTGCTGAATCTTGGGGTCGTCGAGCGAGCCTTCCAGGGTGACGCGCCGCTCCGCGTCCATGGTGATCTTCACGCCGCCCGTCTGGGGGTCGGGAGCAACGCGGCTGATGCCGCTAATGCGCATATTTTCGAGATCGGGACTGGCAACGCCCTCGTTATTCACTTCCGCTACACCGGCGGTCAGCCGCAGGGCGTGCGGGCGCAGTCCCCATCCCAGGCCAAACCCACCAAGGATCAGCGTGAGTGCCAGCGCAAAACCGGAGGCCGGCTGAAAGCGCAGAATCGGCAGGCCGTTGCGCCAGAGGGCGCGCCAGCCGTGCTGCTGCCTTTCCAACGCTTCATCCAGCGCCATCCGCGCCTCGGCCAGTAGCGCGGCGCTCGCTTCCACTTGCGGCCGCTGCGCCAAGACCTGATGGAACCGCTCGAGTTTCTCCCGCGCCGCCCGGCAACTTGCGCACCCCGTGAGGTGCTCATTACAAGCCGCTTGCTCCGACGCAGAAAGCTCCCCGTAAAGCAGCAGCGGCAGGTTCTCTTCCAAGTTCTGGCAATTCATTGTTTCTTCTCTCCCACTAAGTCCTCAGTTCTCAGTTTTCAGTTGTCAGTAACGTTATCCCTCGGTGACCCCTCACCCACGTTCTGCAGGTCGTGGGGGTGAGGGGGTCTCCCGCGAAAGCAATGAACACCTCATGTGAACAGTATTGGACCTATACCAAATCATTCAATTCCATCCGTAGTTTCTGCGTAGCGCGGAACAGGCAGTTCTTCGCCGTCTGCTCGCTGGTTTTGCAAATCTCACCGATCGCTCGCAGTTTCAGTCCTTGGTAATGCTTCAACTCGAACACCATGCGCTCCCGGGGATTCAGCCGCTCCAGCGCCACCTGAATGCGGCGGCCAATTTCCTTGGAGTGGGTGGCCCGCTCGGGATCGAGCGTGGGCCGCTCGTCCGGCACCGACTGCAAGAATTCCGGCCCGCCCTCCTCGGGCTGCGGTACAGACACTTCCTTGCGAGTCTTCTGCCGCCGCAAGTGGTCGAGGCAAACATTCATCACCACGCGGTAGAGCCAAGTGGAGAATTTTGCCTCCAGGCGGAAATGGCGAATCGACCGGAAGACTTTCAGAAACGCCTCCTGGTATAAATCCCGCGCTTCCTCCGGCGAGCCCACCACTTGCAGCGCCAGGCGCAATACGTTTTGGTCGTAAAGACGGATGAGCGTGTCGAAGGCGGAACGGTCCCCTTCCTGAGCCCGGCGGATTAGCGAAAGTTCATCGGCTTCGCTCATCGGCGAGGACTGCGCGGAAGCTTTGCCGGCGAACTCCAAGCAGGTGCCATCCATCACGCGAAGGTTCGAACCTCTCACAGGGTTTAGACGCCCCGTGGAAGAAAAGGTAAGCGGGGAAATGCCGCGCGGACAGTTCTGGATCCTTAACCAAGGCGCGCCTCGGCGCGACGCCAAAACTAACGGGTGACCGCCTTTGAGGCGGCCCCACTCATCAAGCCACCCGCTTTGCGGGGGGTGTCTGACTTAAGTTTACTACCCTCGCCCCTTGGGGGAGGGCGTGGACCGCCACCGGCGCTTTCTCCAGTCCGTCAGCCGACGGAGCCGGGTGAGGGGGTCACCCAGCAACGGATTAAGAAATAATCTCCTGAAACACCTTACGTGACCAGTCACGAGTGACAAGCCAGTAAGGACCGAAATTCGAAAATCGAAACTCGAGAATCGCGGCGAGTTTCGAATTTCGAGTTTCGATTTTCGTCTTTCGGTTGCCCGTCACTTGTCACTCGTCACTTTGGGTATTCTCACTCCTGCCTTCTGCGCAAATCTGACCGCTTCTTCGTAGCCCGCGTCCACGTGGCGAGCGACGCCGATTCCCGGGTCGTTGGTCAGCACGCGATTCAACCGTTTCGCCATCTCCGCTGTGCCATCGGCCACCGTGACTTGCCCCGCGTGCAGCGAGTATCCGATCCCCACACCGCCGCCGTGGTGGAACGAAACCCAACTGGCGCCCGAGGCGGTATTGAGCAGCGCGTTCAGCACCGGCCAATCGGCGATGGCGTCACTCCCGTCTTTCATGCTCTCGGTTTCGCGGAAGGGAGAGGCGACGGAGCCGCAGTCCAGGTGATCGCGCCCGATGACGATGGGCGCCTTCAGATCGCCCCTTGCCACCAGATCGTTGATGCGCTCGCCGAACCGCGCGCGTTCGCCATAACCCAGCCAGCAGATGCGCGCGGGTAGTCCCTGAAACTTCACATGCTTGCGCGCCAGGCGAATCCAACGATTCAGGATGGCGTTGTCGGGGAAAAGTTCCAGCACCAGGTCATCGGTGCGATAGATGTCGGCGGGTTCTCCGGAAAGCGCCACCCATCGGAACGGCCCGCGGCCTTCACAAAACAAGGGCCGAATGTAGGCGGGAACGAAACCGGGGAAATTGTAGGCGTCTTTCACGCCCCCGTGCTCGAACGCCACGGTGCGGATATTGTTCCCGTAATCGAACGTGGCCGCGCCGAGCTTCTGCAATTCCAACATGCCCGTCACGTGCCGCGCGATCGAATCGTACGAACGTTTCAGGTAATCCTCGGGATTCTCGCGGCGGAGCTCCGTGGCTTCTTCCAGGCTCAGCCCTGTGGGGATGTAACCATTCAGTGGATCGTGCGCGCTGGTCTGGTCCGTGAGCAGATCGGGGACAATGCCGCGGCGCGCGAGTTCCGGGATGACGTCCGCGCAATTGCCCACCAATCCCACCGACACCGCTTGCTTTTGGCGCACCGCATTCTTGAGGATGCGGACCGCTTCATCCAGCGAATTGACGCAGATGTCGCAGTAGCCCGTGCGAATGCGGCGCTTGATACGCTCCGGATCAACTTCGATGCCGAGGAAGGCGGCGCCGTTCAGGGTGGCAGCCAGCGGTTGCGCTCCGCCCATGCCGCCCATTCCGCCTGTCACCACCAGTTTGCCGGCCAAGTCGCTGCGGAAGTGCTTCTGCGCCGCGGCGGCGAAGGTTTCAAAGGTGCCCTGGAGAATGCCTTGCGTGCCGATGTAAATCCAACTCCCCGCCGTCATTTGGCCGTACATCATCAGGCCCAGGCGCTCGAGCTCGCGGAATTTTTCCCAGGTGGCCCAGTGGCCCACCAGATTGGCGTTAGCAATCAGCACCCGCGGAGCAGCTTCGTGCGTCTGGAAAATTCCCACGGGCTTTCCGGATTGGACCAGGAGCGTCTCATCGTTGCCGAGCCCCTTCAGCGCTGCGACGATGGCGTGGTAGCAAGCCCAATTGCGCGCGGCCTTGCCCGTGCCGCCATAGATGATTAACTCTTCGGGACGCTCCGCAACGTCCGGATCGAGGTTATTCATCAACATGCGCAGGGCGGCTTCCTGCTGCCATCCCTGGCAGACAAGCGTTGTGCCTCGCGCGGCGCGCACCGGCTGGTAGGAATTGCCGGAAGCTGCCGCGCTCTTGATCGTGTCCGCCTGTGCCATGTGGATTCTCTCCCCGGGAATCTTAGCCCATCGCTAGCGGAAGTGAAAGGGAGCTTGTGGTAGTTGAAGAGTCGAAAAGTTGAAGGGTCAAAGAGCACGTGTAGCGCGGACCTGTTCTGTAGGTCCGCGGCTCGTCCCCAATGGGCAAGGAAAAGCCGCGGACCTACAGAACAGGTCCGCGCTACACGTTGAAGATCTGTTCAAAAACTCACTGGTCATCTAACTGGTCATATGCTATGATGGCCGGCATGAAGACTATGGAAAAGCTGATTAGCGCTACGGAGTTCAAGGCGAAATGCCTCAAGATTCTGGACGAGCTCGAGTCACAAGGCATCGTCATCACCAAAAGAGGCCAGCCGGTTGCCAAACTCACACCCTTGCACGTGGTGGACAATTCGAAGCTGATCGGGTCGATGAAAGGCAAGGTCGTGGTCAAAGGAAATATCTTCTCCACAGGCAGAAGGTGGAATGCTCAATCTTGATACCCATATGCTGGTGGCGCTGATCACCGGCGACGTGAGTCCGGCGGAATTGGCCTGCGCAGTCGATCAACCCCTGGCTATTTCGGACATCGTACTGTGGGAGCTTGCCATGCTCGTCCGGAGAGACCGTTTGAAGATGGACCTGGAGAGCTCGGAGTTCCGGGCGTGGCTGCGTCATCTCACCGTTTTTCCCATCAGTCTGGAGATCGCTCGCCAGAGCACCCAGCTCGATTTTTCCTCTGATCCGGCGGATGAAATCATTGCGGCCACCAGTGTGGTGGAAAATATTCCCCTGCTCACCCGCGACAGCCGAATCCGAAAATCCCGCATCGTCCCTTTGGCGCTTTAGAAACGAGCCCGGGGTTGGACCACAGGAGGACTTATGAGGCGTCGTTCCTTTTTGCAATTAGCAAGCCTGGGAGGAGCCGCAAGGTTGGCGGCTCTCCCCTCGGTGGCGAAAGCCGCAACCCCGCCACCCATGAAGATCACCCGCGTACGTTTCTACTTGAATCCGAGTTCCGGCCCCACGTTCAACCAGAGTTTCCACAGTGTCACGATTGAAACCGACCAGGGGATTACGGGTGTGGGCGAAGGTGGCAGCAAGGACACGGTGGAACAATGCGCCGCCATGCTGATGGGTGAGGACCCTTCCCGCATCGATCACCTTTGGCAGATGATGTTCCGCGGCTACTTCTACCCCGCCGGACGCGAGAAGCTGGATGCTCTGGGCGCTCTCGACTTGGCGCTTTGGGACATCAAAGGGAAGGCCCTGGGTGTTCCCGTGTGCGACTTGCTCGGAGGCGTTTCGCGGGACCACATCGAGTGCTATTCCACAGGTTTTCCCTCGCGGGGTAACTTGAAGGAAACGGCGCGCGCCTGCATCGAAGCGGGTTTCCGAGCCTATCGCCACGCCACGTCTGACCCGCCCGCAGGGCAGCCGTTCAGCGCGCGCGAGCGGGTTGATAAGACCTACCAGGACTGCGTCGAGATTCGCGAGGGCGTGGGCCAAGACGGGGATTGGGCGCTCGATTACCACACCCGCCTCGATTTCCCGGATGCGGTGCGGCTGAGCACGCTGATCGAGCCGCTCGAGCCCTACTTCGCGGAAGACCTGGTGCGTTCAGAAAGCCCCGGCATTTATCGCGAACTACGCCAGCACGTGAAGGTTCCGATCGCCGTGGGCGAGCAGTTCGGCAGCAAGTGGGACGTGAACGAGCTGATCGAACAGCAGCTCATCGACTACGCGCGCGTGACGATTCCCAACGTGGGCGGCATCACCGAGTACATGAAAATCCAGGCGCTCTGTGAGACTCATTATGTGGGACTCATCCCGCACTTCACCGGCCCGGTTTCAGAAGCCGCTCTGGTGCACGCCTGCTCGGTTTTTTCCGGGCCGGTGCTGATGGAAATGACCGGCGACGGCCACCACAACTATGCGCACTTGCCGGAATGCTACGACTTCCGCAACGGCAAGCTGTGGCCGAACCGCCGACCCGGCCTGGGCGTGACGCTCGACACGAAGCCGCTGCAACTGGTGGCGGAAATCACCGAGCCGAAGCGGCCCATCCCCCTGTTGCATCGGCCTGACGGGTCGATTACCAATTGGTAGGATAATCGGGAGATCGGGTCATCGGGCCATCGGGTCATTTGGCGATTGAAGATCTTCGGACGCCGCCCTGCCCTTACGCTCCGAAAAACTACTGCTAACTCCTTTATTATCATAAAGTCATCGTGGAAATCGCATAACTCGTATGTTTTCATCAACTCCTGAGGAGCACTTTTTTTGCCCCTTTTTTTTTAATAAACTCTGAGGAGCACTCTTCATTTTTAACATCTTTTTGCCAGCATGCTCGCCGGGTCGAGCCACAATCCGACCACCCCATTAAGTTCAACATGTGGAGAAATTGGGTGGGGCCAGAAAAACCCCCTCAGGTCATAGCTAACAGCTTGTATTTTCAATAATATTTCCGGCATGGAGTGTGTCTTAGTGGGCGGCAAGTGCAAGGCTATCTCCCTCCAGCGGATTCTACTGAGCCGGGAAGCTCGGTACCACAGCTATTATAACGCTAGAGTAACAAATGTCAAGTGAAAAATTTTGCCCTCTGTCAGAAAATTGCTATAGCGGGCGCAAGAAACATGGGTGCGGAGTTGGGGGAGTTCGCACTTGCGGAAAGGGGGGCGCGAGCTGAACCCCGGTAGCCCGTTTGGGGGGCCGCGCTTCGGAATCGACCGTACAAGAAAAACTGCGGACCTTGAGAAGGAGGTCCGCGCTACGCCCGCTTTTTCGGAACATCGAATCCCCAACTTCTGGAGTGCCCTCAATAAACCCAATGTCATTTGGTAGTTGCTCGAGAACACTGCGGGGGGAGATGTGGGAAGCTTGATCAGCTCCAATGTCGATGGTAACCTCCTTCCAGCGGGCACTCGCCATCGCTGGCATTAGAGTGGACCTCTGCTCTGGGAGGCCAATTGTGAGGCGACATCTATAGGCTGCCCTATTCTTTCGGCGGGGGGGCAGTAGAATTGCGGATAATTAATCCAGCGTCGAGGATCAAAGTCTCCCCTGCACCAGAATCGGCGGCCTTTTCCGGTCTCGTCATTCTCTGGAGTAGCATTTCAAACGCCCGCCTGCCAATCTCGTAGGCTGGCTGCCTTATAGTAGTCAGTTTCGGATTAAAGAGAGAAGCCAGGCTGAACCCATCCAGACCCGTGTCGAAATCATCAAACCCTACAATACTTAGCTCCTGGGGACAGGGGATTCCGGTTTCATTAATGGCACGCATTAATCCCACGGTCATAAGATAGTTGCAGGAGATGAGCGCGGTGGGACGTCCGGGCATCTCCAGTAACTCTAGGGCAGAATGATATCCGCCCTCCATGCGAAATCCTCCGCACTTCGCGAATTGCCGGGGAACTTCCAAGTGGGCATCTTGCATGGCCTTGCGGAATCCTTCCTCGCGATCTCGTGCAGTGGCGACGTGGGGGTTGCCGGCAATAATACCGATTCGGGTATGGCCCAGTTCAATCAAGTGCTGGGTCGCCTTGTAGGCTGCCGCCACATTGTTAATGACCACCATATCGCCTTTAAATCCGGGAAGTACACGATCAACTAGAACAATGGGGCATGGCCGGCGGCTGCGCGGAAGCTGCGCCTCGTGTTGGTAGGTCGTGGCGAGTATGATGCCATCGACACGCTGGGAGTAAAGCGTTATCAAGTGACGCTCTTCTTCCTCGGATTCGTCGTCCGTGTTGCAGAGGATGAGGGAGTAACGGGCTTTCCGCGCCGTATCCTGAACCCCCCGAACCATTTCCGTATAAAACGAGCTGGCAATATCCGTAATCACCATGCCGATCGTGTTGGTCTGTTTAGTCCTGAGGCTTCGCGCCACATAATCGGGCCGGTAATTGAGAGCTTCCATCGCCTTTTTGACGCGCTGGGCGACCACGGGCCGAACCCACTGGCGGGAGTTCAAAACCGCCGATACAGTAGTTACAGAGACACCAGAAAGGCGGGCAACATCCTTCATCGTGTGCATCAACTTCCCCCAGGTAACAAAGATAGCGATTTGTCAGCTCGACGCGCTTGAAATGACGCTTCCTCACTTCTGTCCCTCCGCCCCTTCAAGCGCGCCGCACATATAAAATCGATGTAGTAACATCGGCAGGAAGAGGAGGTTGGGATGGCTGCGGGCCGGAATGTCCTTAGAAGGCGCCCCTCTCGCGGGTTTACGTGGCAGGTTTCTTTTGCCCTCAAGTAAACGGCAAGATGCCCCCAAGGCATCCAACTCGCGGCAGGCATGGATTGAGTTATATTCATATAAGCTATTAATTTAAAATAAGTTAAACAAACATTTTCTCCTTGACAAGAACCCATCGGTGCTCAAAATCGCACAACCCAAACCAAAAGTCAAGCCTACCGTTTCCTCTTAGGAGGTCCAAGAGGGCAACTCCGGGCAAAACTCCCCCCGGGTTCCGCTTGTTCCCTACATACTGTTGACCGATGAGGAAGTCTGTTGAAATACATGATCTTCTGTGTCGATTGAGTTTCCAGGGTTTACGGCATGGGAGGCAGGCGCGCAAAAACGTCTCCAAAATCGCATTGCCCAGGACTGGAGCGGTTTACGGCTCATAAGGTCGACCCTCGAACGTGTGCAATGTGACGGCAGGAAGCTTTGCGTGCCAAAAGCAAAGGATTAATTTCGCGTTACTTTACGATATCGTTAAACAAGCGGCATCCTGGAGACGATGAAGGCATGAAAACAGACGTGCCCGTCCCTCGACTAACGCTTGGCTAGGTTCTCTTGGCGCCATTCTGGGCGATTAGCGGGGTAGAAAAAGGTTAAAATGTTGCTCGGCTTAAGGAGGGAACAGGCCAAGAAAAGTTCATATATCGTGTTTATTTAGAATCATTTACGATAACAATTCAGTTACCACACAGTGCTCCTCGTTTCACCGTTACCCAGTCACATTCAAAGGTACATTCCCATACTCGTGCTAGACGTGGTCGGATGGGCACAAGTCGAAAATCGCGCCAGATTCCCCTTGTATTGGGTTGCCACTAAAACGATAAAGATAATGCTTGACACGCTTGGTGGGCGGTGTTAAATAGGTCCGACAGTCGCGGGTACCGGGGCCGAGTTTCACCCCTCGACTGTTTAAGGACACTCAAGCCTTGTAGAGGCTCACTGACGAATTGCTTCATTGTCAGGGTGCGTTGGGTCGTGTCGGGGTTCAGCCGGAAACCGCCAGCCCGCTGTTGCGGTTGGGGCGAGACCTCGACTGTCCGATTTGAGCAGATTGCCCTTCGGGATGCGTGACGGTTGCTTGGGTCAAATCTAGGTATGCTGCGAGAAGAGAATCGCAGCGCCTATGGTTTCGAATGGAGGGGAAAATGTTATCAAGAATATTTCGCTTAGGGTTCATCACCGGCGTGATCATTGCGGGGTGCGTGGCGGGCGCGAGCTTCTCGTTTGCTCAAGAATTCCGCGCGTCGATCCTCGGGCAAGTCGCGGATCCGTCAGGAGCGCGCATAGCGAGAGCTACCGTGACGGCCGTCGAGCACAGCACCCACCACACTTACACAGCGCAGTCTGACTCCGCCGGTGTCTATTCCGTGGACTTTATATTGCCCGGTGAGTTCACGGTGACGATCGAGGCGCAAGGCTTCCGCAAGGAAGTCTACCCCAACGTCACTTTACACACCGCGCAGAAGTTAAACCTCAACGTGACGCTCAGCGTGGGCCCCGCTCACCAGGAGGTGACGGTCACCGCTTCGCCGGGTCTGCTCGACGCGAGCGACGCTGCGACCGGCGGGATCGTGGATCAAACCAGGATCCAACTCATGCCCTCCGAGGGCCGGGATTCTTATATGGACCTGTCATTTGTCCAGGGAATAATGCAGCACATCACTACCTGGGGTACTAACACCCTAAAGACCGACTACGCGAGCCTCTACTCGGTCAACGGGGCGCCATCTGCCGACAACTATTGGTATCTTAACGGCGCTCCGGTGAGCACCGGCAACAATTGGAATTTTTCCGCCACTCAGGATGCCGTCCAAGAAGTCCAAGCCAGCGTCGGCATGTACGACGCTCAATATGGTCCAGGGGCCGGCGCCTCGTTCAACCAGGTGCTTAAAGAGGGGACGAACAGGTTCCACGGGAACCTTTACTCATACAACCAGAACACGTATTTGGTCGCCGACTCTTGGGCGAATGATTTGGCTGGCATCAAAAAGCCTATCAGTAATCTAACTTACATCGGGGCCAACGGGGGCGGGCCGATCCAGAAGGATAAGACATTTTTCTACGCCTCCTATGAAGGTCAGCGTGTGGATCAACCCGTGACTTGGACCTCCAGTGTGCCCACTGCCGCGGAGGCACAGGGCAACTTCGCGGGAACGGGGTACACCATCTACGATCCGACAACGGTCAAATGTACCGTGACGACCAGCTCCGGGTGCAGCACGTATGGCCGGACCGCGTTCGCCAACAACGTAATTCCGTCAGCCAATATCAGTCCCATCGGCGCGGCGATTATGGCCTTATACAATGCGCCTACCAACGCGGCTCTGTTGAACAACTTCGTAACTGGCACGTCCCCCCGAAGCTCGAAGTACGACCAGTACCTAGGGCGGCTCGATCACGTTTTTTCGACCAGCACCCGTGTCTCTGCTATCTTCACGCGGCAAACGGCCTATGGCACTGGTGGTACTACAAATGGCTTCAAAGGCGAAGGTTCGACCAACACGGTGCCCCTCTCACCATTCGATATCAACGGCATCGTCGATTTCACCCGAACGCTTTCACCCTCGCTGGTCGCAGACTTCAGGGCATCGTTTGGGCGTCTTACTGGCTTCACGACCACTGGGACGGCCCTTGGGGACAAATACAGCGTCCCGGGTTTGACAATGCCCTTCATCCCCACCGCATCTGAACAGAACATTGCTCCACAAGTCGCGGTGACGAATTATGCTTCGCTTATTGGCAACACCGCGAATGGAACCATTAGCAATTACTGGTATCTCTCTCCCAGTTTGGAGCAAATCAAAGGCCGCCACACCTTCCACTACGGCTTCCAGTTTCAGCACATTCAGTCGGGCGCGGACGGCGTTCCGAGCAATACGAATGGCTCCTTCAGTTTTTCCGGCCAATGGAGCCGGGCAAACCCCTTGACGGCTACCACGGGCACCGGAAACGGCCTGGCAGACCTTCTGCTCGGCTACCCTGCTTCCGGCAGCGTCCTCTGGGGCATCAATAACTTGATAACCTGGCGCTACTACGCGGCATACTTTCAGGATGATTTTAAGGTGTCGAAAAAGGTTACCATCAATATGGGTCTTCGGTGGGATGTGGATACATCACCCTCCGAGCGTCACAATGGCATTAACGGGGGCTTCTGCTTTACCTGCACGAACCCTTACACCGCCCAAATCAATTACGCTACTTATCCGACCCTCCAGAACCCTCTGACGGGCGGGTTGACGTTCGCCGGCGTGACCGCGCCTCACGCCCCGGGGGATGTTCATTTCACCCATTGGCAGCCGCGCGTCGGGATCGCCTGGGCTATTACCCCGAAATGGGTGCTTCGCGCCGGATTCGGCATGTTCTACAACATCGGGAACAGTGCCACGACCACTACTGGGTTCACTCAAACCACATCCTACGTTGCGTCTCTCGATGGGAGTGTGCATCCCACGAATTATTTCCTCTCCGGCAAGCCCTTTCCGAACGGGGTCCTGGCGCCCTCCGGGGCGAGTGGAGGGCTCGCAACGAGCGCGGGCAATGCCATTAGCTATGTCAGTCCCAGCGGCCTCGGCGCCGTCCCGTGGACCGAGCACTGGTCGGTGGGGTTCCAGAGGGCGCTGCCCAAACGAATGCTTTTGGATGTGGAATACGTGGGAAGTCACAATCATGCCATAGCCGTTAGCCAGCCCTGGGGCGTGATCAGCTCTGCGCAGCAAGCGGCGTGCTTCGCGAGTAGCGCCGTTTGTAATAATTCCGTTTCCAACCCCTTTTACGGAATCCTGCCCAGCACGGCAACTCTGGGCGCTTCGCCGACCCTTAGCGCGTACCAATTGATGAGGCAGTACCCGCTTTTCAACGGCGTTACGCAAAGCAATGATCCTATCGGTTATGAGGTTTATAACGCTCTTCAAGTCCGGGTCGAGCGCCAAGTCAAGAGCATAGATTTCGTGTGGAACTACGCCTATTCCAACTTGATGGGAAATACTGCGTACCAAAACGCTGGAACTTGGCGTGACGCCAACTTGTGGCATGGCCCTAGCAACCTCGATGTGCGGCATTTCTTCAATATGAACGCGGTCTGGCCTCTGCCGGTTGGCAAGGGGGGGGTCTTCTTCCAGAATGCACATGGATTGGTCGGCCAGCTTATCAACCACTGGGTGGTGGACGAGCTCTATATATATTGGACGGGAATTCCCTTGGCGATTAGTAACGCGAACCTGGTTGGGGGCCCCGGGTGCACCAGCTACTACCCAGTGGGCGGCCAGACCCGCGCGCACTGGTTCAACAACACTGAGAGCTGCTATCAACAGCTTAGCACATGGCAAGAGCGCACAACCCCCTTGTACGTCGGCTACTTGCGCAACCCTCAGCGGCAAACTATGAATTCCGCACTGCAAAAGAGCTTTGCGCTGCCATGGAGGGAAATGTCCCTGACAATGCGCCTCGAATTCGAGAATACCCTCAACAACCCTGGCTTAGGCGGACCGAATACCACTGTCACCGCTCTGCCTACGTTCACGCAGTGGGTGGGATGGTCGGGGTTTGGCACGATAACCAGCACGAGCAATACCAATCGTATGGGGCAGTTCTCGCTCAGAATAACCTTTTGACGGCGCATAGCGCAGCAGCGGCGACGGATGCCGGGTGATCCGGAGGGGCAAGTACATCTTCTCGGCGCGGACCTTGCGCCGGGAACTTCACCCTGACGCACAGAAGGGAGGGTAGCTATCACGATTTCGGCGGTGACATACCGTGCCGGAAGATGCCATGATTGGGTGCAGTTCGCGCTCCGCTCAGTTGTTATCAGCGGGCACGCGGCGATCCTCCACCTGGCGGTAGTTTACTGCAAAATTGCCCAAAGCAGTGGTATCTGGTTGCATTCTCATTGGGTTGCAATCAGCCTGCCGTATTGCCCACATGGGGTACTACACAAGAAATGTAGGGGCACGCCATGGCGTGCCCCTACTTCCTCCTATTAAAAGGTGAACTCTCGTGCTACCGGACCGTTGGATCCAGGCTCGGCTGACCTCTCGTATGTTACCGATATTGCTCGTGTTCGCGACCTCCGTCGCCGGACACTACCTCTGGTCATGGGACAGCAAACCTCACTCCCAGATTGTAGACGCGGCCTTAACCGTGGTCACTGAGAGGGATCGGCTCCCACAGCGATGGGGCGAAGAGACGTGGCGGCTGCGTTGTTACGTTCAGATGGCCGACTGGCGAGATTGCTTTGTTTCCGCCTCGGACGATTGGACGATCCGCACGGAGAAATTTGGCAAGATGGCTATGCCGAGTGGTTTTGCGGCGCCGCGTTAGCGACCCCGCCTAGCCGCTTTGAGCGGCTCACAAACTAAAGCCCCCGGCTTTGCCGGGGGATCCTTACTAAAAGGATGGCATATGCGGCGTGCAAGTTTGTTGTGCTTATCTATTTCGCTTTGTCTGCTGCTG
>Ga0187849_1002479_pt1 | contig 17590 bp, 16 predicted proteins | sample June2016WEW_4_10_2_FD_132412 | JGI IMG/M metagenome (GOLD analysis project Ga0187849, IMG submission 132412) | Peatland microbial communities from SPRUCE experiment site at the Marcell Experimental Forest, Minnesota, USA - June2016WEW_4_100 | ecosystem: Environmental > Terrestrial > Soil >...
ACCTTTGTCGCAACCTTCGTCGCCAACTTTGTCGAAAAGTGGCCAGTTCGACAAAGGTTGCGACGAAAGTTGCGACCAAGCCTTCCGTTCGCCGGGCTTTTGGGACAGGCTCTGCGTAGCGCAGGTTTCCAACCTGCCGTATCGCCGACTTTCAGTCGGCAGGCTGTGCCTGCTTGGTCGCATCTGCGGATTGGAAATCCGCGATCCAGCAGACTGGAAGTCTGCGCTACGCCCTCCAGTTGGAAACCCTATGAAGAATCCGGGTTAGCGCGTTTGGCCCTCGGGGCCGGCGGGGGAAGCGGCGGGGGGCCTGGTTTTTTCTTTGCCCTGCTCGCTATAAGTAATCAAAGCGGCGCCGATCATGATAAGCACCACGCCGGCCCAACGGAGGGGGCCCACGTGTTCGTGGAGAAACCACATTGCGGCGAAGGTTGCGAAGACGAAGCTCAAGGCGGTGAGGGGCCAGAGAAAGCTGATGTCGCGCCTGGCCATGAGGATGAGCAGGCAAAAAAAGAAGAGGGCCTCGAAGAACATGCCCAGGAGGATCTGCGGGTTGGCAGCGCCGGCCTTGATGAGGCGGACGATTTGGGCGGGGTTGACCGGGTTTGGCTGGCCAATATGGCCCATGCCTTTTTTGAGCAGGATGACGCCGGTGCTTTCGAAGACCAGCCCAATGAAGAGAATCAGAAGCACTTTGACCATGTCACAAATCCTGGTAACGGATCAGTTTGATGCCGAGCTGTTCGACCTGCCGCCGCACGCGCGGGCTAATCAGAGCGTCGAATTCATTTCTAGATTCGCCCAGCGAAGGGTGGGAGTAAAGCTCCGAATCGCCGGCGGGCAGGCGCGGGAGCAACCGGCTGAGGTAGGCCTCGTCCACGCGCGCATTCTGGAGGAGGCCGAAGACGGCGCGGGTGTGCCGGAAGGCGCGCCGTTTCAGGACCGGCCGGGCGCGCAGGGCCAGGAGGTGGAAGATGAGCGCGTGAGCCAGCCGGTAAGAGATACGGCCTGAGGCCAGGCGCAGGTTCAGCCAGAACGGGTCGAAGGTCAGGCGCAGGCGCTCCAGCCCGAGTTGGGCGGCGTCCGCCATCAGGATGCCGAAGATGGCCGGGTGGAGGTGGAGATGGAGGTGGCCGTTGACGTGGTCCAGGGTCAGGCCCGTGGCGCGGAACTGGTCGAATTGGGCGTGGATTTCGCTGCGCAATTGCTCGCGCAAGTCCCGCTGGAAAAAGAACCGCCATCCCGCGCGGGCAGGGTCGACGCCGAACTCCTGGCGCGCATTGACCAGGCCGGGGATTTTCTCGCGCGGCAGCGCCGAATGGCCGAACAGGAGCGTCAGGTGCAAGCCCACGCCCAAGCGCGGGTTTTCCTGCGCCAGGGCCACCGCTGCGCGCGCCGCCGGTTCGTTGACCATGAGGCTGGCGCTAGTCAGGATGCCTTCGCGATGGGCGCGGATGACGGCCTCGTTGACGGCCCTGGAGCGGCCGAAATCGTCGGCGTTAACGATCAGGCGGCGCGGGGCGGAGGGCGAAGTCATGCATTGTTCCTGGCGCCAAAATTGACTGCGCCTGAATTTGAACACGAGGAAACAGAGAGAACGGAGAAATCCTTTCTCCGTTTCCTCCGTTTTCTCCTGTTCATCACCAGAGTCCATCCGAGGGCCCATAATTGGGGGCGGCGGCGCCGGAGAGCAAGCCGCACCAGGTGCGGAGGAGCAGGAAGATTTTCTGGCCTTTGTTGAGGCGGATGGGTTGGGGACCGAAGACGTTGAACCGGCGGTGTTCGAGCTTGCGCAACAGGCGCCAATAGACCGAGCCCATCAATTCGGCGGCGACCATGGCGCGGCGGTCCCGGGCAGGCAAGGTCTGGCGGGCAAGTTGGTAAAAGTGGCGGGCGCGCCGGGCGGCGGCTCCGGCCAAATCGAAAAACCGCTCGGAGTATTGGCCCCGGAGGATCTCCTCCGGGGCGACGCGGCAGCGGGCCAATTCGGCGAGGGGCAAATAGATGCGCCCGCGCAGGGCGTCGGTCCGGACATCGCGGAGGATGTTGGTCAGTTGGAGGGCCTTGCCGAGGAACACGGCGTAATCGCGGCAGGCCGGATCGCGGTAGCCGAAGATTTCAATGCTCAACAGGCCGACGACCGAGGCAACCCGGTAGCAGTAGAGTTCCAATTCCTGGCAGGTCTGGTATCGGTGGATGTCGAGGTCCATCTCGACGCCGCAGAGCAATTGGTCGAAATGCTCGAAGGGCAGGCGGTATTGGCGGATGACGGGTTGGAGCTCGCGGTTGAGGGCGAAATGGGGGCTTTCGGTGCCGCAGGCGAGGCGCAGGTCGGCCCGCCAGGCGGCCAGTTGTTGGCGCCGCTCCTCGACCGGCAGGGCTTGGTTATCGGCGATGTCATCCACCTGGCGGCAGAAGGCGTAGAGGGCGCACATGCCGTCCCGTTTGGCTTTGGGCAGGAGCACAAAAGCCAGCGCCAGGTTCGAGGCGCTCTTGCGGGTGATCGTCCGGCTCTGTTGCATCGGGCTAAGTGGTCATGACCACTAATCGGGCGGATCGCCGGGCGGCTTTTCGCCGCGGATGGGCGGCAAGCCGCCGGTCTCGGAAAGCGTCGGATTGCGCGAGCGGTGGTCGCGCCGCCGGCGCCGGCGCCGGGTTTCGGCGGGCTTGTCGTCCTGCCCGGCTTCGTCATCGAGGTCGGCATCCGGATTCATGCCCCATTGGTGTGACCCTTGATGATGGTGATGGTGGTGGTGGTGGCGTCGGCGGGGCTTGCGGATCGCCACCGCCCAGATCAAGGCCAGGAGGATGATCAGAGCCACGGCCCCGATAACCACAAAAACGTCGAGCTGGGCGTCTGCGGGCCAGCCTTTGCTGCCGGGGAGATCTTCGGGGGTCATCTCGGCGAACCCAATCAGGATTCCATTCATGAGAAAGTCTCCTTGCCTTCGGGGGTGGGCGGTTCTTCCTCGGGCTCAGTTCCGGGGGAAATGTCCAGGCGCTGCATGCGATAGCGGAGGGCATGGCGGCTGATTTTCAATTGCTCGGCCGTCTTGGCCAGGTTGAAATGGTTCCGCTCGAGGATGCCGGCGATGAGTTCCCGCTCGAAGTTGGTCATAATGTCATCCAGGGACTCGCCCAGGGCGGGGCGGGAGGCGGCGGGGCTCTTGTGGAGGCGGGCTTCGAGTTGAAAATCGGGCAGGCTGTTGGCCTGGATTTCGGTCGTGGTTTCGAGGATGAGGGCGCGCTCGATGACGTTGCGCAGTTCGCGCACGTTGCCCGGCCAGTGGTGGGAGAGCAGCTTTTGGCGCGCGGCTCGGGAGATGGAACGGCTGTTTTTGTTCATCGAGAGGCCGAAGGTCTTCAGGAAATGCTCGGCCAGCAGCGAGACGTCTTCGCCGCGCTCGCGCACCGGGGGAAGGCGCAACTGGACGACATTGAGGCGATGAAAGAGGTCCTCGCGGAACTGGTCGGCGCCGATGGCGGCGATAATGTCGCGATTGGTGGCCGCCAGGAGCCGGACATTGACCCGCAATTCCTGGGTGCCGCCCACGCGCATGAACGAGCCGTCCTCCAGGAAGCGGAGCAGCTTGGCCTGGAGCGGGCGGCTCATGTCGGCAATCTCATCCAGGAAAATCGTGCCGCCGTCGGCCTCTTCGACGCGGCCGGGTTTCTGCCTGTGGGCGCCGGTGAAGGCGCCTTTTTCGTGGCCGAAGAGTTCGCTTTCCAGGAGGGTCTCGGGGATGGCGGCGCAATTGATGCGCACATAGTTGGCCTTGCGGCGGCAGCTCAGGCTGTGCAGGGCGCCGGCCACCAACTCCTTGCCGGTGCCGCTTTCCCCGAGGATCAACACCCGGGCGTCCGTGGGGGCCACGGTCTGGATGAGTTGGCGCAGCTCGAGCATCTTGGGGCATTGGCCGACAATCTGGTCCAGGCGGTAGGTCTCGCCGGCGCGCGCGCGCAGGCGGGCGTTTTCCTGCAAGAGCCGGTAACGCTCGGCGCAACGGTCCACGGCGTGCAGCAGTTCTTCGGGCGCAAAGGGTTTGGCCAGGTAGTCCATGGCTCCCGCCTTGATGGCCTCGACCGCCAGCTTCGAGGTCGCGTAGGCGGTAATCATCAGCAGGGGCAACTCCGGCCACTGCGCCCGGGCCTTGGTCAGAAACTCATACCCGCTCGCCCCCCCCAGGCGCGCATCGGTGATGACCATGAGGAACTCCTCGCGCTCGAGCAGGCCCAAGGCCCCCTCGGCCGATTCGACCGACCGCGCGGCATAGCCCTCGTCGGCCAGCATGGTCTGCAGCGACAGGCGCATATTCTTCTCGTCATCGACGACGAGGACCGGTGGCAGGGCGACGCTCATTTGATTTGAATTGCCAATTTCATCAAAGTCTTGGCGGGGAATATTAGAATGAAGCGGGCGCCTTTTCCAAGCTCTGATTCAACCCGCACGGTGCCTCCATAGAGCTCGACATTGTGCTTGACGGTGGCCAGGCCCAGGCCGGTGCCCTTTTGTTTGGTGGTATAGTAGGCCTCGAAGATCTGCTCGCGCTTGTCGGCGGGGATGCCCGGGCCGTCGTCGCCGATGGCCACCTCGATGGAATAATTGTTGCAGCACCGGGCGCGGACAAAGACATTGCCGGCCCGGCCCTCGAGGGCTTCGCGGGCGTTTTGGAGGAGGTTGATGAAGGCTTCCGAGACATGGCGGCGCAGCATGAGCAGTGGGGGAAAGTCCGGGCCATAGTCCCGGTGGACGATCACGGCATAACCCGCCGCCGGGGGAAAGACCCGTTCGATGGCACGGTCCAGCTCTTCGGTGACGCTCAGTTTCTCGACGCGGCCCTCGCTCAACTGCGCGTAGCCCATGATCTCGGTGATGATGCGGTCGGAGCGTTCGACTTCCTCCTGGATGATTTGGATCTGTCCTGGGCTGACGGGACGGCCTTGCTTGAGGCCGCGTTGGATGGAATAGGCGGCATTATTGATGACCGCCAGCGGGTTCTTGATCTGGTGGGCAAACTCGGCGGCCAGCCGGCCGGCGGCGTGCAACTGGCCCTCGCGCAAGGCGGCCTCGCGCGCCTCTTCCTCGGCCTTGCGCTGGCGTTCGATCAACACCTGCACGCCGTAGGCGCAACTGGCCATCAGCACCAGCAGCGCCAGCCGCACCAGCAGCGGCTCAGCCTGGCCCTCGAGCACGATGGCCGTCCAGCGGCTTTCCGGGGCCGTCCCCTCTACGGTGTCCTCCAGATTGGCCGCCGGCACCGGGATGGGGCCCGGCCGGACTCTGGCCGGAGCGGCCGGGATGCGATTTGTGAGGCCAGACAAGGCGGCTCTCTGAGTGGAGGGGGGTGAGAGGGGCGGTGGGGAAATCGGGACGGACGCCGCCGGATGCAGGGCCTTGTGGGCCTCGAGCTCCCGCCGCTTGGCCCGGTTTTCGTTTTCTTTGGTCCGGGCCTCTCCCTCGAGGCTGCTGGCAACGTCCGTCAGAATAATCCCGGTCATGACATAGCAGGTGATGATCGTGAAATGCAGCGCCAGTTGAGAGGTTGCGCGCGGCACGCCCACCGCGCTGCGCACGATGAGCGCCAGGAACAGCCAATACGAAAAGCTTTGATAGCCCGCCGTGAACACGGTCAGCGCCGAAAGCAGGATGATGTCCAACAAGCCGGAGACGAAGACCGCCCATTGGACCAGGCCCAGCGGCAGCCGCCGCAAGGCCAGCAACACCGCGGCGATGACGACGTTTGCGGGGACGTAGTACCAGAGGAAATAGCGAGTCCACTCGTCGACATCGACATGCAGTTCCCGGGTTGCCTCTTTGATCCAGCCGTTAAAAAACGGAAACATGAGCAGCAGGATGCCCGCCGCCTTGACGGGCAGGATGATGTAGCGCTCCATGGTGGTCACCCGCCGGAGCAGTTGCTCGGCCTCCGGGGTCGGGATTTCCAGCAAGGCCACGCCTTTGCGGAGAAGACGAGCGCAGGCCCGCATCAAGCCGCCCAGGGGGCCTTGGCTCAGCCAGCGCCACAAGTCTTGCTTCATGGTCGAGCTATCCAGGAGCCCCGGGAGCGGCAGGAGACAACAATTCCAACGCTCGGGCCGCCACTTTCTCGACCGGCCACAAGCGGCCCACCCCTTCATATCCGCACGAGAGCAGGCCCTCTTCCGGGCCGATGAATTCCACGCCGCGCGACTTGAGGGCCGCCACGTTTTGCCGCGTGGCCGCGTGCAGCCACATCTTGCCGTTCATGGCCGGGGCCACCAGGATGCGGGCGCGCGGATTGAGCGCCAGAGCGATGCAGCTCAGCGCATCGTCTGCCAGGCCGAGCGCCAGCTTGGCAATCGTGTTGGCCGTCGCCGGGGCAATGAGCAGCAGGTCTGCTTGGTCGGCCAGTTCGATGTGCGTCGGCTGCCAGCCTTCCGTCTCGTCGTAGAGGTCTGTCACCACCGGGTGGCGTGAGAGCGTCTTGAACGGGACGGCCGTCACAAACCGCAGCGCATCTGCGGTCATGATCACCCGCACGGCACACCCCTGCCGGGTGAGGCAACTGGCCAGATCGACTGCCTTGTGGGCCGCAATCGAACCCGTCACGCCCAATACCACGTTCTTGCTCATTTGTTCACCTCTTTCAATCTTCTCCCCGGCCACCCCTCACAATTCGGGCGGCGATACTCGGGCGCAACGCAGTCTTTCAGCTTCGATAATGGCCAGCATCCGGCGCAGGTCCTCGCCGATGCTGGCGCTCAGAATCAGGTAATCGAACTGTTTCCACCGGGCGATCTCCTGGCGGGCCAGGCTCAACCGTTTTTGAATGACCGCTGGGGCATCGGTGCCGCGTTTGCGGAGCCGCGCTTCCAAGACGGCCATCGAGGGGGGCGTCAGGAAGACGGACACGAGCGCCCGTCCGAGTTCCGGGTTCTCTCTGGCGCGCTGGAGGAGGGTGGCTGCGCCCTGGACGTCCACGTTGAGCAGGACGTTCTTGCCCTGTCCCAATTTGCCGAGCACTTCGGACTTGAGGGTGCCGTAGCTGTGTCCATAGACGGTGGCGTGTTCGAGGAAGTCGCACGCACGCACGCGCCGGAGGAAGGAGGCCGGATCCAGAAAATAATAATCGACCCCGTCCTGCTCGCCGGGGCGCGCCGGGCGCGTGGTGCAGGTGATGGCCCGCGTCATTTCCGGACGGGCGGCCAGCAACTGCTGACAGAGGGTCGTCTTGCCCCCGCCCGACGGGGCGGAGATCACCACCAGCAAGGGGCTGGCCGCCGGGGGAGTGGCTTCGGCCTGGGAGCGCATCTCGGGTTGCGTAGTCCGGAGGGTGTTCATTCGACATTCTGGGCTTGTTCGCGAAACCGCTCCAACTCGGCCTTGAGGGTCACAACCTCGCGCGAGATGACGCTGTCGTTGGCCTTGGCGCCGAGGGTGTTGACCTCTCGATTCATTTCCTGGGCCAGAAAGTCCAACATGCGGCCGACCGGCTCTGCGGATTTTCGGCAGTCATCGAACTGTTGAAAATGGCTCCGGAGCCGGGTTAGTTCTTCGGAGATGTCGGACCGGTCGGCAAAATAAACCACCTCCTTGAGGAGGCGCTCATCTTCCAGGGCGGGCGCCTGGAAGCCGGCGCTGCGGATGCGCTCGACCAACTGAGCGCGGTAGCGCCTGGACACCGCGGGCGCCTGTTTCCGGATGCGGGCTGCCGACTGGCGCATCAGGGCGATGCGCCGGGCCAGGTCCTGCCCGAGGGCGGCCCCTTCCCGCTGGCGCATCTTGAGCATCTGCGCCACGGCCTTCTTGAGGGCCTTTTCCACCGCCGGCCAGAAATCCTCCTCGGTCGCAAGTTGTTCGTCGGTTTGAAACACCCCGGGCGCCCGGGCCAGGTGGTCCAGCGTGACCGGCCCGGGCAGCCCGAGGCTCTTGGAGAGCCGGGTCAATTCCCGCGCGTAGGCCCGGGCCAGCGGCACATTGAGGTGCATCCGGGCCGAGAGCTGGCTGGCCCCGGCGTGCAGGGAAACCCGCGCCGTGAGCCGGCCGCGCGCGACGCAGTTGTTGATGAGGTCGCGGATTTGCGCCTCGAGCAACTCCATCTCGCCCGGCAGGTTCACGGAGATCTCCGTCTGCTTCCGGTTCACCGAACTCAATTCCACAGTGACCTTGAAGCCGTCCTGGGAGCATTCCCCGCGCCCATACCCGGTCATTGATTTCATCAGCAACCCAGTATGCGGAAAAGCGCCCTTTCAGGCGAACAAAATCTCGCCCCATCCTCTTGGCGGCACGGCTCCTCCAAACTCCGGCTGCAGAGGTGGAGCCACGCGCGCAGTCCTGAAAACCGGGGTGCGAAGGCCGAAATCCGAAGGCCGAAATCCTCACCTGGCGCAGCCAGAACCAACGCGGGAAGAGAGCAACCGCGGAATACGCGGAATACGCGGAAGAGGATTGCTTATCGTCTTGGGTTTCCGCGTATTCCGCGTATTCCGCGGTTCAAGACCGCAGCCATCTTGGATTCAATTATACGAGGACGAAGCGAAGGAAATCCGAAATCCGAAATCCGAAGGCGGCTGGCTGGCTGGGCTGCTACATTACCGTAGAGCCTCTCCCAAAAGCCCGGCGAAGGCGAGACTTCGTCGCAGCCTTTGTCGCAACCTTTGTCGTCCCCATTCCGAATCGGGACTTCGACAAAGTTGGCGACAAAGGTTGCGACAAAGGTCCGGAACTTGACTTCGTGCCGAAGGCGTGCAAGATACACCTCGCTTGGCAGGTATGGCAAAGGGTTGCCTCGGTAGCTCAATTGGCAGAGCAGTTGACTCTTAATCAATTGGTTCCAGGTTCAAGTCCTGGCCGGGGCACCACTCCACCGCAAGGGGTTGCGCCGATTTCGCCTGATTTCTCGAGGGTTTCTAGACGTTTAGACAATCGGGGTCGCCGCAGCGGCCAAACGGATTGCGGCGGTTGACGGCGGGATGATACGTCAACGGTGGGCAGCCAGGCGGGCAGCCAGTGGGCAGCCAAAATGATGGCGCCCGGCGACGAGGCCTGGCCCTCCGGGATGGGCTCCGGGCGTTGGGACGCGGTGGCGACGGCGGCTGGGAAGCCGAGGGCCGGTGAGGGCCCACGGAGTTGGCTATTTCCCTTGTCCGCGGTCCGCGCGACTTGCTACCGTCCTGTGAAGTGAACCTGACCAAAGAAGAGCGGCAACACGGCCAACATCGGCTCGATCACCTGGATTGAAGACATTGTCAAGTGCAATGGCGTCTTCTCCAAGCTTGGGGAAGAGTGGTTCGACGAATACTGGATTAACTACAAAGCGACGACCATGATGAAGAACGGGAAGGTCGTACCGATCACCAAGCTCCGGGATTTCGTCCAATTCAAAAAGGGCGACCCGAACCTAATTAACCGAGTGGTCACCAAGACCGCCAGCAGGACTGCCAGAAGAACCGCCCGGAAAACCGCTAAGAAGCATGTCCAAAAAAGTGATCATCCCGCCGATTAAGAGCCAAGGCATTAAAACCAAGCTGGTGCCGTGGATACGCGATCTGGTCCCGTCCCGCGAGGGCCGGTGGATTGAGCCATTCCTGGGGACTGGCGTGGTGGGGTTCAACATGGGCTTCGAGCGGGCGATCATGGGCGACTCCAACCCGCATACCATACGGTTTTACTCCGAAATCCAGAGCGGCAGGATCACGGCGGCCGTTGTGAAGCAGTACTTGCAAAAAGAGGCGGAGCTGCTGCGCAAAGCCGACGACAAGGGCTACGCCCACTTCCGCGTGGTCAGAGACCGCTTCAACGCTTCCTTCGAGCCGTTGGACCTGCTGTTCCTGTCGCGCGCTGGGTTCAACGGCATGATGCGGTTCAACAAGAAGGGACTCTGGAACATCCCGTTCTGCCAAAAACCGGAACGGTTCCGGGACGCCTACGTCACGAAGATCGTTAACCAGGTCAAGAACTGCTCCGTGGTAATCAAGCCCCGCTGGCAGTTCCTGAACAGGAACTTCGAGGAAGTGATTCCGATGGCTCGGGAGACCGACGTGATCTACTGCGACCCGCCGTACTACGGGAGGTACGTTGACTTCTACAACGGGTGGACGGAAGAAAACGAGGCCAAACTCTTCGAGCTGCTATCAAAAACTCCTGCGAGGTTCATCCTGTCAACGTGGCACCATAACGATTACCGGGCAAACGAAATGGTGCCCAAGTACTGGAGCAAGTTCAACATCGTCACCCGGGATCACTTCTACCACTCGGGCGCAAAAGAGGAGAACCGCAAGTCGGTGGTGGAGGCCCTGGTCTTCAACTTCGATGCCAAGCCAGAGGAGGCCAAAAAGCAAAAGGCCAGGCATGTTCAGCCGAGCCTCTTCGATGCCGCCGCAGCGTGAGCCACTACGGTCATGCCGGCCCCTGAAAAGGCCTGGTCATGGGTTACATCCTTGCAAAAAAGTTGCCCCCGCCCGTCTCACTTGAAAAAACCTGACATTCCAACCCCCCGCTATAAGAATTCCGCCCCCGTTAGAATAACTTGACTCGCCCCAATTCAGAACTGGCCGAGGTTGATGACTTCCATAACTTCATCGCCCATGGCGATGCCATAGACCTTTTCGCGGTTGAGGAAAGCGATGACCGAGGATTCGAGGTAAACGCTGGCCACGGCGGCACAGAGGGTTTTGCCCGCCAGCTCGGGGAAAAACTCGGGGAGCCGTTTGAGCTTGTCCCGGTATTCCGCGACTTTGGCCGCATCGATGCGCCGCTTGACCTCAACGACCAGCAGCTTGGCAGGACCGATGGCCAGCAGATCGAGTTCCATCACCTCGCCGGGCCGCGCGGGGTGCTTGCGCTTGACGCGGATGGCACAGGTCTGCGCCTCCTCGGAACCGAAGATTGTCCTGGTCAGTTGGAAACCGCAAGGCGCGACCATGTCCTCGATAAGGGTCCCCATGCTGTCGGAAATCTCGGCCAGGCGTTTATTGAAATCCTTACGGTCCTTGTCGGCCTGCTGCCTTTCCTTGTCGGCCTGCTGCTGCATTTCCAACAACTGCCGGTCGGTGCGGGCCTGGCCGGCACGGATTTCAGCGACGATCAGGTCGGTATGCTCAATGAACCTGGCCAAGGTGGCTTCCAGGTTAATGACTCGATCTTCAGTTACCATGGGCGGAATGTACTGGCGCCGAGGGAAAAGGGCAATGCCGGAGGCAAGGGGTCCATGAGATTCTCATGAAGGCAGCACCCGCTACCCGGCTCGGCCGGCGCTTGCGCCTTCGGCTTGGCGGCCCAACGGCCAAGCCAAACAGCCCCCGCCTGTCCATATACGCGGATTAGATCGCGCGTAACTTTAATGTCCGCCTCGGATGGCGCGCGGTCGCCGCTCGGGTGGTTATGGGCCAGAATGAGGGCGGCCGCGTTTGCCGCGATGGCGTGCCAGAACACCTCGCGTGGATGGACCAGAATAGTAAATCACGGGGAGCGGATGCGATAGAAGCGGGTCGGATACGTAATCCAATCCGGGTCGGTGAAATGGAGCAGGCCGTTGGTGAGGGTTGCCGTCTGCAAAGCAACCCAGGTGCCGCTAGCCAGGTTCGTGCTGGCCTCCACTACGATAGGGATGCTCTTTGTGCAAGTAATGTCGAAGGTGAATTGATTGTCCAGGACGGTGGGAGTTTTGGCCTTGGGATTCCACAGCCTGGCCGAAGCGTCGGCAAATGTATTCCTCCAGCCCATCGTTCCTGGCTGGTAATACACGGTTACGTCAAAACTCCCACTGAATGAACTCCAAGCAGCGATTGGGGCATTTCCTTCAAAATAAGCGCTTCGCAGGCTGCCGCAATCGGCGAACGCGGCGTCCCCGATGCCAGTGATGCTCTTGGGGATTGTCAGGCTGGCCAGGCTGCTGCAGCCGGAGAACGTCTGCGACCCGATGCTGGTGACGCTGTTGGGGATTGCCACACTGGCCAGTCTCGTGCAGCCGGAGAACGCCTGCGACCCGATGTTGGTGACGCTGTTGGGGATCGTAACGCTCGACAGCCATTCGCAGCCATAGAACGCCTCGGACCCGATGCTGGTGACGCTGTCGGGAGTCGTGTAACGTCCGGCTTTGCCGCTCGGGTATTGAATGAGTGTGGTTTGGCTCTTGTCGAACAACACCCCATCCACGCTACTGTAGAACGGATTAAGTGGGTCCACCGTGATCTGCGTCAGGCTGACGCAGCCAGCGAAGGCGTCCTTCCCGATATTGGCAAGCGTGCTCGGGATCGCAATGTTGGTCAGACCCGTGCCAGAGAACGCCCCATCCCCAATACTCGTGACACTGCCGGGGATTGTGATGCTGAGCAGGCTGGTGCAGGCAGAGAACGCAGACTCCCCGATACTGGTGACACTATCAGGGATCGTGATGATGGTTAGACTGGGACACTCGCTGAACACACCAGCCCCGATGTTAGTGACGCCGTTGCCTATCGTGACCATGGCCAGGTCTCCGCAATCGGAGAAGGCACCGCCACCGATGTTGGTGACACTATTAGGGATCGTGATGATGGCCAGCCTGTTACAATATGCGAATGCACTGTCCCCGATGCTGGTGACACTACTGGGAATTGTGACGAGGATCGGGCTGGAGTTGAAGAACCCCCCAATGCCGGTGACCGGGAGGCTGTCGATGGCAGATGGAATAGTAACCACGGCGTAAGTACCGAGGTAGCGGGTGATAGTGATGGTGCCGCTATTGTTCGTGTATGTGAAATCGCCATACGGTTGGGCTCCTGCCGTCAGGGCGTTGCACAAACAAACGAGGCACAACGGGGCAAGTTGGATGGGTTTCATCTATCGTTCTCCCTGGCTAGAGAAAGTTGATAACCGATGGTTCATATTCGAACCGCTCCCGTAAGCAGGAGATTCGCGGTGGCCGAAGTGGCTGGCAAAGCGACTAACGAATTCCTCAAAAAGCGCCGGACAACCCCTCAGCCGATTGAGTGGTTCAATCATGCATTAGCATAGTTCATGCCATGCGGTTGGAACCCCCAAACAGCCCTGTTTCAGCCCTTCTTCTTTTTACCGACCACCCCGCCATGCGTGTTCGTTACGCATTGTGCGTGATTTTCACGCTTCATCAATCTCACGGCGAAGCGGGCGTTTGGATGCCCCGGCTTGCGCTCCGGTGGCGATATGGCGAACCCGGCGCAGAGGGGGGAGGGTCCAATATCGCCAGCCGCCATCCCGGCGTAATCGGGGGCAACCAAGCGTTTTCCTGCCCTCATCCCGTTCTACTTGACAAATCCTGACAAACCAAGCCGCCCGTATAAAAAACCGACTCTTAATCAATTGGTTCCAGGTTCAAGTCCTGGCCGGGGCACCAGTTCAAAGGGGCGCGATACAATTTTCTCCTGAAAAAGTAATGGGCATTTGCCGCAGTCATGGCATGATGCAGGAGGAATCGGCGATGAGACACCTGAGGCGAACATTGAGTTGGCTGCTGGCGGCGGCGCTGGCGGGGATGCTCTGCCCGCTCGGCAGCCAGGCCAAGGGCTACAGCAGCGGCGGGCACAGCTATTCTTCGTCGTCCAGGAGTTCGGGTTCTTCCGGCAGCCATAGCTTCAGCTCGGGCGGGAGCCACAGTTTTGGCGGCGGTTCCAGCCACAGTTCCAACTCCAAGAGTTTCCAATCCGGCAGCGGCAAAAGCTACTCCTCCGGCTCGACCTGGAAGGAGGACAATCGGCACGGCTACAGCGCCGGCAAGAGTTACTCCTCCGACGTCGGACATCTCTTCAGCTCCGGTTCGAAATCAGACCGTGACGAGCGGCCGGGGCGCCCTGCTGTCGCCGCCCGGCGGACTGAGCCGGGGCCAAGCCATTTTTCGTTCGACACCGCCGCGGCCCGCGCCCAGCAGGAACAAACAAGCCGGCGGCAATACCAGCAGTTCAAAGAGGCCCGGTCCGCAACCCGGCCGTCGGTGGACACCCCTGGCGCGCCTTCCTACCAGGGCAAGCCGCCGCCGATCATCGCCCGGAACGACAACTCCTATCGTGCGCCCGCTTATATTCCGGACACGCAGGTCATTGTGAGCCGGCCCGCGCGGACGCGGGTGATTTTCGAGCCGTACTACTCGCGGCCAATGGTGGTTTATCACGACCCTTACAGCAGCCTGTTCTGGTGGTGGCTGCTGGATCGTTCGCTCGAGGACCGGGCGTGGTGGGCTTACCATCATCGATACGATATGGACTCGGCCCGCTACCAGGCGCTGCTGGCCAGTGACCAACAACTGGAGGCCCGCGTCGGACAACTGGAGACCCAGCAAGTTGCCCGAGACCCCAATTACGTCCCCACCGGCCTGGATCGGGACCTGATGTACTCCGACCGCTACGTGGCCCATTCGTACAGCAACCGTCCCACGCTCCTGGGCGTGTGGGCGTTCCGTCTCCTGGGCATCCCGACCGCCCTGGCCCTGTGCGCCTTTTTCATTTGGCTGATTTGGTTCAAACGCTGGCAAACCGCAACCTGACTCGTACACTGATCCCATGCAACTCCTCCACCTGCCCGACTACTTCCTGGGCGACCTCCTGGCGACGTTCGCCTTTGGCTTTGTGGCCATCTTTCTCATCGTTATTGGCTACATCGTCTTCGACAAGCTGACCCCCAGGCTGGACTTCAGCGACCTGCTCAACAAGGGCAACGTGGCCCTGGCCATCGTCGTTGGCGCGTTCATCCTGGGCCTCTGCCAGGTCATCGCCCACGTGGTCTCGGCCATCCTGGGCGGCGGCAGTTGACCTGCCCGGGCAATCCTGTCACTCCATGCAACCCGAAGGAAAAGACAAAGCCAAGACCCTCTGGGAGATGTTCCTGGCGCGAATTGGCAGCGCCGGCAATGGCGCGGGCATTGCCTTCGACAACCCGCTGGACCTGCGCATCGGGTCCGCGGTGCCGGTGGCTTATGCAAACGGCCCCGAGTTCGCCAATTGCGACTTCAGCGTGCAAGAGATCCGCGAATACAACCGCCAAATCGGCAGCCAGGAGTTCCGCTTCACCGATTACGTCCTGCGCGGAGTCAATACGAAATCGTTCGACGCCAAGGACGTGCTCACCCTTCGGGTCCGCGCCGTGCCCAACCAGGCCGGCAGCCACGACGCGCTCCTGCTCCGGCCCTACGACGAGTTCGCCTTTGCCGAAGATTTCCTGGATGTCCTCAAGGATGCCACCGGGATTTTTGAAGTGACCGACGACTCGACCGGCGCCAAGGAGACCTTTACCCGCATCAACAACCTCCGCGAGCCCTTCCAGGCGGCCGTGCTCGTCGTCGCCGCGACGACCCCGGACGGCAAAGCCGCCCCGGGCAAGGTTTCCCCGCTCAAGCTCGAGTATTGGGATTATTGGCGCGACCTCGGCGCCGGCGCCGGCAACACCGCCAAGGAATTCTTCTTCGCCGAGATGAATTCGGACACCGGCTGGTTCCAGCTCTGGCGCGGCCGCGAGTTTTTTTAGCTGTCCAGGCAGGGCGCAGATCTGTTTGTGGGAGTTGGTTTTATTGGGCAGCCAGTTTCCCCTCACCCCGGCCCTCTCCCCGTCGGACGGGGAGAGGGCCGGGGTGAGGGGAAACGAGACGCTCAAAACGCAACGGGTGCTCAACAAAGGGCCTACGCCCCTTCAGGTGCTGGACACTTACGAGTTTTTTTCGCAGCCCTCTTGATTGACAATAGCAGGCGTTTCTGGTGTATTTTAGGGCGTGTTATGGTCAGATAAAAGGCAGTCAAGCCGCCCCGGTCGCCAGGTTCACAAATGGACCACGAGGCCGGCGAGAGTTTTGCAGCCAGCCATCATCAAAGCCCTTGCTGCCCTGGGCCTGCTCCTGGCGGGAGCCCTCGCCACTCCGGCGGGTGTCCTCTACGTGGACCCCAACAGCGCCAATCCCACGCCGCCCTACGCAACCTGGGCCACCGCCGCCACAAACATCCAGGATGCCACCGCCGCCGCCGCGGCCCAGGACCGCATCCTGGTCGCCGATGGGATCTGCGCCGCCGGCAGCCAGGGGGCGTTTCGAGTTACACTGGGCAAACCGATCTTTTTGTCGAGCCTCAACGGTCCGCAATCAAGCGTCATCGACGGCGGCGGCGCCCTTGGGTGCATCCACCTGGCCGAAGGGGCGGGATTGTCGGGGTTCACTTTGACCAACGGCACCGTGGGGGTGTCCTGTCAATCGACCAACGCCCTGGTGACCAATTGTATCATCGTCGGCAATTTCGGGGGCGGCGGGTCCGGCGCGCAGGGCGGGACGCTCGACCACTGCCTCTTGAGCGGCAACACTGGCGACACGACGGCCGGGGCTGCTTACGGCGCGCTGTACAACTGCACGCTCAGCAGCAACGTCTGCTCCGCCAGCGGGGCCGGGGCTTACGCCTGCACCCTCAGCAACTGCACACTCCTGGGCAACTGCTCGCAACCCGGCGCGCCCGGAGAGATTAGCCAAGGCGGCGGGGCCTATCTGTCCACCCTGAACAACTGCACGCTCATAGGCAACCTGGCCGATTTCGCAGGCGGCGGCGCGGCTCTCTGCACGCTCGCTAATTGCGTTCTGAGCGGCAACATCACTGCCGGGGCCGGGGCGGGGGCCGGTGACTGCACGCTGAACAACTGTACGGTCACGGACAACTCCGCCGGCCAGGGAGGCGGCGGCGCCTACGGCTGCACCGTGAACAACTCGATTGTCTATTACAACAATCCGAACGACTACGATCCGGGCTCGACGCTCAACTATTGCTGCACCGGGCTCATGCCCCCCGGCGGCGGCGGCAACATCACCAACGCCCCGCGGTTCGTGGACCAGGCGGGCGGCAATCTGCGCCTGCAATCCAACTCCCCGTGCATCAATGCCGGCAACGAGGCTCTGGTGACCGGCACTACCGACCGCGACGGCCGGCCGCGCATCGTGGGCGGGACCGCGGACATCGGCGCGTACGAATTTCAACCTGGTGTTAGCGGAGTGTTTATCGGCTGGCTTCAAAGCTACGGCCTGCCTACGGACGGCTCGGCCGATTTCATCGACTCCGACGGCAATGGCATGAACAACTGGCAGAAATGGCGCTGTGGCCTCAACCCGCTCGACCCCAACTCGGTCCTGCGCATGCTCGCTCTGGCGGCCGGCCCAACCAATGTGACCGTGACCTGGCAGAGCGTCGCCGGCATCAGCTATCTCCTGGAACGGAGCGCCACCCCGGGCTCCGCCAACTTTATCATGCTGGCCACGAACATCCCAGGCCAGCCGGGCACAACCTCTTTCACGGACACCAACGCCGCAGGCGCCGGCCGGTGGTTCTACCGCGTAGGCGTGGGCAATTGACCTCGGCCCTGAGTTGCGCCTTACCGTCCCCCCAGCCCTCCCACCATGGCGGCTGCCCGGTTGACCGGCAGGTCCTGGATGCTGGTCCGGAACGGGCCTTAGAGGCCGCAGTACATGAGCGACGACTCCGCTTTCTAGCCGCCCTCCTTCCAATTTCACGTAGCCCGTTCGTTCCACAATCATCGCCAGCGCCGGCAAGACCTCCTTTTGCCAATCATAATGCTTCAGTAACCGGCGGCACATCTCGGCTTGGAGATTGCAGGCAAAGACCTTGATGCAATCCA
>Ga0187849_1002485_pt1 | contig 17562 bp, 18 predicted proteins | sample June2016WEW_4_10_2_FD_132412 | JGI IMG/M metagenome (GOLD analysis project Ga0187849, IMG submission 132412) | Peatland microbial communities from SPRUCE experiment site at the Marcell Experimental Forest, Minnesota, USA - June2016WEW_4_100 | ecosystem: Environmental > Terrestrial > Soil >...
TGAATGGCCTGAATGGTCATCATCAGGTTCGGTGTCGGGTAGGAGGGAGCGGCCGCCACTGGCGCCATGGTCACACCGCAACCTGTCACGGCCAGGGACATGGCGATCAGGGCGAAGACGGCGACGCGCATCGATGTTTTCATCTTCGAGTTCCTCCTGATTGGGCACCGGCCGCGTTCGGCTCCCAAGCACGGCCCGGTCCAGATGAGTTTTGGGATTCCCTCGCCGCGCTGCGTGTTTCGGGAAAGCGCGGAGCTCGCAATCTCGCCCGCGATGCGAGGGCTGGCGGTCAAAACCGCTCGAGAAGGGCTCCCCCTAGTATTCTACCCCCCTTCAATTCAACTGTCCCGCCATTTAATGAAGTGCACATTTCTTACGGCCGAGAGGTACAGCGCAATCTGAGCTACTAGTATGCCCATATACCCGGGGCTCTTTCCGCCGGTCCCCCCACCGGTGCCATCGGCAGAGCCACGTATTCATGTCACGTGGGTCCGAATTGTCACGCTACAGGTCACGGGTGAGCTGGAGGCGCACAGCGTTGCGCTCAGGGGGCCCCTGCCCTGGGCAATCGCCCGCCACGTGCGCCGTCTTGGCTCCGCGTGTAACCTGCTGGAGGGGCCGAGAAGACCTCCGATCTCATCCCGGACAGTGTCGATCCCGATATGAAGACCGGCCAAAGGAACGAGGTCAGCCCACACAGGGAACTTTCTGGGCCCCCAGGCACATGACTCCACCCGGCAAAGAGAACCACGCAACAGCCCGGGTCGGCATGTTCGCGACGGACTAAGGCGCGAGGGCACTGGGTGCGGAGCCCGACGAAAGCATCATGACACAGCCCGGTGTGCTCGAGGTGATGAGTCCGCGAATCCGGTTAGGGGAAGGCGGCGTGAAAGTGTTGATCTCCAGGACCTTTGGCCCCCATGACCGCGGGTGCCCTTCGGCGCAAGGCTTACGTGCACGCAACCTGTTCCGCTTTTGCACTCTGACCGGGGCAGATCCGCCCCGCTTCGCGCTCTTCTCCGCCACGCTGCTGATCCAGGAAGGACTTGCCGGCGAGGCTAGTCAGGCACATCACAGTGGAGGGACAAGGCGACTGAGGATTTCCGGGTAGGTGGAGGCCTGTGCCGGGATGGCCTGACATCGGGCGATTGAGGCAGGGTTGGCCAGCCGGCCGCGGAGGCCTTGCGGCTGAAGTGCGAGGCGCCGGGCAACGGGTGTGATGCGAGCTTTGCCGACGAGCACGTCCAGAGCGTTGCGGGTGCTGCTTTGGAGAGACGCAAGCAATGAGCCAGGAATCGCAATGGGGTTAGCCAGGCGGACCGCGACGCGGATCCCGAAGCGGCGCAGGGTTGAAAAGCATAATTGAACATGCTTGTTCATATGAAGGTGGCCATCCAAGCACCTTGCCTATCCAGCGTCGTCACCCGAAGCACGTTTTGATGGCTTGGCCTCTCAACATCCTCTTCGGGGAGATTGATTTCAACGAAGGACAACTCAGAGTTGAGCACAACGCCCTCGGGTTTGACCCGGCTCGCCCCTGTCGCGGCCTCTGGGGGGGGTGATACACTTCCTCGGCAAACAAGCAGTGGATACTGCTTTGGAGGGCAGATGAGTTCCACGAAGATGATTGGGATCCTTTCAGCGAGCGCTGGTCTGCTCTTTGTGCTTGTAGCTGCTTCATGCTCCTCGTTGGTTCCCCAATACTCCTCGCCTCAATACTACTCGCCTCCGAAAGATGCCGAATATGTTTCCACCGGCGCAACGATTGTGGTTCGTTATGGCCCTGAGTTGAGTGCCCAAGACCTTGCCAAGGTGAAGTTCGCCATCCAGGGATCCAAGAGCGGGTCGCATGCAGGCCAGACCATCCTTGCCGATGATCACAAGACGGTAATCTTCAACCCCACCCGCCTATTCACCCCGGGCGAGCAGGTTACGGTCGGAATCAGCAGCCTGCGTTTGGACTCGGGCGCTGGTTATCGCCCGCTCTCCTATACCTTTACCGTTGCCGTCAATCAACATCCGGGATCGGTCGGAAGCTCATCCGCACCGCCACCAACCAGCGGCGCACAGAGCGCTTTTCCCAATTTCCTGACTTTGCCCCAGGACATTCCTCATTACACGGTCTTGCAGACTTCCCCGGACAGCGGAGAAGGGGACATTTTCGTGGCGCCTTTCTATTGGACCAAGTCGACGGTCGGGTCCTACCTGCTCATTCTGAATGACCAGGGCCAGATTGTTTACTACCAGTCGGTCGCCGGCGACCTGGCCGCCTATGATTTCAAGGAACAACCCAATGGGTTGTTGTCCTATTATGATCAAAAGGACTCGACCTTCTATCTGATGAATTCACATTATCAGCTGGTCGATAGCTACCGCGCTGGGGATGGCTACGTCGCCGATCTGCACGATTTCCAGATCCTGCCCAACGGCGATGCGTTGCTCATGGTCTATGATGCGGAGACCGTGGATATGAGCAAGATCGTTCAGGGCGGGAAAAAGGACGCCACCGTCACGGGCCTGGTGATCCAGGAACTCGATCCATCCAGGAATGTGATCTTCGAATGGCGAAGCTGGGACCATTTTTCATTTCTGGATACAACCGTCAGCCTGACGGATCCACAAATCGACCTGGTGCATGGAAATGCCCTGGCCCTGGCGAACGACGGCAATCTCTTGCTGTCCAGCCGGGACCTCAGCGAAATCACGAAGATCAATCTGCAAACGGGTGATGTGATCTGGCGTCTGGGCGGGAAGGCAAACATGTTCCGGCTCGTCAACGGCCAACCCTTCGCCTTCCAGCATGATGTCAGGCAACTTCCGAACGGGGACATCACCGTATTCGATAATCAAGGCACAACCCAAAACCCTGCCGCTTCTGTGGCTATCGAATACAAGATCGACGAAACGAACAAGACCGCCACACAGGTCTGGAGTTTTGCCCACGCTCCAGCCGTCTTTGCCACTTATATGGGCGACGCGCAGAGATTGCCGGATGGGAATACCTTCCTGGATTGGGGAGCGCCGTTCACAGGGACCGGGTATGCCTACGACACGATGACGGAAGTAGCGCCGGACGGCCAGATCCTATTTGATCTTTCGTTCGACTCGCCCTACGTCAGCTACCGGGCCTTTCGCTTTCCCTGGCAGGGGTTCCCAGACACCCAGCCCGCGTTGGCATCCAAGGTTGATGGGAACGCGGTCACCCTGGGGTATTCCTGGAACGGCGCGACGGAGGTGGCCGCCTATCGACTTTTCGCCGGCAATTCTGCACAGTCGCTCGGACTGATCGAGCAGAAGACAAAAACCGATTTTGAAACGCAGTCGCAATTTGCCAACCTGCCGCAAGGGGAGTGTTATTTCCAGGTCGCGGCTTTGGACCAGAACGGCCAGGAGCTGGCTCGGTCCAAAGTAATCTCCACAGACTTGGGTTGCCCTCCGGCGTCATGATGGCCCGCGGATCGTCAGACGGATAGTTTGGGTATCCGGCGAGGTATTCGGAGCTTCGTGAAGCGGATCCTTTGCTGCCCTCGAGGGCCGCTGCAGCGGACGCGGCCATGCGGCCCCAGGGTGCTGGCAGGTTGGGGTGAGCGAGGGGAGGTCCCGCTTTCGGCGAGCGCCCGGCGGGGGGGTTGAGTTGCGCCCCGTTCCGCCTCCCTCGCCTGCCGACCCAGACTAGCCCTGGAGCGCTTGGCCAGCGGGCTGATTGCTCAGCCTCGAAGAAAGGAACACCCGGCGGAAGACGATCGCGGCCGAGCAGGCAACCGGCATCAGCGTTTTGAAGGAAGTGGCCCGGGTGGAACAATGACAAACAGGTCGGCTCCTCACGATCACACTGACCGCGGGCGAATCGCTGGAATCGCCGCCCCCCCTGTTTCGCTCCACCCTCTGGGCCCCAGGCCTGAGAACCTCTCTGGGCCGGCCCCGGCTACAGCACGATCGGGCTGAAGTTGGTGTCCCGGTCGAAGTGATCCACCCCCTCAGCGCGCTTCAGGGCATTGACCACCAGGTACGTGAGCGGGGTCGCAATCGCCTCATAAGCGCTCTTCACCAGCCACTGCGAGAGGATCGTCGTGCCCAGCGCCGCCGTCGGCAGGATCCCCACAAAGGCGGCCGTGATGAAGATGGCCGAGTCCGCCCCCTCCCCCACCAGCGTGGAACCGATCGTGCGCGTCCACAACCAGCGGCCGCCCGTGGCGACCTTCATCCGGGCCAGGACAAATGAGTTGAGGAACTCGCCTACCAGGTAGGCGCTGAAGGAAGCCGCCAGAAGCCTGGGGGTGAAGCCCAGGATCGCCTGATAGGCCTGCTGCGCGCCGGCCGGACCGGGATAGGCCGAGGCGGTCCAAACGGTTGCCGGGGGCAGGAGCCCAGCCAGCCAGATTGCGACCACGGCCAGCAGGTTGCACCCGAACCCGGTCCAGATCACGAGCCTCGCGCGGGCGTACCCGTACACCTCGGTCAGCACGTCTCCGAAGATGTACGTGATCGGGAAGAGGATCACCGCGGCGGGCAGGACGACCGGACCCACCCCCACCAGCTTGACCGCGATGATGTTGGAAATGACGAGGGTCGTGACGAAGGCCGCCATCACCACGGGGAACCAGCGGTAGCTCGAGATCGGTTGGGTGGAGGTCAAGGATTGCCTGCGCCGGAATTCGGGTTCGGAAGGTGCGGCGGTTAATATGGAAGGGGAAATCTCAACCGGGCGGGGCGGCACGGCCTTCCGCGAGCCGCCTAGGTGGTGGCGGGCCTTGCACCCGCGGTCTTCTCGGCCGAGGCGGTCACTGTGATCGCGATTCCACCCCGCACGTGGAAAGCCCCGACCACCTCGATCCAATGAGGGTCCAGGACGGCCTTCACGTCATCCAGGATCGTGTTCACCACGTGCTCGTGGAAAACGCCCTCGTTGCGGTAGGACCACAAATAGAGCTTGAGGGACTTGGACTCAAGGATGCGCTGGTCGGGAACGTAGCGCAGCGTCAGGGTGGCGAAGTCGGGCTGCCCGGTGGCCGGGCAGACGCAGGTGAACTCGTCGGTGGTGAGGCAGACGGTGTAGAAGCGACCCGCCGGCCCGCGGTTGGGAAAGGTCTCCAGCTTCTTGCTCGGCTTCGCACCCCGCCCCAGTAGGGTGAGACCGTCCAGATCGGTTGGCTGCGTTGCCATGGCCTGTCTCCGCACCCGGGGCCTCAGGCCGGCTGAGGTTGCTGGGGAACGGATGCCTCCTTTACCTCGTGCACCTTGTCCCACAGCCGGCAGAAAGCGCATTTTCCCGGCGCGGAGGTCGGCTGCCCGCAGGTTTCACAGGCGTTCAGCACTTCCGGTTCCGGGCGCAGCGCGAACAACCCGGCCTCCTTGGCCTCCAGGAACGTGAGGTAGAACTGCAGCTTGGCGCCGGGGCGCTTGGCCTCCATCTCGTTCAGGACGTCCTTGTAGTAGAGGGTCGTCGAGCCGACCGCATGGGGACACTCGTCGTAAATGTAGTCGATGCCGCGCAGGAGCGCATAGGCCGCGGTCTCGCGCTCATAGGTCCGGCAGAAAGGCTTGGCCTTCCGCGCCAGGCCGGGATGGGACGCAGGCAGCACGGGAGCCTGCCGGACCAGATATCCCCCCGCCCAGTGCAGCGTGTTCTGCATCAGGACCGCCACCTCATCGTCCAGGTTGTGGCCGGTGACTAGGACGTCAAAGCCGCCGTCGCGCGCCACCCGGTTCATGACGTGGCGCTTCACCATCCCGCACAGGGAGCAGGGCTTGCCCCGGCCGCGGTTGGAGATCCCCGCTGCCTCCGGGATCGAGGCGCCGTACACCTCCGCGATATCGACCAACTGCAGGTTCAGGCCGCGCTGGCTGGCGAACTGCTTGCATCGCTCGCCTGAGGCCACGGAGTAGTCCACCCCGCCGTCGATCCCCAGCCCGATGTACAGCCCCTCAGTCTTGTATCCCAGCCGGTGGAGGATGTCCCACAGCGAGAGCGAATCCTTGCCGCCGCTGACCGCGACCAGGATCCTCTCCTCGCGCCCAAACATCGCGTACTTTTCGATGGCGCGTTCGACCTGCTCGGGCAGCCACTCCAGGTAGTGCTCTTTGCAAAGCGCCAGCTTGTGCTGGCGCATGTTCATGACCGCCTTGGCACCGCATTTCCGGCACCTCACCGCTGGCCTCCGCTGATTCTCGCGCGCAGCGGCGCGTCCACCAGTTTCTTTACTCCGATCGTCAGGAAGATCAGGGCAACTATCACCGCCTGCCACAAGGGCCAGTGCAGGAACAGCCCCACGGCCACCACCGATCCCAGACCCATGACCCAGGAGAGATCCCAGTTCGAGGTGACCAGGAGAACCACCCCCGCAATGGCGAGCCCCAGCAGCGTGACCCAGGGCTGCAGCATCAGCATCCCCCCCAGGATCGCAGCCATCCCCTGCCCGCCCTGGAAGCGGATGAAGATGGAATAGTCGTGCCCAAGCGCGACCGCAACGGCCGCCAAGTAGGGCACAAGCGGGTCCGCGGTGAAAATCTGAGCCAGGTGCACTGCCGCCGCGCCCTTGAAAGTGTCCACAACACCGACCAGGATGCCCGGCAGCGGCCCCAGCGATTCAAAGGCGTTCTTTGCGCCCAGGTTCCCGTCCCCAGTCAGGCGCAGATTGACACCATGCCTCTGGCCCATGACATAGGCCGTCGGAAACGAGCCTATCAGGTACGCAAGCCCCAGCATCGCCCAGACCGAAAGGGTCATGGTCCACCTTCCCCCTGGCGAGACTACCCACCTGAAATGACGGCCACCAGACGAATCTCTTCCCCCGGCCGAAGGACCACGTCGTCGGTCAGGAGCTCTCCGTTGCGAGTGGCAAGGATTGCCTCCGGCGGCAGACCAATGCGCCGGACTGCGTCGCGCACGGTCATGCCGGACGGAACATCATGCTGCTTCCCCCGAAAAAGGAGCCGCGTTGTCAGAGGCGTCTTGTCCACATTTCCATTCTACTCTCCCCAAGCCGGTCAACACAAGGTTTGGTTGGGCGTTCGTGGCGGGCCAAAAACAAGGCCAAAACCGCAGGGGAAAGCGGTCCGCGGGCCGGGGTCGTCGTGGCCTTTCGCATCGGGGAAAGACAAGAGGTGTTTTACATCTTGTACCCAGCCGCGCAAGACCCATCCCCGGAGGCCCCGACTCACCATGGCTAAAGTGGTCCTGGTCACTGACAGCACCGGCTACCTCCCCAAAGAGCTGATCGATCTGTACCAGATCCGCGTCGCGCCGCAAGTGCTGATCTGGGGCAAGGAAACGTTCCTGGACGGGATCGACATTCTGCCCGACGAGTTCTACAGGCGCCTCAAAACGGCCAAAGTGATGCCCTCGACCTCGCAGGTCACCCCTGCGACGATGTTGGACATCTTCGGGCGCATCTTGAACGATGGGAATGAAGCCCTGGGCATCTTCATCGGCGCCGAACTCTCCGGCACCCTCGCTTCCGCCAACCAGGCCCGCGGCGAGCTCGTGAAGGAGAAAATCGAGCTCGTGGATTCCGGCACGACGGCCATGGCCATGGGCTTTCAGGTCCTGGCGGCGGCACGTGCACTCGAGAAGGGCGCGAACCTGCATGAGGCGGCAGAAGTCGCGAGGGAGACGTCCCACCACACGGGTGTTGTCTTCACCGTGGACACGCTCGAGTTTCTCCAACGCGGGGGCCGGATTGGAGCGGCCAGCCGGTACCTGGGCACAGCCCTTAACGTCAAACCCATCCTTGAAGTCCGGGGGGGCAAGGTGGAGCCGATCGAGCGAATTCGCACCAAAAGCAAGGCTCTGGACCGAGTACTCGACATCATCGCAGAACGGATCGACGGCCAGAAACCCGTTCGCATCTCAGCGATTCACGCGCTGGCGGAGGAAGAGGCCAACCGGCTCCTGGAGCGAGCAGTGGGTCGCTTCCACCCCCTGGAATCCTACATGGCCGTCGTGAGCCCTGTAGTGGGAACGCATGCCGGCCCGGGAACAGTCGGGCTGGCATTTTGCGCCGGGATCTGATCGATGCCCCCTGGGCGAGATCGAGACGAACCCAGGAACGCCAGGCATTCAGCGTCGTTCACCTGGGCGAAACTGATGGCGCCCTTGTGCCGTTCCCGCGAAAACGGTTCTTGAGCGGCTCAGGCATTCTGGGAAAGGAATACGCTTGCGATTGAAGGCAGCGACGGGCTGCCTTCTTCTATATATATGTGCATGAAGTTGACTGCGCCGATTGGCCGATGGGGCTCGGCCGCAGTGATTCCTATTGCTGCAGGAAAGATTGCAGGGTCGGCCAGGTTTCAACCTTGACGGAATCGGTTTGGGAAGATAGAATGACCGGGTTCCAAGAAAGAAACATCGTTGCGGGGTAGAGCAGTGGCAGCTCGTCGGGCTCATAACCCGGAGGTCGCTGGTTCGAGTCCAGCCCCCGCTACCTGACGAGAACCGTGGACCGTAAGGCCACGGTTCTTTTGCTAGCCTGACGAGGTCCGGTCCGCATAATCTCTCATCTTGGGAGGTTTTGCCATGAACCGCATCTCGTCAGTCTCGTCGCCTTACCTAAGCTCGTCGGGCCAGTCCCGCCAAGCCCCCCCGCCCGGCCCCCTCCCCCTCAGCAAGGCCCTGGTCGGCTTCACCAACGCCAAGCTCGCCGAAGGCCTCAGCCAACGCACGGTCGACACCTACCTCGATGACCTCAGCAAGTGGATCGAGCGTACCGGCGACCGGGAAATTGGCAAGGTAACCGGACCCGAAATCAGCGCCTACCTGGCCTGGCTACGGACCGAGTACCAGCCCCAGCGCTTCGGCGGCAAGATCCACCCTCTGTCGGGAAAGACCATCCGCAACGTGTGGATCGCGTTTTCGTCCTTCTTTCATTGGGCCGAACGCGAGCTCGCCCTCCCCTGTCCCATGACCGATGTGCGGGTCCCCCGGGCGCCGATGCCTCCTGTCCCGGCGCTCACCCGCGAGGAAGTCGAGCGCATGCTCAAGGCCTGCACTTACTCGCGCGACGCGGATACCCCGGTTCGCCGATCCTTCACCATGCGGCGACCGACCGCCAGCCGGGACATCGCCATCCTCCTGGTCCTGTTGGACACTGGCCTGCGTGCCTCGGAGTTCTGTGCACTTAAGGTCGGAGACGTCGATCTGAAAACTGGACAGGTCGACATCAAGCACGGGATTCAGGGTGGAGCGAAGGGAGGCAAGGGCCGGTCCGTGTATCTCGGCAAGGCCACACGACAGGCTGTCTGGCACTACCTCGCCGGCCGCGAAGATGGGGATGACCGTGACGCCCCGCTCTTCGTCGCCAGGGGCGGCCACATAATGAGACCCTGTACCCTGCTGCAACTTGTCCGCAGCATTGGAAAGAAGGCGGGGGTCCCCAACGTCTACCCCCACAAACTGCGCCACACCTTCGCAATCACCTACCTGCGCTCCGGCGGCGATGTGTTCACCCTGCAGCAGATCCTTGGCCATGGGAGCCTGGACATGGTGCGCCACTACGCCCGGATCGCCCAATCCGATGTCGCTCAGGCGCATCGCAAGGCGAGCCCGGTGGACAACTGGAGGCTGTAAGAGTTATTGACCCCGAATCCTTGCTCGTGCTTTGAAAGCAATGTGGCTTGATCTGAGGGCTTGAAAGCCGATCAACGTTAGTATTCCAAATTCCTCTTTCATAGACTCTTCCATGACACTGGAGGACGAAGTCCATGAGGCAAATAGTTCACGATACCAAATTGAGAGGGGCAGTTAGCGGCCACGTGTGAACCGATGAAACGCTGGAAAGCCAGGGAGCACACGATTGGGCCAGGTGGGGGCAAAAGCCCTCTCCTTTGGCCAACCGAGTTTTCGGAATGTTCGGTCGAGGGGCGCTTCATCAGCGAGTCTGGTCACCCGGCGTGGACCATCCGGCCAATTCCCAGGATTCTTCACGGAATTGACCGGGCAGAGCTGTACAGACAGGGGCATGCTGGGTTGCAGTCGCCTATTTGTGGCATATACTCAAAGAGCCCAGGAGGGTTTGGTCGAGGGGACGCACCCCGTAGCGCGCTCAATGAAATAGAGGGCATGCGATATCTGGTTTCGTGGCTGTTTACGCGCCAGTTGCCCGTGCAAGTCCGAGCCAGAGGCAATTTCCCACCAGGGAGCGAGTGCTATACCAAGGGTTGGATACACCAAAGACTAGGAGGCTCTCAGTGAATAAACCCCGCCCACGAACTGATTTCGTTGGCGAGCAGGGTCTTCGCGCAGCCCTCATGGCCCACATTTCCAAGAACCTCCCCAATGGTCACGGCACTATCGTTCCAGAACTGTCGCTTCGCATTGGACCGGCGCGGGCCGACTTAGTGTTACTCGGCGACGATATCAATGCCTTCGAGATCAAGAGCGACTTCGACTCTCTCGACCGCCTCCCATCACAGATCCAAAGCTATAGCAGAGTGTTCGACGAGGTCACGCTTATCTGCGGTCCAATCCACTTGCACGAGGCCTCCACAATGATCCCAGAATGGTGGGGACTGATGTTGGGGTTTCGCTCCCTGCGCGGGCAGGTTGAACTTGTGACAGTCAGAAAACCAGATGCCAACCCCACACCCGACAACTACGCTCTAACCCAGCTCTTGTGGCGAGAGGAGATAGATGCCTGCATCTCATGCTATTTCTCACGAGAGCGGCCCCTGCGGGGCTCTCGGCAAGCGATTTGCAGGAAACTGGCCAATCTTGCCGACCGCAATCTTCTAAAGTCTATTGTCGTGACTTCCCTTACTAGCCGGCAAGCCGCTCAATCTGGCGCACAACCACAGTAATGTGATGGTTCACTCCGGCTCGAAGCCAGCTCTCTGGGTTTCCTGGATTTACGCCGCCTTCAGCAACACCCCAAATATACTTGTCGCCATACGAAAAGCTCTCACCGTAGTACTCCTCACGGTCCCGGAGCAGGATTGCGTGCCCCGCATATTGTGCATTACCTAGCTCACTCGTCCTCAGTCCCTCACCCCTGAAAATCAGCCAGGACTCCTCAAGCGCATACCTAATCGACGCACTCGGGTTCGACTTTCCCGGCGGTTCGACGAACACTGGATGTTGGATCGTGTAGTCTCCATAGATGGGCGATCGGGGCCAGCCAGCAGCTGGGATTTGGCCCCTCCAAGCCAGCCACTCCCTCCTGGGTACCTCTTGTATTCCTATGACGAATCCCATAAGGTTAACAGGGAACGAGCCTCCGCAAATCACAACGTTCGCCCAGCTCTCCGCGTCCGGGATCCTCTCCCAAATCTGACCATAGGATGAGATCGCCGCATTCAAGTACCCGAAATCAACTACGAGGTGAACATCCTCCTTACGAAGGCCAACACTGTTAGCAAAACCATAAACTTCTGCAAGGGCAGTTCCGCTTCCGATCCCCTCTGCGTTAACTCGCAAACATGCACCCCCACACTTTGCTGCCCATTTTCGAACTACACCTTGGTAGGTTCGGTCTCGACCCAGCCCAGATACTGGTATTCCATTCAACGATCTTGACTCGCATTGTTTAGAGGCCATAGCTAGCGCTTCCGCTGAAAGCCCTCTTCCCCCTCCAGGACTATCCAGGAGACTCATGTCCAGGAAGAACCGCCGGCCCCCCCAGCTCCGCTCGACTTCTTTGACTATCTCCGCAATGCATTCATCCATGTTGACGAATGTCTCGCCCTTCTTGCGAACAAGTCGACTCGGCGGCACCTCAATTAATGGGAGCACCCTTGCCTTGACGTCTTCACTCAAGAACCTAAGTGCCGTCCACTCAGCCCGCTTCCATCGCAACACGGGGACATACTCAGTGCTCTCGAGCATCTTAGCTATTCCACGAAACATCACTAAACTGCTTCCTGACTTCGCCGTAACCTACGAGTTGCCCGAGTATCCTGAAGTTCTTGAACTCGTATCGCATTCTCCCCGCCACCAAAGCGGCGTGGATCCCAAGTCTATTGGCCAGGTGTTGGGCGGCTTCTACCGACCTCAGCTTACTGGCCGCGCTCTTCTCCCACTCTTCGGATGGTATCAATACTTCTCTTGCCAATCGATCTGCCTCGTCCTCTGCAGGATCAAGCTTCTCCTCGAAGTCAAGATCGTCAACAAAACTATCGTAGCCACTCTGCATGTGGAGCGCGATATGGGAGAGTTCATGCATTATTGTGAACCAGAAGTTATCAAGCCTGTCATGGCGAATTGTCATCCCTACGACTGGGAACTCCTCGTCAACCACTATTGCCGCCCCGTCAAGGTAGGTGCCCGGCAAGTGTGGCTCGATCACGAGGGCCACCCCAACGGCGCTGAGCATCTCCACAGCTAGCCTTGGCCCCTTCTCCGAAACGCTCAACCGGGCAAGCTCTCGCATGAATGCCCTGTCTATCCCACCTCTGTAGGGTTGAAGCTTCCCAACCTCTCGTGCACGTATCTGGACCCGAGCCGTCCATGCCGCAAGCGAGTACCAGTCCATACTACGTGCAGAACGTACTAGCTCTGACCTTCGGTACAGGACGGCGCCCACACGAAGCGAGCTCAAAGGCTCGAGAAACCGCCTCACCACTCCTTCTGGATCCTTCTCAATGCCCCGAGTATTTGCAGTTATCCATCCTCGCTTGACCATCTCCTTGAGGGGGAATGAGCTCCAGTCTACATCTGCGAAAGCAAGCTTCGTTGGCTCGCCTTCCCGAATGAGCACCTTCGCCGGAATCCCTAGACCAGTGTGTAATGCTCTTATCATGGGGAGAGTCAGCGTGCGCTTCCGATTCAGGATCTCGGACACTTTGCTCCGGCTCCCTATGATCGGGATTAGGTCCCTTTGCTTCAGACCCAGTTGATCCATGCGGAACCTGATTGCCTCCACTGGGTCAGGAAGGTCCGTGGGATAAACCCGGCGTTCGTAATCTTCGATGAGAAGGCCGAGGAGATCGATTCGAGCCCTTTCCGCTGACCCACTCGCAGGATCGCGAAGCACGAGCTCTTCAAGCTCCCGGAGGGCATCAGCGTGTTCCTTCTCGTCGCGGATGATCCCGAATGTCATTTCCATGTCCCTCAAAGCACCCATCCATCGTATTCTGCGTGGGTCCCAAGTTCCTTCACAATCACAATTCCAGATTCGTAGTCAATCAAAGTCAAAGCTCTATACCTGTTCCCTTTGATGTTGAACACAACTCTCTTCCCCCTCAGCACGCTGGCAGATGGATACCGCCTCTTCAAATCTACCGGTGTTTTCCACTCAGCCTCTTGAAGCTCCGCGACCCATGAGTCCAGAGCTGATTTGCAATCAGGATGCGCGGCGGAGAACTGGTGGATGAGCCTTAGGTTGACGACTCGCATGAACCGACACCCCCGATCGCAACACGCCGAAGCCTCCAATAGGTAATGTTCCCATCCTGGGAACATTGTACCACTGTTGTCAAGGTCCGTCAGTAGGAGACCAGGCCGACGTTCGACCGCTGTGGCCAAAATCAATTAGATCCCTAGGTTTTTGGGGGATTCCCCACGGCAATTCCTAAAGATAGTCCATTTATGGTCGCGCTGGTCGCATCGGGGTGATCAATCCCACACGTCAACCGTTGTAAGGGTTTGCCTTCATAGTGGCATGAGCACCCCAGGCAGGTGTGATGCAGATTCCTTGAGGGGCTCCTACCTCCAGAGCATTCAGCATCTCGTTTTGGCTGGGAAACGAGCGACAGCGAAGATACGGCTGGCATCGAGCGCGATCTGGTGCTACTCTAGAGAAGGACATGAACTGGTTTCTGCTCGTGAGATCCCGTTCAAAACCCCACTTTCACAAGGCTCCACCAAGCACGTGAAGTCCAAGCTGCCCAAGCGGTCCCTGCATCCTGGTTTGAACGCACTTTGAAGAGAATGCCGTCTCATGAGACATCGCTCTACTCAGAAGAGAGGCTGGGGGCGGAGCTCTTCAGCGCCGGGATCAGCAGCAGGAACATCGAGGACATCTATTCGGCATTGCGGCAGGCGGACAACCTATGCCCTTGGTATCGTCAAGATCAAAGCGGCCGGCGGCCCACGGAACACGAAGTGGTCTCTCACATTCTCTTGCCTCTGTTTCTAGGGCTTGGTTGGTCCCATCAGCAATTGGCAGTCGAATGGAACAGGGTCGACATCGCGTTTTTCAAGACCACCCTCACCAATGAGGAAAACTGCGTCATGGTTCTCGAGGCGAAGGGCATGGGCGAGGCACTAGGAGACGTCCTCGAACAACCATTGAACTACATGCGAAACCTCGGCCTTCGGCACGTCACCCATATTGTGGTCAGCAACGGCGCAACCCTATTCGTGTACGGCAAGAAACGCCGGAGCTGGGATTCGGCGCCGCTTGCATATCTAGACGTCACTTGCCTTCAGAAGGAGTACATTTTGCCCAAGGGGACCAATCCCGTCGACGCACTTGTGATGCTTCAGCTAAGTGCACTGTAACCGGCAACTTGCCGTTATCAACTCGCCTCGTGCGACAGCCAGACCCCGGCCCATTTCAGCCAACTCTCCAAGTTCACCCGCCGCTGCGGCAGTACCACCTCTTGTTTCGCATCCTATCCCGCCCATGAACCCCATACGTCCGACAATGGACTTGGATCGCACGCGCAACGTACTTCCTTAATGGATTCTGATAGTCCATCAAGAGGTCAATCCCCATGTCTTCCTTTGTCAAGCCATCCATCCGACTGATCCGCTCCACATTGTTCTCTCTGGAACAAGCCATTTTCCACATCAGCCTGCCCCTCTCGCGGTTCAGTCCTTCTCGCGGCAACGCTCGACCTCACGCGCCACAGAGCCCTACATACCTCCCACCGTGAGGCCGCCTCAGGAAAGGCGTTCGGGTTTTCTATGGGCAACATAAACGACCCCCATGTGTCTATTCCCTTGCATTCCCGTGACATTCTGGATATTCCATGGGGCTGGAAGGTATCCTGTTGTACTCTGGTGACAATCTGAATACTCGCCTTCGATAACCAAGACGGAGGAATCTTGCTCCTGCGCTCTATCGTGGATCAGCCTGGAGGCAGCGTATCTCAAGCCTTCCGGACTTGCTCCCCGGCGTGGGGTGCTCGGACGCCTTACCGTGTCGGTCCTCTACCAGGCAGCACGCGGAGACCTGTTTACTGGGAGGTGCTATGGACCATACTCATGGTTCTAGACTGGCCCGTTCCGAAATCATGGCGGCAGGTCAGCTGGCAGAGTATCTTCAACTTAGCTCAGCCAAGATCTACCGAATGGCGAGGGAACGGTTGATCCCTCCATTCCAAGTGGGCAGAGCATGGCGATTTCAAAAGGAACTCGTAGACGAGTGGATCAGGGATCGGTCCAAATTGGAGCCTTGGTCCTGAGATGAGGAAAGCAAATGAAGTGTTTGGACAATCATCCCATGTCCGGCGAACCCCGATATCTATAGGCGTCTCATCAACCAACAGCAACAGCCTAACCTTTGTTCTCTTCTCACGCGACCCTGTGGCCAATGGCGCTAATCACGGACGATCAAACCGTTGGGAATCCGTGCCGAGTAGAGCGATTCTTAGGCGAAGGCACATTTGCCGAGGTATATCAAGTGCGTCAGCCCCTTCTCGGCCGCCACGCCACGAAGGTCTTCAAAGCCCGAGACATGACAATGGCCGAGATCGATGACCTCCCGCAAGAAGCGGTCATTCTCTCTCAGATTGGCCATCCAAACATCGTCCGTGTATTCGATGCCAAAGTGTTGGAGATTCCCCAAGGGGTTCTTGGCTACTTCACGATGGACTACGTGGCTCGTGGAAGCCTCGAACAACACTGGAAATCGAATCGGATTCAGCCTATGCCTGTGAGGGCAGCAGTAAACATTGTCCGCCAAGCTTGTAGATGACCTACCGCCGCACACTCAGGGACGCCTCCTATTATCAGAAAGGGTAATCCCATGGATTCTCCCCCACTTGATCTCACATCCGAATGTGTTGGTTTTCCTCTCCGTCCCGCAGATGAGATCTCGAGAGACGCCTTTGTGCGACACATCGAGTCTTCCTTCGGGGAAGATTGCCGCGTTCTCATTCTCGACGGCGGTCCTCTTACAGGCAAGACAAACATTCTCGCTCAGTTTGCCCGAAGCCATTCAGCAACCGCGATTTCCTACTTCATAACCTCAGATCCCCTTTCGCAGTTGCTCCAGGGATTCCTCTTTTCCATCTGTACACAAATCTCACTTGCTTTGGGCAAAGCAAGACCAACCACATCCATGACGACTGAGGCCCTTCTTGGCCTCGCACAAACACTCGCAATCCAGCTAACGCAGGATGCAAGACACTTAGGTCGGACATACTACTTCGTGGTCGATGGCTTGGAATGGGCCTCCACTGGGATACGAGGTCAGCGTATTATCGATCTCCTCCCGCTCAGGACGGGCTCAGTGAGTCCTTACCTGCTCGCCAGTTGCAGGACTGATGCGCTCCCGACCGTGCCGCAGAATCTATCGGCACACAGACTGAAACCTATTCCGCTTAGCCTCCAGGAAACTACCCAATTCTTCAGTGACACGCCACTTCCTCGAGAGGCAGTGCTTCGAATTCACGAGAAAGCAGCTGGGATTGTGGGCCACCTGAAACTGATCAAGAGACTCGTCAGCAGGATGCCAGACGACGCTATTAACATAGACAACCTTCCGAGCGAACTCGGAGATCTCGTGGGTCACGACTGGGCTAGAATCGTTGAGACGTCGTCCCCTGAGACAAAGATCGCCCTCGAGTGCCTCGCATGCAGTCAAGTCCCTTTGCCACCGAGCATTCTAGCTAGGATTGCATCGATCGAGGAAGACCATTTGGTCGCATCCCTCCTGGGCACCGGTCTGGTGGAACACGACCCCAGGACCGGGAACATCCGCTATACCAACCAATTCTTTCATTCAGTGGCTGAGAGAAGGAGTTCCTCTCACATCCCTAACCTAAGAGGCCAGGTTATTGATGCACTAAAGGAGTGTGGCAGCCAGCACGAGGACATCTTGTCGCTTCTGTACCGCGATTCGGGAGATTACGAGGGAATCACTTCCCTTCTCGCCCCACAAAAGCTTGTTCAGGCGATCCGCGACGAAGGCAGGCTCCCCGCAATATGCAGACGCCTTACAGTCGCATGCGAAATGGCGAAGCAGAATGGAGACACAAACTCCCTCATTAAGTGGGGACTGGCGCTGTCCCTCGGCCGCCAGCTCGCCTCAGAGCCAATTGACGTCCACCAGATTGACGCACTCCTGGCAGTTGGAAGAACACAAGAAGCACTGCGAAGAGCCTACGCCGCCGCGGACTCACCAACTCGCATAAGGCTTCTCGCAAGATGTTACGTCAGCATGGAGGGGGAAGGAGAGCACATCCCCTCCCGTGCCAAAGAGGAACTGAAGGACCTAGTTGATGAACTTCAAATTGACGAGATCGACACAGATCTGGCAATTCAAGTCGCGACCGAACTTTTTCCGCTCTATCCTGACCTCGCAATAGCCCTCCTCGAGAAGCAAATCAAGGAGAGCGACAAACGAAGCATCATTGACGTTGCGTTGACTGCTGCAGTCCTTACGTCACCGCTCGGGCCCA
>Ga0187849_1002491_pt1 | contig 17546 bp, 18 predicted proteins | sample June2016WEW_4_10_2_FD_132412 | JGI IMG/M metagenome (GOLD analysis project Ga0187849, IMG submission 132412) | Peatland microbial communities from SPRUCE experiment site at the Marcell Experimental Forest, Minnesota, USA - June2016WEW_4_100 | ecosystem: Environmental > Terrestrial > Soil >...
CTGATAGCCGTTGTCTTTGAACTTTTGTCCAAAATAATTCAGCATCGGCCACGACTCGTGGCAAGCCGAGCAGCGCAAGCCGTACTTGCGGGCAAAAGCGGGGAGAGCATTCGCAGGCTGGCTGCAAGTCAGGACTACGGATACAAGAATCAGCGAAACAGCAGAGAGCGACGTGGCAAAGTAAGCGAAATTGCAACGCTGCAAACGCTTCTTAACGTGCATGACCGGACTCCTCGGCATCAAATCAGGATCTGGTTTTTGTTGAACCGCATTCCCACAAAAAGCGATAAGGCACATATAAACCAACGAAAACAGGCCACGAACGAGAAACCCCTTTCTCGCTTGCGCCTCCGAGGCAGGACTGAGAATTCAGGTCCTACCACCGTACCGGGGGTGAATCCTACTACGGTCGCAAGAAACAATTCAAGTAGCTTGCATCTTTTTTTTTACAATTTTTTTACAAAGTCAATTGCTGGAGAGCTGTGATGCCAAATCGGCCTCCGGGGTTGACAGGTTTGTGCCCAACGTACGAGACTCTCTGCAGGAATCGCAAATCGGAGAGTCTAGGGTGGTTTGGCGGATGGGCTTTCGAAGGCGTCGGCTGGTTTTGTGGGCCATGAAGTGTTTGACTGCCAAGGTAAGCCTCGGTCGATCCAACTGGTCGGTGTTTGCGCGGCTTATCTCCCCGGCCAAGTCGATTCCGCTGGTGCTCCTGCTCCTTCTATTGACATCCACAATCCCCCTCACAAGCCGTGCCAAAGACAAACTTGCCTATGGCGAAGGCCTGATCGTTAACATTCCAATGCCGGAAAGTGAAGTAGAGCAAGTGGTGGAGGACGTAGCACAGAATGGCGTGATCAGGGGAACCAAGGAATACAACAAAGACCAATTCGTCGCGGGCGCGAAAGCCGCCGATTCCTCGCGCGTATTTCCAACCTGGGACCAGGGCGGGAAGGTTTTCTACAAAGTCCGCATGCAAGCCATCGACCCGCGCAACTTCAAGGACGGCGGCGACGTCGGTACCCTCGTCGTGCGCTACGTAGTCATCCCTCAGGGCGACAAGAACACGATCTTGCGCATCGATGCGCTTTTTGAAGAAGACTTTCGCCGCACCGTGCACCAATCCAACGGATCGGTCGAAAGCGCCGAGTACAAGGACATTCGGGAACACCTCGATGGCATCGAGCTTATGAAAGCCCAGAATGTCGAGGCCGGGAGAGAGCGGCAGGAGCAACTAGCGAAGAAGCAGAATCTGGCAATGCGGAATGATGCCGTGCCGCCGGCTGCAGTTCAATCGTCCTCTCAGCCGGCCCCCCAGGCCACGGAGAATGATCCGGACACCGTTTCGCAAGCTGCGGCACCTGCGCCGCAAGAATCGGCGGTATCAAGCCAAGCGCCACCCGGCCAAACGCTTGAAGAACGGGTAAAGGATCTGCGCAAGCAAGTCTCGCGGTTGGTGAAATCGCCGGGCGCCCCACTCAAGTCTGCCCCGTTCCATACCGCCGGCACGTTGCAATTGCTGAGTACGGGAACGGAAGTCCTGATCGTGATCTCCACGCCCTACTGGTACGGCGTGGAAACACACGAAGGACAGCACGGATGGATGCTGCGCGATCAGTTGGAGCTACTGCCATGATGCGGCACACTCCAGTTTTCCAGCGAACGTTCTCGCAGATGCTGCTGTGCGTCGCCATTATTAGCTGCGCTGCCGGCAGTCACGCGCAAGCGAATGGATACGAACGCACTTTCCCACAATCCAAAGCCGCCATAGAAAAAATTCTGAACGACATGCAATCCGCGACCGCCGGACGCCTTCCTGTTCTGGATGGCTTCGCGACTTCAATTTCGGCGGATCATCCCCTGGACCGCTATCGGCGCGGCTACTACCAGTCCAAGTTCCAGGTGACCGCAGCGCCTTCCGGCGCATCAGTTGTGCGGGTAAGCGTGCAGGTTACGGCCTGGTACGCCGATCCGGTGGCATCGAAATCGGGATATCAATTGCTGACCTCGAACGGCCGTCTCGAGGCAGACTTGCTGGATCAACTGGCCGATCAACTCGCTGCGAATGCGCCTCGCGCGACTCCGAGCCCGAGTCCGAATGCTCCAGTAACAGCAGCGGCAAAGCAGCCGAAGTCTCCCGCCGCAACAGAGCCAGCGATCTCCGCACCCGTCCCCAGACTTCCGGAAGTCAGCGGTAGTTATTCATCGTCCTTGGCCCAGGGTCTGTCGGCGCAGGAACAAGCCGGTTCTCAAGCCGGACCGAAAAAGCCCGAGGATAAAGACGGCGGTCCGCTGCAAACCGAAGTGGACAGCTTGGAGGAAATTCTCAAGAACCAGGCACATCCGAAGAACCTTGTGGCCGTGAAGAAGTCCGGCACTCCGGTGGTAGCGAGCGCGAGTTTGACCGCCAAGACTTTATTTCTGGCGAGCGCCCACGATGAGTTCGAGATGTTGGATTTCAATCGGGATTGGGTTCACGTGCGTATTTCCGGCTTATCCCGCGGCTGGATCTGGCGCAATAACCTCGAAATGCCCGACAGCGTTCCCGATAGCGATGCGCCCCCGGTTGCGGGTGCAGTGCCCACCGCGGCAGAGCTATTTCGTATTTCTCGGGAAGAAATCGCACTTTTCCCTGGAGACTGGGGCCCTCTCCGCGGAAAGAATGTGAAAATCGTCTCGGTGGAAAAGAACGACGAGAACGGCAAGGATTCTGGTCCGCAGCTCAGGCTGGAATTCGTGAAGTCCGTTCTCGACAGGGATTATGCGGAACTGGCGCAGAAGCCGCAGGAGCTGGCAGGAATTGTGGTAATCTTTGACTCCGCTGACGGAGGAATGATTGCCGCCACCTTTCCGACGCTGCAACAATGGAAGGCGGGTACATTGTCTGACGCCGCTCTGTGGCACCAATGTTTTTTTGATCCGCCGGAAACCTTCACCCAGTCCGGGGCATCTGCAAGTCAGTAATGTTTGGTTTGCGTTTTTTAGTGACAAGACTGGAGGCCGTTTTGCGGCGTCAGTCTGAGTTTGCACTTGACTTTCGAAAGCTATAAGAGTACCTATGCAATCCTTGGGTGGTCGTGTGGGCCCACCCTGCTTGCTAGTCTCGAAACGGAAAGCTGCCGTACCTCGTCTGAGTCGTTTAGTGGGGTTCTTGTGGCTGGCTCGGTTTCATCACTGGTGCGATGAAAGAGTGTTGAGAGTGCACGTAAAGCGGTACGACAACCACACCACGAATTGCCCATGAGCACGATGACCTACCCATTGTCCCTATTTCGCAGGCAGGCGACTTCCCTCCTGCGCGACTACGCCGAATTGATGAAAGCTCGCGTCACCACGCTGATCGTAATGACCGCGTGGTGTGGCTATTATTTCGGCGCGCAGAAAGCTGGGGGTTCTTCGCTTTCCTGGGGGCTCTTTCATGCCTTGCTGGGAATTGGACTGGTCTCCAGCGGAACCGCGGCGCTGAATGAAGTGATGGAATACAAGGTGGACGGACACATGCGCCGCACCGCGCAACGCCCACTGCCTACAGGGCGCATGAGCCTGTTTCATGCCACCACTGCGGGCTTGGTCGCCACCTTGGGAGGTTCGCTTTACTTGGCGGTTTTCACGAACCCGCTGACTGGCCTGCTGACCTTCCTCACTTCGGTGGTTTACCTCGCGGCTTACACCCCGCTGAAGCGTATTTCGCCGATCTGTACTTTCGTGGGCGCTTTTCCGGGAGCTATGCCCGGAGTTTTAGGTTGGACAGCCGCACGCGGCCAGCTCGAATGGGGCACGTTGATACTATTTGCCATCCTGTTTGTGTGGCAGTTCCCGCATTTCTTTTCCATCGCCTGGCTCTATCGTGAGGATTATGCGCAAGGCGGAATTCGCATGCTGCCGGTCGTCGAAGAAGACGGACGATCCACCGCGCGCCGCATCGTCGTCTACTCGCTGATCTTGATCCCACTGAGCGTTTTGCCCAGTATTTTCGGCATGGCGGGAAAGATCTACATGGTGGGAGCCATCGTGCTCGGGATTGCACTTTTTTATTTTGGCGCTCGCCTGGCGTTTCTGAAGTTGCCTCTCAATAGTCCCCGATCGAAAATGTTCGCTCGTCACGTCTTGCAAGCGACGGTCATCTATCTGCCCCTGCTTTTTGCTCTTATGATGAGCAACTCGCTGAAGCCCTGAAGTGGTTTGGGAAACGCGATAGCGGGGTATGCTCGCAACAGATTTCACTCAAAGTCATGGCTCAGAATACCCCCTCCAGCATTCCACGAGCGCAAAACTTTTCCCGGAATATGGGTGGATTTTCAGGTCGCCGGTTAACGCGCGCGGAAAGCCTGCGACGACTTCCGCTTACTGAATGGCACTACCGACTTGCGAGAACACGTTGCCGGCGTTCGACCCGATCAGCCGGACCGTGCCCACCACGATGACAAGAATAACGGCCAGCATCACGGAATATTCCGCGATGTCCTCCCCTTCTTCACCTGACCAAAACTTGCTTAGAAAGTTGCCCATGATTCCCCCTTGGATCATGCTGCCCCCGACGTTGCCGAGGCCCTAGTAAACGGCGGCGTGTTGGAATGAGGCATGCTCAGTCCCCACGGATCGCTCTCCTGCGCAATCAACTGCAGGCCCACCTGATACTCGCCATGCCCATCTACCAGCTTCGTCCACACCACGGTGAACTCGACCCGGCGCTGCCGGAAAAGAACCACTAAAGTGTCCAGCGCGTTCAGCCGGTGATGAATCGCGCCCAGCCGCGCGCCGGTTGACGTGAGGTCGAGCGTGTGCGCCAGTGTTTCAAATTGCGCGCCGGAAGCGTCTTTTCCGCGTACACGCACGGGCAGCACCCCTTGCTTGCGCTCCTGTTGACGCCTGTTTATTTCCACTTTTGGTCGCATGTGAAGCTCAGGAATAGTGTGCGGCAAGCGAAGCAAGACTGGAATGGCCCCGATGTGGGAGGCACAAAGGTAACTTGGCCCCTTTCAGGCATGGCAACACAACGCTATCAATCAGTGGGTGTAATGGCAGCAGGCGATTCGTGTTCGATGGCATCTTTGGAAGCGCGTATAGTCGGTCCGTTATGAATAGACGCAACTTCATCTCAAGTGTGATGGGCGCTGCCGTGGCACAGTCGCTCGCTGCCAGGGCGTCGGTCGTGCCAAACCAGTTGAATCTTGGCGCGATGGAGATCGCCGGCTCGCGTACCGTCCAGAGCCGGACTCTTGCGCTGGACCGGCATCGTTTCGGCGTGAACTATACGCCCTCAAAGAATTGGTGGTTTTGCTGGAATGAATGGGATGCAGACCCGATCAAGCGAGACCTGGATGCGGTCGCCGCTTTGGGCGCCGATCATTTGCGCATCCTGCTGATCTGGCCTTACTTCGAACCTAATCCAAAATGGGTGAGTCCGCTTCATCTGGAGAGGCTGGACCAGTTGCTTACGATCATGGGCGAGCGCAATTTGGATGCGCTGGTCACGGTGTTCACCGGGCAGTTAAGCGGATGGTTCTTCCTGCCTCCGTTCAACAAAGCTGGATCGGCTTTCTATGCGGATGATGCGATCTGGAAGGCGCAGGAGATATTGATCCGGCAGCTGGCAGTCGCGATGAAGGGGAAGAACAACATCATCGGCTTCGACTTCGGAAATGAGATCAACACATGCTGGAGCACGGAACCGAGCGTGGGCGACGCATGGATGACGAAAATGTTCTCGCTGATGGAGACTGTTTATTCCGAGGGCGTTCACGTGAATGGAGTGGATGAATTGCCGTGGTTTGAGTCGACCACGTTTTCTCCGCAGGCGCTGGCGGCGCGGCGCATGCCGGTGATGCACTGCTATCCGTATTGGTCAGGATCGCTGAAGTTCGGTGGGCCCATGGATCCGCCGAGCACGAAGCTGATGGCGGCCATGGCAACTCTGATCCGGTCCTATGCCGGCGACCTGCGAAAGCCGGTGTGGGCGGAGGAGTTCAACACCTGCATCGAATCACTGAATGAAAGGCAGCAGGCAGAATGGCTGGAGAAAGCGGTCCTAGCCGCGATCGATTCAGGAGTGAGCTGGTTCACTTATTGGGACAGCCACGACGTAGACCGGAAGTTCGAATTCAACTCGCTGGAGTACAGCCTGGGGCTGCTGACGAATGATGGCAAGGTCAAGGAACAAGGGAGAGTATTCAAGCAGCTTGCCGATGCCTATCGAGGTAAGCCTGTCGTCTTCCCTACGCAGCCTCCGCCGCCGCCGCCGGTCCATCGCCACCATGACGTCACCTGGCGCTGGATGCTGGATTGGATGGAGTGGAAGGGGACCGGGATCTAGATTGAAAAAACATCAGACATGCGCCGGTGAAGCGATCCGGTTCGCACGGTGTCCGCCGAAGGCGTGGATTGTCCTGGTTCCAGCGATGACCTCGCCACCGTGTGACACGCCGCGAGGGATGAAGTACTCTTCTCCCGCCTTTACTGGAATCCTGTTCGCATCGATGATCAAGGTGTAACAGCCCTGCACGACCAGCATGTATTCGTCGTAATCGTGGGCATGGGGTGCGGACGAGGCTGTTTCGCGGCAGGTCCAGAATGCCATCTGGCTCCCCTCAGCGCCATCGAAGACGTAACCTTCTACTCCGGGAGTCGCCTGGCTGCTGGTCGCGATTCTGTTTGCTGAGCGCTTCATAAACTCCGGGAATTCTTTCATCGGCGGAATACTCCTTCGGCAATCTTGCGTGCGTAGTGTCCCGGCGCGAAAGCTGATCCGAGCTAGTGTATAAGATAGTAAGAATGTCGCAGGCAGCGCCAGCTATTACGCGGAGCCCCGCTGACGTGGTCCGGATGACGCCGGTTTCGCAGGCGGCGAATGGGGTGTGTTATGCCGTGGCGGGCGAGACGTCCATCAGTTCGTTTGATCTGGAGCGCATGATTGCGGCGGTGCCGACCAAGGCTGCGGGAGCGCTGAAACGCAAGGCTTATTATTTTGTACCGCTGACGGTGAGCCAGGGCGAAGAGATCCTGATTGCGGACCGTTATGATGTGGCGCTCAGCGACAATGCGGTGTGCCATCGCAATTTGAATCTGGGCGATTCGCAGTGCGTCTTCATCTCCACGCGGCTGATGGACGACAAGTTTTCGGTGGCGTTCGAGTTCTATATCAACGTGGGGCATGCGCTGGTGGAAGCTGCGGGAGTTTCCCAGGAGTTCGGCGATTTAGCGTGGGAGCAGGTGGAGGGCGGGACGCGCGGCGAGACGTCGCTGGATGCATGGGAGGCGCGCAAGCTGGCTGTGGCCGGTGGGCCGGATGCCGAGCGCTTCAAGAACGAATATTTCGAGGCGACGTTTGCCGACACGATTTCGATTTATCTGTTGTCCCTATATTTAGACGTGGATTATTACGATCTGCGGGAGCGGGATTATCCGCTGCTGGCGCCTTCGGCGCTGGCGGAGCGGTTGCGAAAAGTGGCGGAACTGTTTCCAGCGAATGCAGGGTTTGAGTTCGCAGTGCTGTATAAGCGGCGTGGGTAGGGTCCGTCTCGACGCATGCTAACCAAAAGCATCTCGTTATAACAGCGCCGCGCCGTAACGTTTTGACGAAGTAAATCGCGTTCGACCAACTTCGACGGCAAATGTTTCGGGAAGAGACAACCGCGGGCATCGCGCAGGTGCCCACCCAACCTGATCAGTACCCTCACGCTATGCCGGTTCAATCGAGGAACAGTCGCGGGAGCGGCGTGATGCCTTGGTTTTACGCCTTCTTTTTCGTCTCGGGATTCTGCAGCATTTTATATGAACTGGTATGGCTGCGGCTGTCGATGGCGCAGTTTGGAGTAACAACCGTTCTCACCGCCACGTTCCTTTCCGTGTTCATGGCCGGGATTGGACTGGGATCCTGGATCGCCGGAAGGTGGCTCCGTCGAGAGGCCTCTGGGCTGACCGTTCGCCCAATTGTCTTGTATGCCGCCAGCGAGTTGCTGATAGGGGTCTCAGCATTCCTTGTGCCGTACGAGTTGCGTTTCGGGCACGAGATTTTGCTCCGCCTGGGTCGCGACGCGGCGTGGACGTCGTCGGGCTACTCCTGCTTCTCCGGAATATGGCTCGCGCTTTCTCTCGCTCCTTGGTGTGTGTGTATGGGCGCGACTTTTCCGATTGCGATGTCTGCGCTGCGCGCTGCAGGTGGAGAAGATCAGCATTCCTTCAGCTACTTGTACCTGGCTAACGTACTCGGCGCCGTGGCCGGAGCAACCCTTCCGTTGCTTCTCATTGAGCAGTTCGGATTTCGGCGAACCTTATGGTTCGGAGCACTGCTGAATGCGACGATTGCGACCTGCGCGGTGTCGCGGTCAAGATCTTTCGACTTCCGCAAAGAAGGTGCGGTCCCAGCAAGCGCACATACACGAAAGGACGGAAAATTCCACCACCGCGGCACAAGCACGAGGTGGCTTCTGTTTGCGACGGGACTCACCAGCATGGGCATGGAAGTCGTGTGGATCAGGATTTTCACTCCATACCTGGGGACGGTGGTCTACGCCTTTGCCGCCATCCTGGGGGTCTACCTTTTGGCGACGTTTGTGGGCACAAAGTTGTACCGACGAGGCGTTTTCGGGGGACAAGCCGCCGATGGCGGCATTTGGCTTTTGCTCGGTGTCAACGGTCTCTTACCTCTAATTTTCGCGGACCCCAAGCTGGCGATGCCGCGACTGTTGCGGGTTGCCTTCGGCGTCATTCCGCTGGCAACGGCCGCGGGATTCGCCACTCCCATGCTGGTCGACCGCGATTCGCAGGGCGATCCCAGCTTGGCAGGCTCTGCCTACGCCATCAACGTGCTCGGATGTATTTTGGGGCCGCTTGCCGCGGGATTTCTGTTGCTTCCGAACATGAGTGAACGCGGGGCGCTGGTTACACTCTCTATACCTTGGCTTGTAATCGGGTCTTTCCGAGGAGTAACCGAGGCTGGTAGTGGAAAAAAGCGGGGCGCTTGGCAAAAATTCCCCGTAGCCATAGCGTTCCTGGTTGCTGCCGGAGCCATATTCTTCGGCAAGGGCTTCGAAGGGAAGTTTCGAGACCGGCGTGTTCTCAGGGATTCCACTGCCACTGTGATTGCGACGGGCAGCGAACGCTCCAGTAAACGGTTGCTAGTGAATGGTTACGGGATGTCGAGCCTCACCCCCATTACTAAAATGATGGCCCACCTGCCTTTGGCCTTTGCGAGCGCTCCACGAAATGCCCTGGTCATTTGTTTCGGCATGGGGACCACCCATCGCTCCGTCCTCTCCTGGGGAATTGATTCCACTGTGGTGGAACTGACACCGAGCGTTCCTCGTCTTTTCTCCTACTATCACGCCGATGGTGATCAGTTGCTGAAATCGCCGCGATCAAGAGTGATCATTGATGATGGACGACGATACCTTGAGCGATCGAGGGAGACATACGATGTCATCACGATTGATCCGCCTCCGCCTGTCGAGGCCGCTGGATCGAGCCTGTTGTATTCGCAAGAGTTCTACAAGATTGCACGACAGCGCCTTAGTTCAGGCGGAATCCTTCAGCAATGGCTGCCGGGAGGGGATGTGGTTATCAGTGCGGCGGTGGCTCGTGCGCTGACCGAATCGTTTCCGTACGTGCGCGCGTTCGGGACTTTCGATAGGTATGGAATTCACTTCCTAGCCAGCCGTCAGCCGTTGCCGCTGGTCTCGGGATTCGAATTGGCTAATCGCTTGCCGCCTAGCGCAGTCCTGGATTTGCTGGAATGGGGACCTCGAACCTCCGCCGCGGAGCAATTTGATTTGATCCTGCGCAATGAAATCCCAGTGGAACGGCTTATTGCGAACTCTCCTCTCACTTCAGCTCTGACGGATGATCACCCGGTGAATGAATACTTCCTGCTGCGCAGTTGGCGGCGCTAAATGTTCGTTGTCAGACGCTCTGAGATCACCCTGTTTTTCCTGTCGGCGAGTAGTTAGGCCGAAGACCATGACGCCGATCCCCAAGGGACAGCGAACACGTTGCGACCGGATTTCATTCGTCTCTTGTAGCCCTACTTATTTCCGATCACGAAGTTGACGGTGCTGGGTTGATTGGTGTTCACCGTTACGGATCGCTCCCATGTCTTCGGTTCGGTGAAGATGGGGCGCTGCACGCTGCGCTCGGTGAGGACGTCGTAGGCCTGTTCCTTTCCGGCCAGTCCCCAGCCTTCATGCCAGGCGACAATCTGATAAGTGCCGGGCGGGACGCTGGTGAACTCGAAGCGTCCGCTCTCGTCGGTGACGGCGTAGTAAGGATGAGGGACGACCATCATCTCGGCGTTCATCCAGACATGGCCGCCATTGCAGCGCAGGTTGACCAAGCCGGGCGTGGACATGGTGCGTGAGTTGATCTGGTTGGGGAACGGGAATGGCAGGTTGTAGGTGGCGGCACCGTCCATGTGGATGGTGTGCAGGGTGGCGTCGGAGCTTTTCATTTGCAGCTCTGAGTTCGCGGGCACTAGAAGAATGTGCGGAATGTAATGGCAATGGTGCTGATCGAGGTGCCGTCTCTGCTCCGGCAGGTCCATCGCCTTTCCGGCGGAAATATTCTTCAGGTAGACGATGGTGTTGGCTACGCCGCCCTCGGGACCGACGATCAGGCGCTCGAGGCTGACGTTTTTCTTGCCCTCCGGATCGCAAATTTGCGGGTCTTTGGTGACGGGAAAATCCAGCTGATGCGGTACCGGTCCCGACCACTTAATGGTACCGGAGATGGTGCCACCGTCGGCGACAGAGATCACTCTGTAGCCGCTCTGAGCACCAGCAAGAGTTGTAAGCGAGGCGAGGCACACCAGCAAAAGATAGCGAGTTAAACCGCACATACAAAACCCCTGATAGCCCACCGCCCGTTACACGCGGCCTCTAGGCGCTCGTCGTGGAACGCGGGCTGAAAATTGGGTCGATCTTTTCCGCACGCAGCGACTTCCACCCAACTTGCGGGACAGTGCTGGACAGGGTCCTGCCGAGACGGGCAGCACTCGTGTTTGCGGTCGTGCCAATTCCAACCGGCCTGATTCCAAACCGGGGAGGACCGGCGAAAGTCACCGGTTCGTGTGATTGGAATCACATAATTAAGGTGCGCTAAGGTGCTGGGAGTGTCGAGATTACCAAGGTGGTGCGACTGGCGGGAGGTCGCGTGATCTTGGTGCGACCAGTACGAGCGAAGAACGTTTAACTTGCAGAGAGTCTCGCCGCTCGATGTCGGATGGCTTACAATCTTGCTTCCATGACGGTACAGGTTCGATCCTTCGCGAAGATCAATCTTGGGCTGCGCATCGGCCAAGCCCGGGACGATGGTTTTCATGAGCTGCTGACTGTCTACCAGACGATCGGGCTGCACGACTTGATTCGTGTGAGCTTGAGCCGCGGCAGTGGAATTGAGATTCATTGTACCGACCCGAGAGTTCCGAGGGATGAATCAAACACTTGTTATCGCATCGTCGAGAAAGCCATGCGCGCGATGAAGGCCAGGGGCAGGGTCCTCATTGACATTGAGAAGCGGTTGCCGGTGCAGGGCGGGATGGGCGGCGCTTCGGCGAATGCAGTGGCCACGCTGCTGGCGTTGGAGCGGGTGGTGAAGAAAGCGTTGCCCACCGAGGAGCGGCTGCGGATTGCGGCAGAAGTGGGCTCCGACCTGCCGTTGTTTCTGGTGGGCGGGACGGTGCTGGGAGTGGGGCACGGGGAGAAGGTCTATCCTCTGGAGGATTTGCCGGCAACCGCGTGCGTGGTGGTCACCCCGGCAGTGGGAGTTTCAACGCCCAACGCTTTTGGGGAGTGGGATCGAAGAACCCATGGCGCAGGAACCTCGGCTTTCGTGGCATTGTCTGCTGCCGCAGGGTCGAATCGCCCCGGGAAAAACAAGCGGTCAGAATTGACGCTCCCCGGACCATCCGATAGAATGGTTGAGCTTGGCCGCGGGCTTTCTGCGTGGCTGAGCGAGAGTTACTCCGGTGCTCCTTTTAGAAGGGGCCGGGCCGAGAATCCGCTTCTCGCGCTTGTCCGGGCCGGGATCAAGAACGACTTTGAACAGGTCGTCTTTCCTGAGTATCCCGAGCTGAGTGAAGGTAAGAGTGCGCTGGAGCGCGCGGGCGCGAAGTACGCGTCGCTGTCGGGCTCCGGGTCAACGTTGTACGGGCTGTTCGCTTCGAAAGAGGCGGCGCGGACGGCGGTGACAAAGCTCCGCAGGCAGGGGTGGGCGGCGCAGGCCACGGTTACACTGACGCGGCGGGAATACTGGAAGCGTGTCTTTGACTGACGGGCGGCTAGCGGCGGTCTGGGTAAATTTTTGATTGTTGATTTTTGATTGTTGATTGACAATTAGAGTGCTGGTTGACCGGGTTACAATCAGCAATCGACAATCCAAAATCAACGATAGCTTTTACTGGGCCGTCGACTAATGGTAGGTCAAGTGCCTTTGGAGCACTTTGTCTAGGTTCGAATCCTAGCGGCCCAGCCAGAAAAATCGCTCTCAGCTGTCAGCCTTTAGCTCTTAACTTGCTGCGAAGAGGTGAGGGATGTGGCTAAAGGCTAAGAGCTAAAGACTTAAGAGCTGAAAAATCATGGCCACTCTAGTCACGCCGCCGGAAAAAACGGAGAAAGCCGAGAAGCAGGCCCCGCCCATGCCCGAAGAGAAGCCGGAACGCAAGCCGCGTGCGCGCGTGGACGAGAAGTTCAAAATTTTCAGCGGCACGGCGAACGCTCCGTTAGCCGATGAAGTCTGCCAGTTTCTCGGTATGCAGCGTGGGCAAGCTCTATTGACGCGCTTCGCCGATGGCGAGGCCTATGTGCAGATCCAGGAGAACGTGCGCGGCTGCGACATCTTCGTCATGCAGCCGACGTGCCGGCCCGTGGATGAGCACCTGATGGAGTTGCTGTTGATGATTGACGCGTTCAAGCGCGCTTCGGCACGGCGTATCACGGCGGTGATTCCATATTTCGGGTATGCGCGTCAGGACCGCAAAGACAAGCCGCGGGTACCAATCTCAGCCAAGCTGGTTGCGGATTTGCTGACCACCGTGGGCGCGCATCGCGCGTTGATTGTGGATTTGCATACGCCACAGTTGCAGGGATTTTTCAACATTCCGGTGGATCATCTTTTTGCTTCGCCGGTGCTGGTGGATCACTTCAAGAAGTTGAATCTGCCGAATCTGACAGTGGTTTCGCCGGATGCGGGCGGCGTGGAGCGTGCCCGGTTCTTCGCGAAGAAGGTGGACGCGGCGCTGGCCATCGTCGATAAACGGCGCGTGGAAATGAACGTGGCCGAAGTGATGCATGTGATCGGCGACGTGAACGGGCGGACCTGCTTGATCATCGACGATCTCATCGATACAGCAGGCACGCTGGTGAAGACAGCAGCAGCACTCATAGAAAATGGCGCCATCGAAGTTTATGCGTGCTCTTCGCATCCGGTCCTCTCGGGGGACGCGGTGAGTAACATCAGGAACTCGGTGATTCGCGAAGTGGTGGTGACCAATACCATTCCGCTCACACCCGAAGCGCAGGTGGAACCCCGGATCCGGGTGCTTTCCATCGCGGGATTGATTGGTCGGGCGATTCAGTCCATTCACGAAGAGACTTCGGTCAGCAAATTATTTACGTAAGGAATTGAAATCATGGCAACCACATTGGAACAAAACGTTTTGGAAGCGAATCCGCGGGAAGCTGGCACCAAGAATCAGGCACGCCGGGTGCGGCGTGAAGGCAAGATTCCCGCCGTCGTGTATGGCGCTGGCAAGGACGCACTGGCAGTGAGCGTAGATCCGCGGCACGTGCTGCGCATTCTGCGCTCGGAAAGCGGCCACAACACCATTTTTGATCTCGCGCTCAATGGCGGTGAGAACACCAAGGCCATGATCGTCGATTGGCAATACGAGCCGATCAAGGGCCATCTGCTGCACATCGATCTCCAACGGATCGCGATGGACAAGGCGCTGCGAGTGAGCGTGCCCATCATGCTGCAGGGCGTGGCGGCTGGAGTCAAGACCGAAGGCGGAATTCTGGAACAAATGCTGCGCGAGGTTGAGATCGAGTGCTTGCCCGGGGACATTCCTAGCCACATCGATGTCGACGTCGCCCATCTCACGTTCGGAAAAGTTCTGCGCGTTTCGGATTTGCCGCATACCGAAAAACTGAAGTTCCTTACGGATGCCAACCAGCCTGTGGCTCACGTGACCAGCGTGAAGGAAGAAGTTGTGGTTGCGCCAGAAGTGGTGGCGGCGGAAGCGGGCGCTGCACCGGCCGAGCCCGAGGTCATCAAGAAGGGCAAGGCGGAGACCGAAGAAGAGGGCGAAGCTGTTGCCGAGAAGCCGGAAAAGAAGGCCGAGAAGAAGGAGAAGAAATGACAGCGTTTGGCGGGCCTTCGGCAACTTCGCTTGCGCTCAGTTTCTCAGGGCAAGCTAAGAACTGAGCCCGCCGCTGTCATCCTGAGCGGCGCGAAGGATCTCCAGCGTGAAACTGATCGTCGGTCTCGGCAATCCTGGCATCGAGTATCAGTTTTCGCCGCATAATGCGGGCTTTCTTGCCGTGGATCGCATCGCCGGCAATCTGCGCGTTGAAGTGAGAAACCGGCAGTGCCGGGCTCTCACAGCGCGGGCAGTGATTGGCGGCGAGACGGTGCTGCTCGCCAAGCCAGAGACCTACATGAACCTCAGCGGCATGTCGGTCCGGGAGTTGGTGGAGGAGTACGAAGCCAAGCCGGAATCAGACTTGATCGTGATTCAGGACGAACTGGATTTCCCGCTGGGCACGTTGCGGATTCACACGCGGCGGAGTTCGGCGGGGCATAACGGGATCGAGTCGATCATCGGGGCGTTGGGCACGCAGGATTTCTTGCGCATCCGGATTGGAGTGGCTCCGGAGCGCAAGGTGGAAGATGGTCAGCGATATTTGCTGGCACCGCTTCGCAAGGCGGATCTGGCGGTAATCGATGGTGTGCTCGATACCGCCGAAGAAGTGGTGAAAGTGATTTTGAAGGAAGGTCCGGCGGCGGCGATGAACCGCTTCAACCGCAAGGAGCTGGAACCGGAGCAATAGGCTCGGAGAATTTGGAGACAGCGAATGAATCGTACGTATGAGTTGATGTTTATTGTCCGGCCCGATATGGCGGACGAGGATCTGGACAAACTGGTTTCGAACTTGGAATCTACCGTAACTTCAGCCGCCGGGACGGTGAAGGCCGTGGACCGCATGGGCAAGCGCCGTCTGGCCTATACGGTGCGCAAATTCCGCGAAGGCATCTACATTTTGATGACGATTGAAGGCGCAGGCACGGTGATCCACGAATTGGAGCGCCGTCTGCGCGTGACGGAGCAGGTGATCAAGTTCCTCACCGTGCGCGTCGACCAGGAGCAGAAGCGTCTGGATAAGATCAAGGCTCTTCGTGACGCGCGCAAGAAGGTGAGCGCGCAGCCCACGCCAAGCGCAGAAGAAGCGCCTGCAGCGGCTGGGGAAACGCCTGCGGCGGACGTCCCGGCGGCGACCGTTTAGCTGATCCAGGGGTTCTTCTGAGAACCGAGAACTGAGAACCGAAGATCATGAAGGAGTGTTATGACTGAAGAGACGAAAGCACCAGCGGCAACCGAGCGGCCATCGCGGCCTTTCGGTGAGCGTTCCGGAGGAGGAGACCGTCCGCGATTCGGCGGAGGCGGCGGTGCTGGCCGTTCCGGGCCCGGTGGTCCGCCGCGTGAAGGCGGGCGGAAGTTTTTCCGGCGCAAGAAAGTCTGCAAATTCTGCACCGAAAAAATTGCCGACATCAACTACAAAGATTACCGGCTGCTCGGCCAGTTCGTGGCGGAAAGCGGCAAGATCGTGCCTCGGCGCTTGACCGGCGTATGTTCGCCACACCAACACCGCTTGGCCTCGGCCATCAAGCAGGCCCGCAACATCGCCCTGCTGCCGTTTGCTGGACGGGCATCGTAAGAGATTAGCCCGCGGATTTGCACGGATTCAGACGGGTACACAACAGCGTTGTCATTCCGAGCGAAGCGAGGAATCTGGGGTTTTTGCTGGCGGCGAGACGAACCCAGATCCCTCTCGCTTCGCTCGGGATGACAAATAAGCGAAGGATCGGAGTCATATCATGGAAGTCATTCTCAAAGAAGATGTGAGCAAACTGGGCGCGCGCGGCGACGTGGTGAAGGTTGCCGAAGGATATGGACGCAACTTTCTGCTGCCGCGCAAGCTGGCCATTGAAGCGAATGCGGGCAACAAAGCCGTCATCACGCAGATGAAGGCTGCCTCGGTGCGCCGTTCGGCCAAGGAGAAGTCGCAGGCTGAAGAACTGGCAAAGCAGTTTGAAGGCTTATCGGCTTCGTTCCAACGCCGCTCGGGCGAGCACGATCAGTTATTCGGCTCGGTCACCTCCGGCGACATTGCCGACGCCATTGTAAAAAAGGGAATCAACCTGGATCGCCGCCAGATCCAGCTCCACGAGCCGCTGAAGACCTTGGGCGAGTTCACCGTGCCGGTGAAGCTGCACAAGGACGTGACCGCGTATTTGAAGGTTGTGATCGAGAAGGAAGTGGTCGCAGAGTAGTATTGGAAAATCCGGCCCGGGCGCTCGGCCCGGTTTTTGTCCCGTCCTGCACTTTGTCGGTTGCTCCACACCGGCCTTGATCATTGGCACGTGAGCGTTAACCTGCGTAGAGAGCCGTTGGTCCATCCGCTGCCGTCGGTCGGCAAATAGGTGAAGTAAACGTAAAAGCTCTTGCCCAGCGTGTGCGGATCATCGCCTAGGCCGACGGCAGTGGGATACGCCGCAATCGGGCCGAAAGTACCAAGTGAGATGGGCAGCGTCCAGGCAAGGCCGTCGGTGGATTCCGCGTAAGCGAAGTTCGTATCGTCGGAAATGATCATCCCATAACGCTGCAAAGCACTGTTGTAGTGGATATCGAGATAGCCTGAATATGGGGCATGGGGATTGAGGTCGGTGGACGCTCCGCCGATCGCGGGCTGCAGATGCCAGTTGCCCTCATAAAATTTCTGGAAGGCGATAGAGTGATGCGGCGCCGGTCCGAATGCGGTATCCAGTACGTCGGTAGCCAACGCCCGCGCAACCGAGACGTTGGTAGTGGTCGACTCCCCTTGGGCGTTCGTGGTGTGCAGCGAACCGTTGGCGATCCAGTCGGGAAAATATAAATAGAAATACTTGCCGTCGGGCGAGAGCACCACCGGACCGTCGCCGATTTCAAAGCCGTCGAGCCCGACCGCGTATGCCTGGTTCAGACGAATGATCTCACCGAGGTCGGTCCAATGTAGGCCGTTATCCGTGGATGCAGCCAGCCCGAGGGCCGCATAGAGGGCATCGTTGGGGAGTTCTGCGTGGTAAGTCGCCAGCAGGTTGCTCGCCCCCGTCATGCCCGCAGGAACCTGATAGACCGGCCCCCCACCCATGTAGCCATAGCTGGGATAGATGGGGTTCACCGAGGGATTGGGATTCGGGGATACACTGACGTCATGAGGATCGCCCTTGCCGAGCGGGTTGTCGAGCGTGCCCACCGTGGTCGTAAACGACCCCGACTTGTTGTTGCCGACCCAATGTCC
>Ga0187849_1002499_pt1 | contig 17502 bp, 9 predicted proteins | sample June2016WEW_4_10_2_FD_132412 | JGI IMG/M metagenome (GOLD analysis project Ga0187849, IMG submission 132412) | Peatland microbial communities from SPRUCE experiment site at the Marcell Experimental Forest, Minnesota, USA - June2016WEW_4_100 | ecosystem: Environmental > Terrestrial > Soil >...
AGGTCGGTTACAACCACATTCGATTTCACACCTGGTTTCCCCCTCGCGAATTTCTGGAGGCCGCGGACGAATTAGGAATGTTGCTTCAGGTGGAGCCTTCCAGACCGGTAGATAGTCAACTTGGCATAGAAGCCTGGAAAGAGATGATCCGCGGGATGCGGATACATCCTTCCGTCGTTATTTACAGTGGCGGCAATGAGCAAATCTGTACGCCTGAACTGGTTGGTGTCCTCGAGCAAACGTACACGGAAGCAAAAAAACTCGATCCCAGCGGCTTAGTCATGCCGATGGAGACGTTGCGCGGTATCGAATATCCTGACTGGGTCACCAAGGACCTTGTTGCGGTTCCGGCCCGTGAGAATGATCCATCGACATACCACACCCGCCTTTTCAAACGACTCGCTCAAAGCGCTGACGTTTTCGGTGCCTACACTTGGGGTGAGCTCAGTTACAAGAACCTGATGGCTGCCGATTGGCGAACTGTCGAAACACGTTTTGCCCCCTACCCGCGGCCGGTTCTCGCCCATGAAGTGGGGATCATCGGCGGTTATCTGGATCTTAGCCTTGAGAACCGGTACACGGGGCGGACGCCAGATACAATGTACCATCAAGTTCGCGCGACCCTGACTGCGGGCAACCGCCTGCAAATGGCGCCGCTTTACTACCAGAACTCGGCCCGCTGGCAAAGTATGGCCCGCAAGTACCTCCTGGAGAATGCCCGAAAGTGCGAGGCGGTCAAGGGCTATGACAATCTGGGGGGCTGGGATATGCATTGGAACCTAATCAACTACGGTAGCGGTACCTTGAACGAGTTTTTCGAATTGAAGTACGGCGATACTGCTGAGAAGCTACAGCAATATAACGGGGAGAGCGTAGTTCTGCTCGACAACCAGCGGCGATATCGGTTTCGAGTGGGTGAGAGCTTCGCCGCGCCGGTCCTGGTTTCATTGTACGGCGGGAGGCCCCTCAGGCAGGGTACGCTTCACTGGAAAGTGAGCGATGGGGAGCGCTTAATTCTGCAAGGAGATCGGAAAGGGCTGAATGCGCCCGACGGCCATGTAACGAGCCTCGGGGAGCTTGATTTTGTTTGGCCTGCTTTGGAAAGAGCGCGCAAGTTGACGCTGTCCGTTTCGGTGAAAGATTCAGGCTACAACCTAACGAACCAGTGGGATTTCTGGGTTTTTCCCAACCAACAGCCACCTCGGTTCGCGGCGGCTGCCGATGAGGAGTGCTTGAAGAAACTCGCGGTCAGATATCCAGGCATTGTACCCTTCGGCTCGAATCTTGGAATGCAAGCGCGCGTGGTGAGCGCGTTGACGGCCGAGCACCTGCATCATCTCGCCGCAGGCGGTGACGTGCTCCTCCTGGGCACCGAACCTTTCCCCGCTAGTGACACAACGTTCCAGATCGGCATAGCGGGACGACAACACATGGACCTAGCCACGGTCGTGAATGAACACCCGGTGTTCGCCTACTTGCCTCATGAAGGCTTTTGCGATTGGCAATTTGAATCCCTTCTCGAAAAAGGCCACACCGTAATCTTTAGCGACAAACTGCCAATACCATTCCACCCCATTTTGGAGATAGTCGGATTTGATATAGAACCGATTTGGAAGGCAGCAATCTGGGAAGTGCAGACAGATGGCGGCAGGCTTTTCGTCGCCTCCTGCCATTTCGATCTCGACGACCCGGCTAGCGTCGCGTTGCTGGATGGAATTATAGCGTATGTAACTGGACCGCATTTCTCTCCTCAAGTAAGAGTATCAACGAAAGAACTGTGGTCGCTCTTGCACCCCACGCCATACCCGGTGTGGTGGGAGAAAGTGGGAAGTATTCTGTCGGACCCGTGATCCGGCGACGTATGGCAGAACGCGGATAGAAGTCGTTCTCGGCAAAAGCCGAAAGGCGAGGGGAGATTTGCTTGGAGGCCGCTGGTGCAGCGGCGGACCAGCGGAGAAAGGCGATCATCGCCTGTCATCAGAGCATCAAGGAGGAGAAACTATGGTTACGGCACTGAACTCCCGAGGTGGTGTTCTCTATGATCTGATCGTCCTTGGCTGTGTTGTTCTGGGCTGTATTCTTTCTGCTAGCTGTCGACGGGTTGGATCAAAAACTGTCGAGAAAAGTGCTATCGATTCTCTGAGTAAACCCGAGTCGCTCCCTGATTGGGCACGGCCGGGCCGCCTACGCTGCACTCGCTGGGATGGTGGCCCCCTTGAAGCTGAAAAGGGCAGACTGACGGAGTGGCCGAACTACACGTCAACGGATGAGAAAAGGGTAATGGAGGCGGATCGCGACTGGTACAATCCCCGGACGATAGAGTTTCTGAAAGCTGGCCACTTCAACTGGGTGTGGGTCACGTGGAGCAATGGCTTCTCCCTTCAGACGGAGCGCCCACAATGGGAGCAGTTACGCAGATACATCGACGAGTGCCATAAAAACGGGATAAAGGTAACGGCGTACGTCTCGATCTCAAACATCTTCTGGGAAGACATGCTCCAGAACGAACCGCTCTTCTCCCCGGCTTGGGTGGTAACTGCGCGAGATGGCACCCCGATATACCACCGCTTTCCACATCGTTTGACCGCCAATATTAGTTACCCTGCTTGGCTCACTTATAGCAGAACCCGAATCCAAGAGGCGCTCGCTGCGGGCGTGGATGGCTTTTGGATCGACAACACTTTCGGCGGGCTGGGTCTCGACAATGTTCGCCGCTTCTTGTCAGAAATTCCCCAGGAGGCCGCGAAAGTTCCACGCAAAATTGTGCTTATGTCGAATTACAATCGGCCTATCTACACCTGGGCACAGTATCAGAACGCTGTTGCAACGGAGGACGGACGGGAACCAGGCTATTACCCCACCGATCCTCAAGACGAACGCCTCATCACCAACGCTGGCTTGCTCCGATACCAATTCGGCATCTCCGACGGATGGCGGCCGGTAGCCGTTGAATACGGCGGACGGCACGGTGGTAAGTGGAGGATGTTGATCCCGATGGAGCCCAAGAAATGGCAGCTCTCCCTAGCCGAGTGTGCGGCCTTCCAAGCGGCTCTGCAGACCTATTTTGAAGGTACTTTTCAGCGCGATCTCTACTTTGGGAATCCCAGGGCCCTTGAGAACCTGAAGGCGATCGGTCAGTACAATCAGTTTTTGCAAGAGAATGAAAACTATTATACCAATCCGCAGTCGGTGGCAAAAATTGCCATAATTAGCGACACAACCGACCGAATCGTGCCTCTGCTGAACGACCTCGCGGCAATGAATGTTCAATTCGATGTCCTGTTCAACTACGAAGAGCCTAATCTGCAAACGCTCAAGAAATATGCCGTTGTGCTCTTGCCGAACACGAATCCAATTTCGAATCGCCTGTGCGCCACGCTCGTTCAGTTTACACGGCAAGGCGGAACACTCATAGCCGTGGGGGATGCGTCTGTCTACCCCGGCCCAGGGGAGATCCGCAACGACTTTGGCCTAGCCGAAGTGTTGGGAGTGAGCCTGCGAAAGTTGCCTATGGAGAAGACGACAAATCTAGTGGGCTATGGCAAGGCAATCTACTATCCAACATACGGTGACATCGCCCGTGTGTTGTCTATCCCAGATGATCCTTCCTGGCTAACCCTGAACCGCAACCTCCTGGCAGATCTTGGCCGCGAATTGAAATCGCTAGCCAGCAACAGTGAAACCCTTTCGGTACACGCATCCCCAACTGTACTTTACAATGTTGTCCGGCAGGATGAGCCGCGGCGCTTGATCCTACACTTGCTAAACTACGCACAAGAGCCAATCTCTGGTATCACTGTCGAGGTGCGGGCCCCTGTGGGGCATGTTGAGAGTAGATCTCCAGACCTTCCTGGCGTGGCGTCGCTGCTAGTCAAAACCAATGGCACTATTAATACTTTCGAAGTACCGAGATTGGTAACTTACAGCTTGATTTCGATCAGCGTACCCTGAGGCGATCGCGACGATGTCGTACCTAAGACTTGGAGATTAGGTGGTCAAGCCTCTTTTCGGCTGACAACACTTTTTTGTGACAAGTTGCTTGTGGAGACGCGTATGAATGAGAAACTTTTTGCCACGTTTTTGCTGTTTCTTAGCATTTGCAACGTGAAAGCTCAGACCACACCCCAGCAGATCGAAGCCTTGGTTAAGGCGCCTATCCAATCCGCAGATGTCACTTCCTACCAGTTGCGGGAGTTTCTGGTTGAGAGGGTCCCGCTCCTGCCTCACCCGGTGAATGCGGAACAGTGGACTATCGACTCGAGGCGGTTACGAGAGAAGGTCTTAGGGGAGGTTGTGTTCCATGGCTGGCCTCGTGAGTGGGTAGACGCTCCGGTCAAGATGGAAGATATGGGATCTATCCCGACCGGAAACAAATATCGAATGCGGAAGTTGCGCTATGAGGTCGTCCCCGGATTATACACGACGGCTGTTCTTTACGAACCCGAAAATATGAAGGGTAGAATCCCGGCGATCCTGAACGTGAATGGACACGTCGGAGCGCCTGGAAAGGCGGTTGAATACAAGCAGAAAAGATGTATCAACTTCGCCTTGCGTGGGATTCTCGCCCTTAATCTGGAGTGGATTGGACATGGAGAATTATTACAAAAAGAGAACTATCACTGGTATGCGGGGCATCTCGACCTGGTCGGCCTAAACGGCGTGGGCCTGTTTTATCTGGCCATGCGTAAGGGTCTCGATTACCTTTACGACCACCCGAACGTGGACCGGAACAAACTTGGGGTCACCGGCTTGTCCGGCGGGGGTTGGCAAACCATTGTGCTTAGCGCTCTGGATGAAAGGGTTACGGTTTCCGTGCCGGTGGCTGGTTTCGCATCTTTCATTTCTAACCTTGCGACCCGAGCTGATTTCTCAGATAACGAACAGCAGCCAACCGACCTGGTCGTAACTGCGGACTACGCTCACTTCGTAGCGATGCGGGCGCCACGTCCGACCCTGCTCATTTACAATGCGGAAGACGACTGCTGCTTCCGCGCACCTTTGGTAAAGCCACTTGTCTATGACCAGATCCGGCAATACTTCCAGCTCGATAACCATGAGGATAACTTGGCTTGGCACGAGAACACCGACCCAGGGACCCACAACTATCAACTCGACAACAGGCAGCAGGCGTACCGCTTTTTTACCAAGCACTTCGACTTACCGATTGCGGAAAACGAGATTCCGGTGGACGCGGAAATCAAAAGCGAAGAGGAAATGAGGGTCGGGTTGCCCGCCGACAACCTGACCATACTAGGGCTGGCAAGGGTAGTCGCTTCCCAGATCCAGAGGCAGGCTGTACCAACTGACAGCACCTCCAAGGAGAGGTGGAGCGCGGCCGAACAATCCGCTTTGCAGAAGATCGTGCGTTACGAACCCCTGAAGGTAACGCGTGCGTGGGCGGTCGGCAACACCAAGAATAAAGGACTCGAATCGATCTCATATCGCTTTGATCTGAGTAATGGAATCGGTGCAACGGCAATCTCGTTCAAGGCGATCACAGTGCCGGACGGGGCTCCTGTGACGATCGTACTAAACGATGGCGGGAAGAAGGCAGCAGGCGAGGAAATCTCGGACAATGTCAATCGCGGGGAACACGTGCTCGCAGTCGACCTCTTGCTGAGTGGCGACATTGTGCCACCCGATGATCCAGCACGCTTCGCACTGGCAGTGAACACAGTAGGTAGCCGTCCGCTCGGCATCAGGGCGGCACAGTTGATTGGAATCAGCAACTGGTTCAAGCACTTAACGGGTGCGTCCAGGATTCGGCTGGATTCGAGGGGCATCCGCAGTCAGGTGACCGCGCAGGTGGCGGCGGCGCTCGCGCCGTCACTCTTCTCCGAACTGGTGATTCGAGAAGGGATGCAGTCGTTTCAGCATCTCCTGGACGCGCCGGTTGAGTTTCCCGCAGCTCCTGAGCTGTTTTGCTTGGACCTTTACAAGAATTTTGACCTTGATGAACTTGACAAACTAGCGCCAGGAGTAAGGGTTGTGAAGAGGTAGACCAATGAAAATCAAAATTCCCTTCCTGATGTTAGCAGCACTTGCGGGTCTGGGAGTAAGTATCAGGAGCAGCCCACAGGAAAGGCCAGCGTTTTGGGAAGAATTTGACAGCGCTTTCCCAGACGCCTTTCACGCATATAAACCGGGTGAAGACCCGAAGGTAAAAATGATAGGCCCGCAGCGGATGATAGCAGGCGCCTACGGTGAGTGGACGTTTGACTTCGTGGCAGGATCCCAGAGTGTGAAGTCGGGAGGGGCTTTGGCAATCGCAATGCGCCACGTCTCCGGTTGGGGGGGCACACCGCAGACCTTTGATCCCGGCGGGCCCGACTACGTCTCAATTCGCACCCCCACAGGCGTCGGCGTCGAACTTCATGGCCCCCCTGACCCCTTTAATCGCTTCTCCGTTCCCAAGGGCTATCTATTCGAATACTTCCCTTGGCAGCATATGATAACGGTCGAGATCACGCGCGGCCAGCTCCTTCCGGGGAAGTCTATTCAATTGATTTTCGGTGACCGATCTCGGGGCTCACCTGGGTTCCGGGCGCCTTCCGTAGCGCGCGAGCACGCCCTTTTCCTGGCTCTGGTACGTCGCGACGCTGGAGGGCAATTTGTACCAATACCGGAGCATCTCTCAGTTTCTATTCTCCCCAAGGTTGCAGTCCGCCTGAATCTCGTCGCACCGTCGGATGCCGTAGTCAGGTCCCCAGTCCGGGTCTTGCTGCGCGCGGAGGACGAGGAAGGGAATGTTGCCGCCGATTATCGGGGAACGGTCAGCTTGAAGGTTGAAGGGGGGGCCTCGGACGTTCTGGCCTCCTATACCTTTCAGGCCGCCGATAGGGGAATCCACATCCTCCCGGAAATACGCTTCACTTCACCCGGGACTTATTTCATCCAGGCGGTTGATCCCGACGCCGGGTTTCGTGCCGAAAGCAATCCCATCCGATGTTCCGCCACTCCGCGACCTCTCAAGGTCCTCTGGGGTGATTTTCATGACCATTCCGTCATTTCGGATGGAACCGGGTCGCCATCGCACGCTTTCCGATACGCTCGGGATGTCGCCGGCCTGGATTTCTTTGCCCTTACCGACCACGGATACATGATCAACCAGACTAGTTGGCAGCTCATCCAGCGGATCGTGACGGAGTTCAACGATCCACCGCACTTCGTCACTTTCTACGGTTACGAATGGTCCGGCTACGCGGATGTAGGTGGCGACCATAATGTGATCTATGCTCAACCTGGCATGCCCCTGTATCGCGAGAGCAGTTACTACGAGCCGAAGAATCCCTTCATTTACAGTGGCCCGGATCTGGGCGCAGCTCACATCGTGCAACTCTATAAACGGCTCAGACTTGTTGCGGCGGAAAAGAATGCCAGGATTCTGGTTATTCCTCACTTCCGCGGACGGCCCGCCAACCCACAATGGAATGACTCGGAGTTCTCACCCGTGATCGAGCTCGCCTCCGAAGCGGGGTGGCATGAGAACTGGGCGCTGGAGTTCCTCCGTCGCGGATATCGGATGGGGTTCATTGGGAGCAGCGATGACCACTACGGGCGTCCCGGATATGGCATGGCCGACAATCCCATGACGGGCTACGGCGCACCCCTGGAAGGCGGACCGATCGGGCAGGGCAATCGTTTTCATTATCCTTGGGGCGTTGACGTTCAGGGTAGCCCGCTGGTTGGCGTCCTTGCCACAGAGAATAGCCGGGAGAGCATCTTCCAGGCATTCTTCAGCCGCCACTGCTATGTGACGAGCGGCGCGCGCATTATTCTGGATTTTCATGCCGATGGTCACGAGATGGGTGACGAGTTTACGGCGGCCGGCCCACCTAGATTTGAAGCCGCCACGGAAAGCGCTGTGCCCATCGTATCCGTGATACTGAAGAAAGATGGGAAGCCTCTCTTTACTCAGGGTGCGAGAGACGGCGCACGAAGTGCCTGGCTCTCTTACACCGAGCCGCGGGACTACCAGGGCCATTTCTACTATGTCGAGGTCGTGACGGTTGACCCGCAGGAACGTGCGCTTTCTAGCCCAATCTGGATCGACTAATAACGATGTCCTTGACACCCTCGCAACTTCGCCATGACTTGAGAAAGCGCAGACCGCAGAGCTCTGCGCAAGCGGCACGATGAATGTACGAGTTCAGATCAATAGTGGGATGTTGTTTGTGCGTGATCAATAAGATGTATGTTCTTGGGAGGAAACATGAAACAGCGATGCTTGCTTGCCATTTTAGCTCTTCTTTTGACCTCGCTGGCGCGGGCCCAGAGCACGGCGCACCAGTTGAACCCCATCCTGGAAAAAGAATTGCAACCGCCTCAGGTCGTTGTGTTTCAATTGCAAGAGTATTTGATGAGGCAAGTCCCGAAACTTCCACCCATTAGTACGCCTGAGAAATGGACAGCCGAGGGGGAGCGCATTCGAAAGCGCGTGCTCGCGAACGTGGTGTTCCATGGCTGGCCGAAGGAGTGGGTGACCTCGCCCCCGCACTTCGAGGACATGGGCGCGTTGCCGTCGGGGAAGGGGTACCGGTTGCGGAAACTGCGCTACGAGATAGTCCCGGGTTTTTACTCAACTGCCCTCCTCTACACGCCGGAAAATCTTCAGGGCAAGATGCCGGCGGTGCTAAACGTGATGGGGCATCATGGCCCGACAGGCAAGGCGGAGCCGTTTCAGCAAAAACTGTGCATCAATGAAGCCCTGCGGGGCATGATCGCGCTGAACCTCGAGTGGATAGGAATGGGTGAATCGCTTGACAAGGAAAATTCCCACGGGTACGTCGGGCATCTGGACTTGGTGGGTGCGAATGAGGTGGGACTGTTCTATCTGGCCATGCGCCGCGGGCTCGATTATCTCTGGGATAATCCCAATGTGGATCAAAAGCGCATCGCGGTTACCGGACTGTCGGGCGGCGGCTGGCAAACCATTATCCTGAGTTCCCTCGATGAAAGGGTGAACCTCTCCATTCCCGTGGCGGGTTACACCACACTGGAAGGGAGGTTAGTGCTCCCCAGAACTGAGCCAGGCGATATTGAGCAGAACGGCACGGACCTTCTGGTAGGCCAAGACTACTCGACCCTGACGGCCATACGGGCTCCCCGGCCCACGCTACAGATCAACAATGCGGAAGACGATTGCTGTTTTCGCGCCCCCTTGGTGAAGCCTTACATCTTCGAGGCCGTGCGGCCCTTTTTCCGGTTATATGGCAAGGAAGATGCCCTACAATTTTACGAGAATACCACCATTTCAGCCCACAACTATGAGCTTGATGATCGCCAGCAAGCCTACCGGTTTCTTGCCAAATACTTTGGATTGCCTGCAAGCGACCAGGAAATTCCGGTGGGTGAAGACATCAAGAGTTACAGCGAGCTGGCGGCGGGATTGCCAAAGGATAACTTGACCGTCCTGGGATTGGCCAGGAAGTTTGCCGGGGAAATCACCCGTCCGGTCATTCCCTCGGATGCCGCAAGCAAGGCGGCCTGGGCGGACACGGAGCGGGGCAAGCTCGAAGAGGTTGTCCGCTACAACCCGGTGACCGTGCAGCAGGCCTGGGCGGTGGCCAATACAAAACACAACGGCGTTGAGTCGGTTTCCTTTCGCTTCTTGCTGAGTAACGGCCTAAGCGCGACGGGAGTCTGGTTGAAGGATATCCCTACCCCCGAGGGCGCACCTCTGACCATCGTGCTGAACGATAAAGGCAAGAAGGGCGCGGCCGCAGAGGTTTGGGACCATCTGCCGGAAGTTGCAAATCGTATGGATCGAAACGAGCAAGTGCTGGTTCTCGACCTGCTATTCACGGGCGATGCGAAACCGGAATGGACCTTGTTTCTGTTCCCAGAGATGCTGGCGGGCGTGGGCAACCGTGCGTTGGGTATGGAGGCTGCGCAACTAATTGGCATTGCCAGTTGGGCGCGCGCCAGGTGGAACGCCCCCTCAGTTCGAGTTGAGAGCACGGGGATTCGCAGCCAGGCTGAAGCCCTTGTAGCTGCGGCGCTCTCACCGCATCAATTTTCAGAAGTCGCCGTGCAAGGGGGAATGCACAGCCTGAGGTATCTGCTGGACAAGCCGCTCAGTTGCTGGGATTTTGCTGACCTGTTTTGCCTCGATTTGTACAAAGACTTCGATTTGGATCGCCTTATCCTCGTCGCCGGGCCGACCCAAGTTGACGAACATGGATTCGTTGAGGAAGCGGCGAACGCACAGTAGATTCCAAAGGAGTCGGGAGTCAGAAGTCAGGAGTCAGAGCACAGTGCGGCCTCCGGTCGCAACCAAAACGAAACTCTTCGTGTGGTCCGTGCCTCTCATGCCTTAACACAGGATCATCGCGACCGCTAACCGAGGTTCGTCACGGCGGGCCGATCTTCGGTGAATTTTGGTAACCGTCCGGCAAACCCATGTTCGGACGGTTACGGATGTCCACAGAAGGGAATGGGCGTTGGGTTGGTTGGGCGTGAGGGCGGGACCGCGGAGCGCTCCCCTACCACTGCTTGAGTAGAATTCATTGCCTGGGGGTTCAGTTCGTGACCGGCAGAGAACGCATTCGGGCAGCCTTTCGGGGGGAGGAGCCCGATTTCATCCCCTTTTCCCCCAACATCTGGCAATGGTTCTATTTCCATCAAACGCATGGGAGCCTGCCGCCCGAGCTCGGCGCGGCCCGGCACCCCTTCGATGCTTTGCGCTACCTCGGCGCGGACATCCTTGCGCGTTGGGACACCCAGCACTCGACGCGCGACGTCTATACGGTGGGCGAGTTCTCCGAGACGTATGTTGGGGCAGGGGATTGGGATGAAACCATGGTGGCATCTTTCAACCGGTATCCTGCCCACAAGAGCCAATGCTGCCGCAAGTATGTCTGCCCGGAAGGAACGCTGACGCAGACCTGGGAATATAGGCGTGAGGCGGGGGCGGATTTCGAGTTGGAACACTGGTGGAAAACTTGGGACGACTACCCTGCTGTGCGCTGTATGCTGGAAGCTCGCGAGTACGCTTTTGACGTCGCCGATTTTCAGAGATGGGTGGAGCGAATTGGGACCGATGGGGTGGTGATGGTGCACCTCACGCAATCGGCGCTCAAGACTTTTCACTGGCTGGCCGGTGCGGAGAATGCCTCCCTTTTTATGATGGATCATCCCATGGAAATGCAGGAGTTGGCCCAGATTCACGAAACGAAAGCCCTGGCTTTGCTGGAAAGTATTGTGGACAACCCGTGCGCCGAGATTTTTATTTCCCTGGACAACCTGGATTCGGCTTTCTACCCGCCCTACTTTTACAGGGACTATTGCCAGAGCTTCTTTTCGCAGGCCGCCGAGATCATCCATCGCCGGGGAAAGTTCTTCGTGGTCCACGCTTGCGGCCACAGCCGGGTGCTTTTACCGATGGTGGGGGCGTCCCATGTGGATTGCCTGGAGGGAATCACTCCCCCCCCGCTGGGGGACGTGGAGTTGAGCGAGGTGCGCGGACTGGCGGCTTCAGAAAGGTTTACCGTGGATGGCGGGATGGATGCGCATCGCCAGGAAATCCGCCAGGACGCGGAGACACGCCTGCACGATTACACCCGCCGCCTGTTTGAATCCATGGGAGACAAACGGCACTTTATCTTTGCCTCGAGTTGCAATACCTCTTACTTGGCGCCCTGGGAGAACCTGACCTATTTTCGTGACGCCGCCCGCGCGTATGGCCGGGTGAAATAGCCACACGCTTTTCCCCATGAAGGATCCGCGCTGGCGGTCGCATGGGCGGCCTCCTCAGGTGCACAGTGGGTGAGTGGGGGCTTGATCTGACAACACGCTCGGCACCTTCCGATCAGGCGATGCGTCTACCACTCAGGGCATTCCTCTTTTGTCTTTCCATGCTTGCCCTGCATGAAAAAAAATAAGCAGGTTGTTGAACGGGCTGGAGCCGGCGACCAGACTTGAACTGGTGACCCTCGGTTTACGAAACCGATGCTCTACCAACTGAGCTACGCCGGCCGAACGGTACAAAAATGCTCACCCAGCAGGTCCAGCGTTTCCGCCATTCGAGCGGGTGAGCATTTTCAGAGGAGAATAGAATGACGGACGCGCCCCGCCATCTAAACTCCTAGCGAGTCTAGAAAAACCCTCCGGCCATGTCAAGGGAATTTTCGGGATTTTTTTGAGGAGTTAACCCCTTTACTTTCAATGTGTTGGTGGGGAGGTCGGGTCTCAAAAAGCAATTCACCAGAAAAGCCCATAAATCGTGCCCTGGCACCCAACTCCACCAACAACCAACTGATTCTAAATGTGTTGCTATGTTTTCAAATTCAGGCGGATAAGCTGGTCTTCATCGGTACGACCCCATTGCGAGTCCGGGAAGAACTTTGCTGCAAGCCGCCGTGAGAGAAAGAAAAGGACACCCGCAACGACGCATGCTCCAATAAGGAAGGCGGTGAGAAGCAAGATTGCAAGGATCATGTGCACCACTTGCAGGGTGAAAGATCTTTCCGTTATATAAGGTTTGTCCCAGCTTACACTCTCGGTTACTTGGAACTGATCCATCAGCGCGAAGGCTGTTCCCGCATTCCCCGCGTTCAGAACCAGGAACACATACGAGCGGTGACGTCTTCCATAAACGGAATCTTCTCCATGGTCCCGATTCAATCCCAGAAGATCCGTCAGCGCTCCGAAGCGGACCCGCGCGATTTGCGGCGTGGGGTAGCTGATTGACACCAAGGTGGGTGTGCCTTTGCCCGTTTGGTACTGGCCCAATTGTACTTGTGCGCCCTGCTCAAATCCGATGAGGTCAGTACGGAAGGAAGGCAGCACACGTTTGGCCGCCTCGAGTCCCAAGAGGTACTTTTCGCTCCCGGGCACCAATCCCTTCGGCGGCATCGAGGAGGGCAAACTCCTGATCGCGCTTCTTGACGGTTTGCTTCCTCCCACGAAGACGAGCAACGCTTGGTAATCGCTTGCGGAGGGGGGCGAGTCATTGCCGTGCAGGAAGCGGATGAAATTGTTCCCCCGCGCCATCAACGTTTGGTTGGCATCGCCGACGGCTAATTGGATGTCTTTTTCCGGCGTCATCGCCGGGGTCTGGTAGAACCTCAGTAGTCCGTAAGCGGCGATCGCATCGGGCGTAGGTTCCACCACCACCTGTGTCCGCGTTTTGCCCAATTGGTAGGTGCGCAATTCCAGCGCCTTCACCCCATATTCCTGTTCCACTGCCGGGTCGCCGCCGTATTTGCTGACCGCCGCGAGGAGCAAGGGGTGGGAGTCCACTTGGCGCCAATCGGCTGCGGGCACCAGGGGTATGACGAAGGGTTTTTCCTGGGCAGAGCAGTGGAAGGGTAGGGCCGTAAGCACGGCCACCAGCCAGGCTTGCTTCGCAAATATCCGTGCCATCGGGTTCAGAATATCAGAAATCCGGGCGGGCGGCAGCGGAAGTTTGATCTGACGCGACCCGCTGCACGGCCCTCACTTCACCGAGGTTTTTCACGTAACCCAAAATCCCTTCGTAGAGCGCGTAGGCGATTTTCTCGCGATAGTCGGACCGTTTCAAGAGGCGCTCATCGCGGGGGTTGGTGAGGAAGGAGATTTCCGCCAGGACGGAAGGCATGTTGGCGCCGATCAGAACCACAAAGGGAGCTTTCTTGGTGCCGCGATCGCGCTGCGCGCCACTGACTTTGGTCACGCGGGTATAGACTTCGCGTTGGACCTGCCGGGCAAAATCCTGTGATTCCTCGATCTTTTCCGTCATGGCAATCTTCTTGATCAAATCCTGGAGTTGGTGCACCGCTTCCTGCGAAGAGGCGTTTTCGCGAGCCGCCACTTCCAACGCGTCGGGATTCGAGGTGAAATTGAGGTAATAGGTCTCAATGCCGCGCGCGCTCTTGTCGGGGCTGGCGTTGGCATGAATGGAGATGAACAGGTCTGCGGCCTTTTGATTGGCGATGGCCGTGCGTTCTTCCAAGGGGATGAACGTGTCATCGCTGCGCGTCATGACGACCTCGCAACCGGTGTTCTGTTCCAGAAGTTTCTTCAGCTTCAGCCCCACATCCAGGACAACATCTTTCTCTTCCAATCCGGTGGGTCCCAGCGTTCCCGTGTCGTGGCCGCCGTGCCCGGGATCAATGACGATCCGGCCGATTTTCAGCCCGAGCGCGCGCGTCAAAGTGCGAGAGCCGGACTCGGTGGGGGCAGCGGGTTGGATGGCGGGGGTAACATCCGTCGCGGTGGCCGCAGTTTCTCCCTTTGATTTCTTGCCGGGTTTGCTCGCCGGGGGCGGGCTGACGGAGGCAGATTCTTCCTTATACTCCGGTGGGGTGGAGGGTTCGGTTTCGGTTTTTACCTGGGTCGGGGCCGGTGGCGGGGCTTTAGCGGCAACCTCAACCTGTGCAGTGGGTGCAGGGTTGGCAGTCGTAGGTGAACGAACTTTTTCGGATTTTCGACCCTCGGTGCTTGCCGTTGGCGCAGGTTTGATCGTCCTGGCCATCTGCGTCGGCGCCGTGCCTTGGACGTCAATCACCAGGCGGAACGGATTGGGGAGAGAGAAAATCGAGTAAGACTCAAGCTTCTCCACGTCCAACACCACGCGTGCCACGTCGGCGGAGAACTGCGCCACCCGAATCTGCCGCAGGAAGCCATTTTCCACGGGAAACGTCTTGCCCACCAGTTCCGGGCTAAGGTGCGCGTTCTGAAGATCCACGACAATGCGGTCGGGGTTCGAAAGCCGCACCGATTCGAATTTGGCTTCGCCGTCCACTACGATCACAATGCGCAAGTAATTCGGCCCCACCCAGCGGCGTACCGCCGTCACTTGCCGCAGCCCCGAAGTGCGTTCTTCCGAGACCTTTTCCACGGGAGGGGGAGCTGAGTTGGCCTTGGCTCTTTCCGCAGCTTGCCGGTCAAGTTGCTTCAGGATATCCTTTGCTTCGCCCGCCTTTTCGGATTGGGGATAAAGCGCAATGAAATCCTGGAAAGCTCTGCGGGCTTCGCCCGGATCCTCGAGGTCCTGGCGATAAACCTCCCCGAGGGTAAACTGCGCCTCGCGTGATATGCGGTTTTGCGGATACTGCTTCATGAGGAATTGGTAGGACTTGATCGCTTCCAAAAAGTAAGAGTCCGAGGAAAACTCGCGCCCCATCTCTCGATAGAGTTCCGCAACGGCCGCGAGCGCCACCGGCGCCTTGCTGTAAGCGGGGTTCAGGCGATAGACCTCGTAATAGGCATCGATGACTTTCTTGTATTCTTCCTTGTTGCGTTTGCTTTCGGGATGGGCTTCGAGGGTGGCGTGCATTTGCTGGGCTTTTTCATAAGCCGCAATGGCGCGCTGGCGGCGGGCGGGCGATACGGTGGCGGAAGCCGCCGCCGCGAACAGCGCCAGGCCAGCCAGGAACAGCGCCCACCGAAATCGCTTTCGTGAACCACTAACCCTCAACTTAAACCTCATGGTGCCGGAGAGGTCGTCAGTTGTCAGTTCTCAGAAAGAGCTATTACCGATAACAGATGACTGACGACTGACAACTGACCACTGACGACTGCCTTGGCTATTCCACATTGGTGTAATGCACCACCCCGTACTCATCAACGTATCGGATGATGGGAGGCTTGGGCGGCTCCTTGGGAGTGGTCTTGGCCGACGCCGGTGCGTCCCCTGGCTGATAAATGTTGGTGACTTTGCGCACGTAGTTTTGCGTTTCGGGGATCGCCGGGATGCCTCCCCAGCGCTGCACCGAGTGCTCACCGGCGTTGTAAGCCGCCAGTGAAAGCGTCAGGTCGCCTCCGAAAAGACCCATCAGGTACTTCAGATAATTGACGCCGCCCTCGAGGTTTTGCTTGGGGTCGAACGGGTTCGCCACGCCGAATCGCTGCGCCGTCGCCGGAATCAATTGCATCAGGCCCATGGCGCCTTTGCTGGAAACGGCTTTGGGATCGTAGCCCGACTCCACTCGAATGATGGCGTGGATCAATTCGGGATCCACTTGAAACCGGCTCGCGGCTTGCTCCACCAATTGGTTGATGTTCGCAGGGGCGCGCCCGGAGACGGCGGTCGCGCTGGGGCGAAAGCTGCGCGTCATCCAATCCACGCGGCTCGAGGTTTCACCCGTGTTCACGTAAATCTTGTGCCCGTGCTCGTCCACCAACACCACAATCTGGTCGGCTTTAGCGGCAGTAGGAAGGAAGGTGTACAACAGAAGCCCGCCTAGCAGGACGACCCGGCATGAATGGAGACAATTCCACATAGAGGCCCCGACACCGCACGGGCGGCGCCCACTCGAACTTGATCCCCTCCCATTCACCCAAGCCCGGAGCGCCGCTTACAGCGCCCTCGGCTGCACCCTCTCTAGGAGCCTTGCCTGGCGCCATCACTCCCCAAAAGGTGCAGTCCAACGCGGGCCTTATATTGAGCCCAATTATAACATCGGGCGCAAGGGCAAGCAAATAGCGGATCGAGTCATCGGGTCAACGGGTCATCGGGTCATCGGCTGATCACAGGGTTGGTTTTAGATGCCCGATGACCCGATAAGCCGATCTATGGATGAGCTGATTTTGCGTCCGCAGACTTTAGACTTCATACTTCATACTTCATAATTCATAATTCAGCATTTCTTCGCCTATCTCCTTTCCTTTCAATAACTCATCCCGAAAATACGATAACTTCTTTATTTTCATGAACTCATTAGGAGCACTTTTTTTGCCCCTTTGTTTTCAATAAACTCTGGGGAGCACTCTTCATTTTTAACATCTTTTTGGTCAGCGCCCCGTTTCGGACCTTGATCAGCGTGTTGCTGGGCCGCCAACATGGGCGCAGGCTGGAATCTTCCATCCTTTGCATGAGCCCCGGATTTTGGTGCTGTCCTAACTTGAACATAGCGCCGCCCTTTAGGGCGGCACTTGAACGTAGCGCCGCCCTTTAGGGCGGCACGTGCCGGGCTGAAGCCCGGCGCTACACCCGGAATTAGGACAGCACCCGGATTTTCGTCCCTTGAACCCTGACTCCGGAGTTCTGCCTTGCGGAGTTCGTAAGTTGGATGGGTTGGGGGCGACAACGGTGGGAGACCTGCGCGTGGACAAGACGGCACCTCACAGTAACACCCCATTAGTGTATCAATCTACGCTATAAATGTCAAGGGAAATCTACCAGTGTAAGAGCCTATAAAATGTCACTGGGGGAAAGCGAGAATTCTTCTTCCCGCGCCCCCACGCAACCGTAGCGCCCCGATGCATCGGGGCGGTTCTTCCCGAGACTCGCGCTCCCGAACCCGAGGGCAGACGCCCATCTTTGACGTTTGCGGTTCTTCAGTCGGGGGAACGATTAATTTCAAATACCGGCGTATGCGCTGTGCTGTCCTTCTCGCCAGGCTACATTCGCTCAATTTGCGCAGTAAGAACCGCGGACCTCAAAAACGGAGGTCCGCGCTTGTATCTTACTTTGGCCGTTGACTTCGGGTGTACAACAGTACGTGGAGTTAGCGGTGTCCGGCGGCGGAGGCCGATCTGCGCTGAGGCCGGGAGGGAACTCCCGAGCCTGTCGGGTAG
>Ga0187849_1002500_pt1 | contig 17500 bp, 13 predicted proteins | sample June2016WEW_4_10_2_FD_132412 | JGI IMG/M metagenome (GOLD analysis project Ga0187849, IMG submission 132412) | Peatland microbial communities from SPRUCE experiment site at the Marcell Experimental Forest, Minnesota, USA - June2016WEW_4_100 | ecosystem: Environmental > Terrestrial > Soil >...
GTGGCAGACTACCAATTGAAGGACATAGACAATGACGGGCAGAAGGAGATCGTGCTTGCCCTCGTACTGTCTGTGGGCGCATCTATGTCCGATCAAAGCGTGATCGTGTCCTATAAGATGAGCGCACAGCAGAATCCATAAGAGGGATTGACAATATTCTCAGTTTTCTATACTAACTTTAATTATTAATGTTGCTTCTTGACAAGAATGAATTTGCCGTAAGAAACTTTTCGCACTTTCTTATCAAGCACGACGCTGCATCAATTTAGTCAGATCCTGGCGGTGTAGCTCAGACGGTTAGAGCATACGGCTCATATCCGTAGTGTCCGGGGTTCGATTCCCTGCACCGCCACCAGTTGAATTATTTGAGAGCCTGGTACCGAACCAGGCTTTTCTTTATCCGCATTGAAAGCGCCTTTAAGAGCCGCAAGTTTCGTATGTGGATATCCTGGTAGATTAGGCGAATTTCCCATGAAGGAGAAATTTACACCCAAGCTCTGGACCAGAGACCCGCATGTGCAGACAATTTTGGGCTGCCTAAAAATGAGAAGCTATGGTCGGCACCCGATGATCGAATGCGCCAGGGAAATGATTATTGAGGGGGGAAATGGCGTACGGCTGCTCGGCTATCACTCGCTGCAGTCTTTTAGAAGAAACAGGGGGCTAATCACATTGATCCACGGATGGGAAGGGAGTTCGGAGTCGACATACGTCCTTTCCACGGGAAAATATCTTTACGACAGAGGTTATAATATATTCCGGCTTAATCTGCGAGACCACGGAAATAGCCACCGCCTTAATGAAGGTCTTTTTCATGGAGCTCTTATAGAGGAAACATTTCAAGCCGTTTATAATATCTCTCGTTTATCCGAAAACACACCATATTACGTCGTTGGCTTTTCCCTGGGTGGAAATTTTGCACTGCGCATAGCAGCGAAGCACTCGTTGTTCGAAATCCCAAATCTTAGGCAGGTCATCTCCGTAAGTCCTGCCCTTGATCCTCACAAGGCCACGCTATCCATCGATGAAAGTCTCTTCATCTACCGATATTACTTCCTCAACAAATGGAAAAGTTCGCTTAGAAAAAAGCAGCTACTTTTCCCCGATAAATATGATTTTCAGGACATCTTGAGGATACGGACATGTATGGGACTTACTGAGGCCATCATGCCCTACTATCCGGATTTTAAGAGTTACAGTGAATACTTTGATCAATACACACTACGGACCGATTTCTTCAGCAACCTTGCCGTTCCTGTTACAATCATTGCCTCTGAAGATGACCCTATAGTGTCTATTGGAGACATCTGTGCTCTGGAAGAAAGCAGACATCTCCGTATTTCTCTTCAGGCTTACGGAGGACACTGCGGCTTTATTGATTTCTTCCCCTTCGAGTGCTGGTACGAGGGGCAAATTGAACGAATCTTAAGCCAGTCGGAAGAAACGCCATGAACGCTTTACATGCCGAATGCCTTTCGAACAAGGATCAATTTCTCTCGTTAGTCGTGGATAAGCTCGGCAGGTGTTCCATTGATTTTACAGAAAAGATGGATTTTATTAGAAGGACCAGGCATGATCTAGAGGTTCATTCGGCTGCGGGCGTATTGCTGCTCTTGCAATACAGGGGCGATGACCATGGGCCAATAGGCACTAAAGGCGAGTTCATATTCCAGCTGATTAAACGCTCCGCAAAGGTTGCACAACCAGGTGACCTCAGTTGCCCCGGTGGCCTGTTACACGCTTTCATAGACCCAGTTTTGACGCCCTTAATCTCAACGGGAATAATCCCCGTTTTCACGGGTGACCCCCTGAAATACGCCAGAATGAGGGACAGAGAGACTTTCAGGAGTATCAGACTGTTTCTTGCCAATGCCATAAGAGAAGCATGGGAAGAGACCGGACTCAGTCCTTGGAACATCTTTTTTTTGGGACCCCTTCCATCTTATTCTCTGCTCCTATTCAGGCGGACAATTTTCCCCCTCGTCGGTTTTGCGAGAAGGGAATGGTCTTCTTGTCCTAATTCGGAGGTGGAACGCATTATTGAAATCCCTCTGCAGGCTTTTCTCGATGAAGGCAATTACGCGCTTTACAATGTAGAAACTGTGAGTGGACTAAAGACAGTTAGAGAAAGACCAAGGGAATTCCCCTGTCTCATCACCCGGGACGACCGGGGCAATGAAGAGATTCTCTGGGGAGCCACCTTCTACATCATCATGAGTTTTTTAAAGGTTGTCTTCAATTTTGAAATCCCGAAGATTGATTCAAAGAGAATACTAAATAGAATCCTTGGACCTGAATACTTAACGGGTCAGCAAGAAAAGTCCTGAGCCTAAAGCACTCTTTTCTATTGACAAGATACATTCAAGTAGTTACTTACGGCCATAGCCGAACGGAAATATGCCCGTACTTATGGCTGTGTTCCTCGGCAGTCCCATAACTGAAGCCACATCCTTGGTTCTATGATAACAACAAGAGCATCAGAAATCCTCCCCTTTATCGTCATGGACGTCCTTGAAAAAGCCCAGGAGATGCAGAGGAGAGGAGAAGACATCATTCATCTGGAAGTTGGTGAGCCCGACTTTGACACACCGGAATGCATCAGAGAGGCAGGCTGCAGGGCTATCAGATGCGGGAAAACGCATTACACCCATAGTCTCGGGTTACTGGAGCTACGAGAGGCAATCTGCGAGCACTACTTAGACAAATATAAAGTGGTAATCTCGCCTGATCAGGTTGTGGTAACTTCCGGGACGTCCCCCGCTATGCTCGTCCTCTTCGCTACAATATTGAACGCCGGTGACGAGATCATCATTTCAGACCCCCATTATGCCTGTTATCCAAACTTCATCAGGTTCTTCGAGGGTCTCCCCGTAGCCGTCAATGTTTATGAAGATGAAGGTTTTCAATATACCTCCGAGGCAATAAGAGAAAAAATAAGCCGCTCTACCAAAGGAATCATGATAAACTCACCCTCCAACCCCACGGGAAACCTCCTCGACGCCGCAAAAATGGCGGAAATTGCATCATTGGGTGTCCCCGTTATCTCCGATGAAATTTACCACGGCCTTGTCTACGATGAAAAAGAGCACAGCATCCTTGAATTCACCGACAATGCCTTTGTACTAAACGGCTTTTCCAAGGCTTATGCAATGACCGGATGGCGCCTTGGCTATTTGATCGCCCCCAAGTCCTATATCAGACCCATGCAGAAGCTGCTGCAGAACCTTTTCATATCCGCCAACTCCTTCGTCCAATGGGCTGGCGTAACTGCCCTGCGAGAGGCAGGAGGAGAAGTTGACCGCATGAGAAAGATTTACAATGAAAGAAGAAAGTTCATAATCAAGCGGTTGCGGGAAATGGGGCTCGGGGTCAAGGTAGAACCCACGGGTGCCTTCTACGTCCTCGGAAACATAAAGTCTTTATCAATTGACTCATACAAGATGGCCTTCGAGATTCTCGAAAAGGCTCGCGTCGGTGTTACCCCGGGCATTGATTTTGGCAATAACTGCGAGGGTTATTTACGCTTTTCTTACGCGAACTCTCTTGAAAACATAGCAGAAGGCATGAAGCGTCTTGAAAAATATCTGAAGGAGACGTATGGCCGTTGAAGGCGACAAGTTCGATTCATGCTGTCATATTTGACTTCGATGGCACCCTGGCAAAACTGAATATCGATTTTCCTCTTATGAGACAGGCTGTTCTTAACCTTGCAGGGGCATACGGCGTACCTTTGAATGGAATGAGTAACCTCTACGTCCTGGAAATGATCAAGGCTGCGCAGGAATTGATGTCTGAGATACTTCTCAAGAAGGAAGATTCCTTTCTGGACCAGGCAATCGCTCTCATTACGAAAATCGAAATCGAAGCAGCAAGTAAAGGAGAACTCATAGGCGGAACGAGAGAGATGCTCGCCGAGTTGAAAAGACGCAATATCAAGGCCGGGGTTGTAACCAGAAACTGTCGAGCAGCCGTTACCACGGTGTTTCCTGATATCTTCAAATATTGCGACACAGTTATTACCAGAGAAATGACGCGTAATGTCAAGCCTCATCCCGAACACCTTTCGGTCGCCCTCCAATCGCTTGGCGTTGCGCCGGAATCATCATCCATGGTGGGTGATCATCCCATGGATATCAAAATCGGTAAGGATGCAGGCACCTTAACAATAGGCGTCCTCACCGGATATTCAACATCAGATGAACTCCTAAGAGCGGGGGCTGATTTCATTATCAGCAAAGCCGCAGATATCATCGGTCTATTGCCTTAAGTGTTTTTTCGCCCGTCAGAACGGCTCTTCAAGTTCGCCCTGCAATTAAGCGTTGCATCAAAAATTCATGTACTTGATGTTTTCCGTCATTCTTTTCTTGACATAATCATGACTTATCGATTACTTATAACCATTCAAAGAAAGATTTTTTTATGGAATCGGTCTTTAGCTTAACTATAAGGTTTGGCCTATATGACTGTGGCAAATAATCTAAAATCTCTTGAGACATGGAAAAAGGCATATCCGGAAAAGTTTGCCAGTGAGGATGAGATATTCAGCCGTATCCGACGTGGTCAACATATCTTCGTCACATCGGGCTGCGGTGAACCGCAGTATCTCATAGCCGCAATGACTAAGTATGTGGAATCCCACCCCAAGGCGTTTTTTGATGCAGAGATCATACAAATCTACTCTCTTGGTATAGCTCCCTACACTGATGAAAAATTCAAGAGCAATTTTCGCCACAATTCCTTTTTTATAGGCAACAATACAAGGGATCCTGTAAACAAGGGGGCAGCAGACTATACCCCTATATCTCTTTCAGATATCCCGGCGTTGATATCGGCCGGCATGGTGCAAATAGACATAGCCCTTATACAGACGTCATTGCCCGACGAGCATGGTTTTCTCAGCCTCGGAGTAAGTGTGGATGTGGTCAAGACGGCCGCAGAAAAAGCCTCTCTAGTGATTGCCCAGATTAATTCCTGCATGCCTCGCGCCCATGGTGACGGTTTTATTAATATCAAAGATGTGAACTTTATTATACCTCATGATGCGCCGATCCTCGAAATCCAGAGGTCATTTTCCGAAGAGAAGACGATGTCGCTAGACCGGATAGGATTTTATGTTTCGCGCCTTGTCCAGGATGGTGACACGCTGCAGGTGGGATATGGCAGCATTCCCAACGCGATCATGGCACATCTTTACAGTAAAAAAAATTTAGGCATTCATACAGAGCTCCTGACGGAAGGTATCATAAGCCTAATCCAGGCTGGCGTCATCGACAACTCAAAAAAGACTTTGAACCGGGGAAAGACAGTAGCCACATTCTGCATGGCAAAGAAGGAAACCTATGATTATATTCATGACAACCCCTCTATTGTCTTCAGAACTGTTGATTACACGAACAATCCCATGGTTATCGCCCGAAATGACAATATGGTCGCAATCAACAGCGCCCTTGAAATCGACCTTACAGGACAGGCCACGTCAGAATCCATAGGCAGTATGTTCTACAGCGGCATAGGCGGTTTTCATGACTTCATGAGAGGAGCCCTGCTCGCTAAGAACGGAAAAACGATCCTGGCGATGAAATCAACGGCGGCCGGTGAATCCATATCCAGAATAGTGCCGACGCTCAGTCCTCAGGCAGGCGTTACTCTCAATCGCGCTGATGTCCGCTACGTTGTAACTGAGCACGGCATTGCCTACCTCCATGGAAAAAATATCCGAGAACGAGCCATGTCGCTGATTTCAATTGCCCATCCGAAATTCCGACCCTGGCTCATTGAAGAGGCGAAAAAGCATGGATTGATTTATCCGGATCAGGCGTACATACCCGGCGAAAGAGGCAGATACCCGGAAGGCCTGGAAACATTCAGAACCACAAAGTCAGGTCTGCAGCTCTTTTTAAGACCTATGAAAATAACCGACGAACCCCTTCTCAAAGACTTTTTTTATTCCCTTTCCGACAGAAGTCTTCACCGCAGATTTATGTCATGGCGTACAGATATACCGCATGAGCGGTTACAGGATTTCGTCATCATCGACTACACAAAAGAAATTTCCATCCTGGCGATCATCGGATCGCAGGAAAATGAAATAATCGTGGGATTGGGCCAGTACGGGATCGACGAAGCTACGCACACGGCTGAAGTTGCCGTTGCCGTGAGGGATGACTATCAGAAAAGGGGTACTGGCACCGAATTATTATCCTACCTGACGTATCTTGCTAAGAGGGAAGGCTTGCTCGGCTTTACGGCGGAAGTGCTTGTTGAAAATAATGCTATGCTGCAGGTCTTCGAAAAGGGCGGATTTGACATCACAAAGCAAGTTGAAGCCGGCGTGTATCATTTGAAAATGGCATTCAGGATTCCTGAGACTGTGCGTGATTTATGATAAAGATGCTTGATGAACTCGTAGATAGCGGCAAATGCGCGTCCAACTGCGAAGCGCAAGTTACAGTACGCGCTTAGGCAGGGCCAGGATAATCTCTATTATGAGGAATGGGGCATGCGACGGATGTACAGCACATGGCTTCTCCTTAGCTTGCGAAGGGAAAAATGATGCGGACGCGGAATTACCGCAATGGGATTAGTTTAAATCTTCCATACTTAGAATCTTAAGAGGTGTGACAAATGTACAAACTGGTAGTGACATCCATGCATCCCAATGCAGGTAAGACGAGTATTATAATCGGTTTGGCAAAGTCGTTGCATAAGAAAATCAGCTATATTAAACCATTCGGAGACCGGCTGCTCTATCGTAAGAAGAGACTTTGGGATTACGATTCTGTACTCATCAACGGAATCTTCTCTCTGGGAGAAGACCCTGCGGAAATGAGTATCGGGTTTGATCATTCCAGGCTATTATATATATTCGATAAGGATACGATCACTAAAAAAATCCGCGATCTGCAGGGAAGCACCGTCAAAGATAGTGATATCCTGTTTGTCGAAGGCGGGAAAGAACTCTCATACGGGGTCTCTGTTTACCTCGATGCCCTATTTATTGCGAATGCATTGGACGCTGACCTCTTAATCGTGATCAGCGGAAAGGAAGATACTATTATCGACGATATCGTGTTCTTAAAAAACCATGTTAATCTTGGCGCAGTCAATTTTAAAGGAGTCATCATTAACAAGGTGCCCAACGTCGATGATTTCATAAATATCCACCTTCCCAAGATAAAATTGTTAAATGTCAACGTACTCGGGATAATTCCTTATAATGAGGAATTGCCCCGCTTTACGGTAAATTTTCTGGCCGATCGTCTGTTCGCAAAAGTTATTACAGGCGAATCATTTCTGAATCGTCCGGTGAATAACATCATCATAGGCTCCATGTCGGCCAGTGCCGCAAAAAGTATTCCAGCATTTCATGAAGACAACAAGATCGTCATAACGAGCGGTGACCGCCATGACATGATTGCCGCTGCCCTGGAAGGCAATACCGCGGCTCTTATACTCACAGGCAATATCGAGCCATCCCCGGAGCTGATCTCAAAGGCGTCGGAACTTAAAATTCCTCTGCTTCTTGTATCGCCGGATACATATCAGATTGCCAAGCAGATAGATTTCATGGAGCCGTTGCTTCAAAAGGATGACGCAGACAAGATACTTCTCCTCGAACAAATGATCAAGAAACATGTCAACCTGCAGGAGTTCCAAGGGTCGTAGAGAAAACCACTATGATCAATCCTGAGGTTTTCAGAGAGTATGATGTCCGGGGCGTTGTTGACAAGGACTTGGACTTTGACTTCGTCTATGACCTCGGAAGATCTATCGGAACGTACTCAATTCCCCGCAGAGTCAGGACCATGACTCTGGGCATGGACTGCCGTCTCAGCTCTCCCGCTTACCATGAAGCTATAAGAAAAGGGATCAATTCCACGGGAATTGACATCATCGATGTCGGGCTGTGCGCTACCCCGGTGCTTTACTTTGCCATACGTCATCTTGATGCCGATGGAGGCGTCATGATTACCGGAAGCCATAATCCACCCGATTTTAACGGCTTCAAGATATGCGTGGGACCCGACACCATTTACGGCCAAGATATCCGGGAGCTAAGAAAGATCATGGAGAGCGGTAAATACATATCAGGGCACGGAACCTATCGCTCTACAAATATTTCAAGACACTATGAAGATTACCTATTCGCCAATGTCACGATAAAGGAAGGTCTAAATATTGTCGTAGACGGTGGAAATGGCGTGGGCGGGCTATTTGCCCTCCCCCTTCTTAAACGCTTCGGCTGTAATGTAACAGATATCTACTGCGATCCCGACGGTCGTTTCCCCAACCACTTTCCCGATCCAACGGTTCTTGAAAATCTAACGGAATTGATCTTGCTGGTTAAGGAGAAAGGGGCAGATATTGGCATAGCTTACGACGGCGACGCCGATAGGATAGGCGTAGTGACAGACAAAGGTGATATCCTCTGGGGGGATGAGCTTCTCTTGCTTTTTTCCAGATTTATCCTCGAGAAATCACCCGGCGCAGCCATCATAGGTGAGGTTAAGTGTTCGCAAAAACTTTATGACGACATTAAGAAGCATGGCGGCAGACCGATAATGTGGAAGGCGGGTCACTCCTTGATCAAGAGCAAAATGAAGGAAGAAAATGCCCCCCTCGCCGGTGAAATGAGCGGCCACCTGTTTTTTGCCGATAGATATTTCGGATACGACGATGCCATCTATGCCTCTATCAGGCTGCTCGAGATCATATCGACGTCAGGAAAAAGAATCAGCGAAATCCTTGCTGACGTTCCCCGGACTTTCACTACCCCCGAGATCAGGGTAGACTGCCCCGACAGCGTCAAATTTAAAGTGGTTCATGAGGTAAAAGAACACTTCAGGAAAACCCACACGATCATAGATGTTGATGGCGTGCGCATTCCTTTCGGGGATGGATGGGGACTTTTACGCTCATCCAATACCCAGCCTGTATTAGTCCTCCGGTTCGAGGCCCTAACTGAGGAAGGCCTGCACCTGATAAGGGAAACCGTGGAGAACGTCCTTTACGCTATAATGAAGAAGCACCAACAGTAATCACCTGCCCTGCACTTCACCGTCGTCTTCTCCGATAACGCGGCCACAAAGAAAACAGAAAAAAGACGCTACAATGAATGCCACGGGGGTTGTAAGAAGGGCATTTCTGAGCCCCCAGAGGTCTGACAGCCACCCCAGCATGGCAGGAGAAATAGCATCGCCCAAGGCATGTATAATAAAGATGTTGACTGCAAAAGCCCGTGCGCGTACAGCAGGAGCCGTCACATTTATAATTACAGTATTGAGGGGACCCGTATTTAGGAACAAGAAGAATTCCGCGAAAAACATCGCCGCGAGACACGTAATAATTGAAGAAGTGACCAGGGCATAGACTGCCAATGGCGCTCCGATCACAAATCCCCAACCGGATACCAGAAGGTACCCCCTGCGCATCTGCCCCTGCAGAAAGTCTCCAAGCCAACCACCAACAAGCGTGCCTGCAACGCCTGCAAGAACAGTAATGCCACCAAAATATGTGTTTGCTGCGGCCAAATCGAGATCGTGAAGACGGTAAAGAAAAGTGGGAACCCATTGCGCCAAACCTCCAATCGCAAAGGTCATGGCAGTCATAGCCACGGTATTGATGATATAAGGACGATTGGAAAATAGAGACGCGTAGTCCGTCCGTCTCGAGTTTGCGACTGCAGGGACTTTCTCATCACTAGCGCCCCGTTCGGGTTCGTGAAGTATCCACAAGGGAAACGCCAGGAGCACACCGGGCAGCCCGACAATAAAGAAAGCCGCCTGCCAACCAAACTTCTTTCCGAGAATTCCGCCTAAGAGATAGCCAAAGGCGCTGCCGACCGGGATGGCAAGATAAAAATATGAAAGTATGCGCCCTCGCCTTTCTCTAGGAAAATAGTCGGAAAGGAGTCCTGGAGATACAGTACCAAAGCTCGCTTCTCCAATCCCCACTGATACTCTGGCCAAAAGAAGGGAATGGTAACGGCCAGCAAAACCCGAAAGTGATGTAGCGATGCTCCAGATGGCCAAACCTGCAGAAGCAAGCTTCACGCGGCTCGTGCGATCACCCAGCCAGCCGAGCGCCGGAGCCGATAACATGTAACAAATCATGAAGGCGCTACCCAGAAGGCCGAGCGACGTATCAGTCAGTGTGAAGGCATCTTTGATAAGTGGAAATACGGCATATATGATCTGCCTGTCGACATAATTCAATAGGTTGACCGCCAGGAGCAATGACAGGGCATAGTAGCCGTATTTGGAGGGAGACGGAGAGTTCATCAAGGCATAAAATAGTTTGCTATCTTATCATTTAAAAATCTATCACGCGGAAGACACATATCACTTATGTCTCAGATTTCTAACATGTGGATCGAGGAAATGCAAATCGTGATAATACGCAGCGGCATTCGTCAGCCCTGTAAACCGGAGAAAAACCCTTACGTAATCAGGAATTGATTCTCCTGCGTTTGTAGTTGCCACCCATCTTACATAGATATCAGATATGGGACTTTGCCATCAGCATCGCGGCTTCGTCCCGGACAAAGACATCAAACAACCCGTTCGAACTCTGCAGTAGACAGAAATAGCAATGTATGTTTTTACCTACAGATATACGTACGAAAAATTATAAAGCAAGAACTTTGACTTGTTCATATGGGAGCTGATACGAAGTCAAGTAATTCCATTTCAGTTCATAAAGAATATTGCATTGAAAAGAGCAGTCTAAAATTTACATCCTTTGATACACTGTAAAGCATCATGACCGCAAACGCTGCATTACGTGAGAAAGGAATAGCGGGAAATGGGTACAAGCAGAAAGAATAACAACTGGATACCGAATAAACAAAAATCAACGCTTTGTGTGTGCCCCAGGTGCACTGCCAAACATAAGAAGATGATCTTCTGGACCGGAAATATTCCGGCGAGAAAGTTTTGTCCATCTTGCGAGCAGATTGCAGAACGCGACTACACTCTGGAACCTTATTCGCTGGGGTATATGGACAAAGACGAATTATTCTCGTATTGAGTTATTCCGATCAGACCGAGGTCAGCAGACCTTCCACCGGAACCGTTCGACAATTCGTCGTTATTGAACGGACTCCTTCGTTCGCGGCAGCTTTCCGCCCCTCCAATAGCCGCTAATAGAAAATCACTCAATCACTTATTGCCAAAAAACATCTTCGCAAGATCTGAGAGAGCATCAAAGCAGTCACCGCCCCGTGGTGTCATGCGCAGGCAAAAAAGGAAAAAGGGTTATGGCTCTATCATAACCCCTTGCATTTGCTGGTCGTGGGCGGTACACGACGATGTTGAGTGCTCTGTTCATAGCTGTAGGCAATTTCAATGATGGTTCCCTCACTCCATGGTCTCCCAAGGAATTCGATGCCGACAGGGATGCCGATCTTTGCCGTCGCAGTTGGTTTTGAGAATCCACCAGGTATCACGATGGATGGAAAGCCGGTCACTGAACCCAGGCTGCCGTTTCGATCCACCTGAGTCTCACCCAAAGGAACGACCAGTCTTTTTTGGTGTGGGAATACGAGGGCTTCAAGTTTATCCACGGCCATGAGCTGCATTACCCGCTGCTGTAGATCCAAACGTTTCATCAGTCGCCGGCAGTATTCTGGGTCGTTGGTGCTCAAAGCCTCTGCCTCTTTGATGTTTTTTTCAATGCTGGGGGAAAACTTCCCTGAGTGAATGATCTCTGCAAGCGAGTTCACCGGTGCATTGTTTTTGGGATCTGAAAGGTAGCTGTTCAGATCATGTTTCAGATCATAGAGATGAACACTGATTTCAGAGGTTATTTTTTCGGAATCAAGGTCAGGCGTTTGGAGTTCGATGAGTATAGCACCCATGGATTTCATATCGTTGATTGCCTTGTCAGCAATCTCATTCACTTCCTGGTGAATCGGCTCTTTTCCGAAGAAGCTTCTTAAGACACCAATCCTCCTCCCTCTCAGACCCCTTTTCTTCAGGTGCTTCGTATAGTCTTTCTCCACTCTGCCAATGTTCCATGCTGTTGAAGGATCGTCCGGATCATAGCCGGCAATGACATTCAGCATCTTGACTGTATCCGTCAATGTGCGTGCCATCGGACCGGCAGTATCCTGGGTAAATGAGTAAGGGATGATACCGGCACGACTGATGAGACCCAGAGTTGGCCTGACAGCAACAATACTGTTTGCCGAAGCAGGCGAGCGGATGGAGTTTACTGTATCCGTTCCAACGCCAAGGATTCCGAAATCAGCCGCCAAACCAGCGCCCGTCCCGCCGCTGGAACCCCCGGGGGTGCGTGTCAGATCGTAAGGGTTCAATGTCTGCCCCAGAATAGAACTGATTGTTTCACCCCAGACTGCAAATTCATGCAGGTTCGCCTTGGCAGTGATAATGGCCCCGGCATTCCTCAGCCTTTTCGTAATGAAAGCATCATATGGTGGTACATATTCTTTAAAAAGGAGAGAACCCGCAGTTGTGGGCATATCCATGGTATTTACATTGTCCTTCAAAATTACGGGAATTCCATGCAGCGGTCCCACGAGACCTGATTTCTTTAATTTAGCATCAAGTGCAGCAGCTATCTTCATGGTTTTAGGATTTACGTGAATGATGGCATTAATCCTAGGTCCTTTCTGGTTGTATGTATCAATCCGCTTTTGACAATAATTTACAAGCTGTTTGGCTGTTAAATGACCTGAAAGGAAAGCTTTATGAACATCAGCGATCGTGATTTCCTCGAGGTGAAATCGATCTATCCCCATTACTATTACCTGAATGATGATTTTAGTTATGTAGCTGCCTTTTTTGCAGGGAGCTGTCTCTATTTATTACCGGCTGTAATATAGCATAAATGGTTGGCACGGAGAAATCACAATTTCAAGAAGCAACATAGCAATCTATGCAGGTGATTTCTCTTATTCTATTTAGATGTTGTTTGTCATCTGGCAGTGATTTCTGATCTCAGTAATGGTACGCTCATGCTGACTGGTGTAATATGCAGAAATAAGCCTTGGGATATCAGCAACGATTAATCTCGGAGCCGACTTACCGGCAAGCTCGTGGACGCTTCATAATTTTCCCTCCCGATTATTTTTTCACCCTCGCCTGTGCTGCCACTGCCTCAATCGCCTCCTTTACCTTTTCAGGATCGCCGAGATAGTAATGTCGTATCGGTTTCAAAGCATCGTCGAACTCATAGACAAGAGGCATCCCTGTGGGAATATTCACTCCGGGAATGACGTCATCGGGGATGTCGTCCAAGTGTTTTACCAGGGCGCGAAGGCTGTTGCCATGGGCGCTTACGAGAACTCTCTTCCCTGACAGGACCGCGGGCACAATAAGATTATGCCAGCAGGGCAGAAAGCGCTCTACGGTATCTTTCAGGCATTCCGTTAAAGGTAGCTGCACCTTCGTGAGTCCCTTGTATCGGGGGTCGTGGCCTGGATAACGTGGATCGCTTTCTTCCAGCGCCGGGGGCCGGACATCATAACTTCGCCGCCAGAGCTTCACATGATCTTCCCCATATTTCTCTGTCGTCTGAGCCTTGTTGAGTCCCTGCAACGCCCCATAGTGGCGTTCGTTCAACCTCCAGTCATTATGGACGGGGAGCCACATAATGTCCATCTTATCAAGAACGAGCCAGAGCGTCCGGACGGCGCGTTTCAAAACGGACGTGAAGGCAATATCAAATATAAACCTTTGTTCTTTAAGGATACGACCGGCCTCTTCTGCTTCTCCGAAGCCCTTTTCCGAGAGATCTACGTCGGTCCATCCGGTAAAGAGGTTTTCCTTATTCCAGGCGCTTTCGCCATGACGGAGCAGTACGATCTTTTTCATTTTGCATCTTCCTTTGTTTCACCTCTAAGTTCAATGATCTCTATGCGGTTGTTTGCCTCCGAGTGTCTCGATGACGGTCCTTCGGTTAGGATCACGAGATTTCCCTTTTTAAGAGATACGGGGTTGTTATAACCATTCCATATGTCCACCAAAAATGATTATACGGGATGGAACTTATTCAAATGTCTTTTTCACTTTCTGATTATCACGATTTGCATTTGAAATCTGCTTCCCAAGGCCGGTTTTAGACGTAAAGCTTCTTCGCCATCCAGGCGATCTTTTGCCCCAGGCTCTGCGCGGTCTGGACGCCTTCCTCATCCTTTTCCACCTCTCCCTTGTCTCTGGCAACGCTCATCGCCCGACCGGCGATGATAAGCTCGTTGCTAAGGAAGAAATGGTTCATGGTTTCGATTGTATGCATCCCTCCGCTGCGACGAAAGCAGGATAGGGCAGCCCCAACTTTGTTCTTGTACATCCTCCCATTTGCCAATCCGACGAAGCCCGCCCGGTCGATCAAGGCCTTCATTTCCGCTGTTACATCCTGAAAATATGAAGGAGATCCCAAAACGATACCCTGAGCCGTTGTCATCTTTTCGATATACTCGTTCGCCGCATCGTTCTTAATAGCGCACCGCTGGTCCTGATTCTCGAAACACTTGTAGCAGGCAATGCACCCGTGAATCGCCTTTGCCGAGAGCTGAACGAGTTCCGTTTCAATATCCTCTTTTTCGATCTCCCGTAAGAGATAGCCTATCAACGTGGTGGTGTTGCCATCTTTCCTTGGACTGCCGTTGAAGCCGATAACTTTCATATCCGTTCTCCTTTCCGTTATGAAAAATTGTTAGAAAATCCGCTAACCGCCCTCGTCTTTATTAGCCTCCTTGTTGTTATCTTTTCTTAAGCGCCGCCACTACAAGGTTGGGGTGGTATGACGTCCTAATATCGTGACCAGCCATAAAGCGACGGCTGCTCCTATGACTTATATATATCCATATTAAGATAAAAAAATCCCCCAGCCGCTACTGCAACCGGGGGACTCGTTTTTAATATTAACAACCTAGCTGTTTATAGAAATCATTTCCCTTGTCATCCACCAGGATAAATGCCGGGAAGTCTACAACCTCAATCTTCCAGACCGCCTCCATACCAAGTTCGGGGAAGTCGATACATTCGACCTTCTTGATGTTCTCATCAGCGAGAAGTGCGGCCGGGCCGCCGATGGAACCGAGGTAAAAGCCGCCGTACTTTTTGCACGCGTCCGTTACCTGCTGGCTCCGGTTTCCCTTGGCAATCATGATCAGTGAAGCTCCCTTGGACTGGAGCAGATCGACGTACGAGTCCATACGGCCGGCTGTGGTCGGACCGAAGGATCCGGAAGGTTTATTCGCTGGCTGCTTGGCCGGACCAGCATAGTAGATCGGGTGTTTGAGGAGATATTCGGGGACCGGCTTGCCGGCGTCGACGATCTCCTTGAACTTGGCGTGGGCAATGTCCCGGCCAACGACGATGGTGCCGGTGAGCATCAATGATGTTGAGACCGGGTACTTGGTCAGCTCGGCCAGTATCTCCTTCATTGGCCTGTCGAGGTTGATCTTCACGCCATGATCGTGCTTGCGGCGGTATGCATCCGGGATGAGACGACCAGGCTCGCGATCAAGTTCCTCGAGCCAGATGCCATCTTTGTTGATCTTTGCCTTGACGTTGCGGTCAGCAGCGCAGGAAACTCCCATCCCAACCGGTAATGAAGCGCCATGGCGTTGCAGACGAATCACACGCACATCATGTGCGAAATACTTGCCGCCGAACTGGGCGCCGATTCCAAGTTTCTGGGCTGCTTCGACGAGTTGCTTCTCCAGTTCCACGTCACGGAAGGCCTGACCGAGTTCGTTCCCTCTAGTGGGGAGATTGTCATAGTATTTGGTTGAAGCAAGCTTCACGGTCTTCAGGCATGTTTCGGCACTCGTGCCGCCGACAACAAAGGCGATGTGGTACGGCGGGCATGCTGCGGTGCCTAGAGACTTCATTTTTTCTACAAGATACTTGAGGAGATTCGTAGGGGTGAGGAGGGCCTTGGTCTCCTGATAGAGCATGGCTTTATTCGCGGAACCGCCGCCTTTGGCGACGAAGAGGAACTTGTACTCCATTCCTTCGGTTGCATAAATGTCGATCTGGGCAGGCAGGTTGGTGCCGGTGTTGATCTCCTTGTACATGTCCAGCGCCACGGTCTGGGAATAGCGAAGGTTCTCCTCGGTGTAGGTCTTGTAGACCCCTTTGGTGAGGTACTCTTCGTCCTTCACACCTGTCCATACCTGCTGTCCTTTCTTGCCGACGATGGTGGCGGTACCGGTGTCCTGGCAGAAGGGAAGCTCGAACTTGGCGGAAACTTCGGCGTTACGCAGCATGGCGATGGCAACCCCCTTTTCGTTTATGGATGCCTCCTTGTCGGTAAGGATCTTCGCAACCATCTCGTTATGTTCAGGGCGCAGGAGGAAAGAAACATCCCGCATGGCCTGGTTGGCGAGGTTGGTGAGAGCGTCCGGATTGACTTTTAATATTTCCTTCCCCTCGAAGGTAGCGACCGATATGCCTTCCTTGGTCAGGAGGCGGTACTTGGTGCTGTCCGGGCCGAGTGGGAATGGGTCCTGGTACTTGAATTCTGGTGTAGCCATAACATTATTCTCCTTTCATTGCCGATCTCAGGAAAAGTCTATCTGCGGGATTGTGCCGTAAGCAGTCATACTCAAAGAATTACTCCGTATGCCCTATACAACGGCCCTTGTACGCCTGTCATTCGGAAACTTTCCCTCATTTGCCATGTGCCTTCATAGTTATTAAGCCTCCTCCTTTCTCTTTGATAACACGGGGTAAAGATCAGGTAGAAACAAACGAGCCACTCCTCGACATTACGGAGAGTATGAACGACTAAGCAGTCGTCGGTTCAATGAACTCATAACATGTTTTTGATACCAGACAAACTCCTGAATTAATTTGCCGGATAGCATTGTAGTGATCTGATTTTTTCTTTCCATCCTTTTTCCCCAAGGTTTGGGTAATTGCCCTCTCCAAGAGGGCCAATCTTATTACCTTTAAAATTCACATCTTGATAAAATTCGCATTTTAGCCCTGCCCCTATGCGAATCGAGGAAATCGTGTCAGTAAAGCCTCGACCTTTTACTTCTTTGGGGTCTCCAAAATACCATTCTTCTGGATGCAGAATGTCAGGTTCATGACTTCCTGCAGAAAGAGGGAATGACTGGCCCCCATAATTAATCTGCTCATAGGCTATCCCCCTTCCGAAATCTATTGGCTTCTGCGCCGATTGATTGCAGCTCGTTAGACTTATAAAAACCACCAACAGAAAAAAAATTAATTTATAAATATTCATATTAGCACCTCCTCAAGGGCGTATTTAATATAAGGTAAATCGCTATACTTCAAGCTGTTTCCGAGTGTTCTGCCCGACATTCCAACGGAATCTCGAGTGCGTGGACAACATTTCCCAGTTTGTATTCTATATTTTGCACGTCATCTAGAAATATTTACCTGATCGTGGTATCGGTGTTAGGAACCTGTTTGATGCATGCAATAATATTCACGTCTTCCTTCCCGGTTACTTGATAACCTTGAATCCTACCTCCGTCATCAGTTCATCGACCGTCATCAAA
>Ga0187849_1002506_pt1 | contig 17474 bp, 9 predicted proteins | sample June2016WEW_4_10_2_FD_132412 | JGI IMG/M metagenome (GOLD analysis project Ga0187849, IMG submission 132412) | Peatland microbial communities from SPRUCE experiment site at the Marcell Experimental Forest, Minnesota, USA - June2016WEW_4_100 | ecosystem: Environmental > Terrestrial > Soil >...
AAACGCTCCGGCAAGCGATACGGATTGACGCCGGCGCGCCCCGGGTCAAAACTGACCCCAAGAATCAAACCATGAAAACCGCCACTGTCGCCTTCGCCTCGCTTTGCGTTGCGGCCCTCCTGCTCACCGCCCAACATTCGGCCGGCCAAGCCGCCGGCGCCACCGCAGACAAGGTCTGCGGGGAACGATCGGCCGCGGCTGCCGGCGCGCGAATTTGGAGCACGCTGCCGGGACGGCCGGTCAAGGTTGCCGCGATTTGCATCGGGTTTGCGGGCGAGCACGACGCGAAACTGAGGCTTGCGCTCGAACACCTGGAGACCGCCGGACGCGAGAGTGTCGACATCGCCTGCCTGCCGGAGGAGTTCGCCGGGACCACCGCCGAGCCGATCTCCGGCCCGACGGTCGAGGCGGTTGCGAAGCTGGCGGCGAAATATAAGATGTACGTCATCTGCCCCATTCGCGAGCAGGCGGGCGCCGAGCAATACAACACGGCCGTCCTGCTGGACCGGAACGGCAAGACCGCCGGCTGCTATCGCAAGGTGTTCGTCTTCTGGGGCGAGGGCCTGCATCTGAGCAAGGAGGGCGTCAAGGTGTTCGACACGGACTTCGGCCGGATAACCATCCTGACTTGTTTTGACGTGAACTTCCCCGAGCTATGGCAGCAGGCGGATGACCTCGGCGCTGAGATCGTGTTTTGGCCCAGCGCCTACGGCGGGGGCGCCCCGCTCAACGGCCACGCCATGGTCCACGCCTATTACATCGTGCCGGTCGGGTGGGGAAACCTCATCGACTGCACCGGTAAGGCGCTCGAGAACACGGCCCAGCCCCGTCCTCATCAATTCATCGCCACCCTGGACCTGGACCGGACCCTGGTGCATAAGGACTTTCACGCCGAGAAAGTGGCCCGGTTGCTCAAAGAGCACGCCGGGGAAGTGGAACTGGAACGCGACTTCGAGATGGAAGGCTGGTACTTGCTGCGCGCCGTCAAGCCCGGCATCCAGGTCCGCGCCCTGTGCCAACAATATCAGATCGAGCCCTTGCGCGATTACCGCCGCCGCAGCCGCGCCCAAATCAACGAAACGCGCAAACAAGGCGGCCGGATCTGAACTGTGGAGCATTGGGAAGATTGGCCTTGCAAAGGCCGAAGCCTCGGGGGCAGATTCCCCGGGTGGTCCGCCGTTTCTCAAATCCGGCGCCGCGTCAAATAGCGATCCTGGCGACTGCCTTGCTGGCCGGCGCGCCGGGCGGCTGCCTTTCTTTCGCCGCGGCGACCGACTACCACGTCCGAGGCTGGAAGATGGAAGACGGGCTGCCGGAGGACACGGTCAGCGCGGCAGTGCAGACGCGGGACGGCTATCTCTGGCTGGGCAGTTACGGGGGACTGGCGCGTTTTGACGGGATAAGATTCACGGTCTTCAACAACGATAATGCGCCCGAGATGCGCGACAACGCGGTGACCAGCCTGTTCGAGGCCCAGGATGGCACGCTCTGGATCGGTCACGAGACCGGCGAGCTGACTCGGTTCAAGGACGGGCAGTTCGAGGCGGTCAGCATCCCCACGACGGCCGAACTGGGCAAGATCCTGGCGATTGCCTCGGACGAAGCGGGCGAGGTCTGGGTCATGAGTTACGACGGCTTGCTGGCGCGGGTGCGGGATGGGTTGGCGCTCAGGCCGCAGGCCGGTCCTGCCAGCGGGCTGGTGGCATTGACCCGCTCGCCCAACGGAACGATGTGGCTGGCCCGAAACGGAGTCATATTCGAACTTTCTCACGGGAAATTGAAAGTCGCCGAGGCGGCCATTGAGCCCACCAACGGGCTGGTGCAAGGCATCTGTGCCAGCCAGGACGGCGGGCTGTGGATAGCCAGCCAGGAGCGGCTTCGGAAATGGAAGGACGGCCATTGGGTCCGGGATCTGGGCGCCACTCCGTGGGGGAGTGCAGCGGTTCTCGAGTTGATTGAAACCAAGGCCGGCTGCTTGGCGGCAGGAACTGCCGAGCTCGGATTCTTCCTGGTCGGGCTGGGCGAAGCCGGCAAGGCCGCCCATTTTTGCCGGACGAACGGCTTTCCCAGCGATTGGGTTCTTTGTCTATGGGAAGACCATGAGGGAGGTTTGTGGGCGGGAACGGGGGGCGCCGGCCTGACGCTCTTGCACCAGAAAAGGGTGGGGACCCTCTGCCCGCCGGACCAATGGCAAGGCCGGACGGTGCTGTCGGTGACCCCGGGCCGGGATGGGTCGCTCTGGATCGGGACCGAAGGAGCGGGCCTTTATCACTACCAGGAGGGAACCTGGGAGAACTTTGGCTTGGCGCAGGGGCTTCACCCTTATGTCTGGTCGGCGGTGGAAGACCCTGAGGGGATCATGTGGATTGGAACCTGGGGCGCGGGATTATACACGCGGCGAAACGGTCGAATCGAGGCGGTGCCGGTGACCGAGGCAATTCAGCCCGGCATGTCAGCGGTCTTGTGCTCCCGGCAGGGCGGGCTATGGGTAGGCACCGAGACGGGACTGCTGCGCTGGAAGGAGGGTCGGGCCACCTGGTACCGCCAATGCGCCGGGCAGCCGTTGCGCCGGATCCGGGCGGTAGTGGAGGACCAGGACGGGGGTGTGTGGTTTGGTTCTTTAGGCAGCGGGTTGGGTTATCTGAAGGACGGCCAAATTCGCCAATTTCGCAAACCGGACGGCTTGGCCAGCGATTTCATCGAATGCCTGTTTCTGGACCGAGAGGCAGTGCTTTGGATGGGCACTCAAGGGGCGGGACTTTGCCGTCTCAAGCAAGGTCATTTTGCGGCCGTGGCCGAGCGGCAAGGCTTGCTCAGCGCGAATGTCTCCGACATCGAGCAGGATGGCGAGGGCTTTTTTTGGATGGGCTCGCGCGATGGGATAATGCGAGCGCGCAAGACCGATTTGGACCGTTGTCTTGACGGCCAAACCAACGAGGTTTCTTGCATGATCTATGGGCCTTGCGATGGCATGCCCACGGCAGCCTGTTCGGGCAGGCTGCAGCCCGCCGGCTGCAAGACCCCCGATGGGCGGTTGTGGTTCCCCACCCCCAAGGGACTGGTCGTGGTCGACCCGCAAGCGGTCAAGGCCCGGCCGTTGGCGCCCCCGGTCGTCATTGAACGATTATCGGTGGACGAGCGCGTGGTTGGGGGAGGGGTTTCGCTGGCCCGGCAGACCAGGATTGCTCCGGGCAGCCATCGGCTTGAGTTTCAATATACGGGGTTGAGCTTTGCGGCGCCGGAGCGCGTGCATTTCAAATATCGTTTGGAGGGGCTGGAGACTGACTGGGTGGATGCCGGCGCTAAGCGAGCCGCCAACTACAGCCATATTCCACCGGGGGCTTATAGCTTTCGGGTCCGGGCCTGCAACAGCGATGGGGTGTGGGATCAAAGCGGGGCGGCGGCGGCCTTCTACGTGGCGCCGTATGTTTGGCAGACGTGGTGGTTTCGAGTCCTGGCTGCCGCCGGGTTGGCGGGGTTGGGCGGGGGCATCGCCTGGTTCGACAGCCGGCGGCGGATGCGCGCCAAGCTCGAGCGAAGCGAGCGGGAGCGGGCCATAGAACAGGAGCGCTCCCGCATCGCGCGGGACATTCACGATGAGGTGGGCGCGCAGTTGACCCGCATCACGATGCTCAGCGAGTCGGCTCGAGGGCAGTTGGATCGACCCGAGCAGGCGAGCGCCGGCCTTTCCCAAATCTATGAGACGGCGGGTGGGTTGACGCGAGCCATGGATGAAATCGTCTGGGCAGTCAATCCCAAGCACGATTCCCTGGAGGGATTAGCCAGCTACCTTGAAAAGTTCGCGGTGGACTTGCTGGGAACCGCCCGCATCGAGTGCCGGTTGGATTTTCCTCTCAAGTTTCCCAAATGGCCGCTGACTTCGGAAATTCGACACAACGTTTTCCTGGCGTTCAAGGAAGCGTTGAACAACGTGGTAAAGCACGCCGCGGCGGCCCAAGCCATCATCGTCTTGCGGGTCCAAGGACCGTTTTTCGAGATCATCGTCGAAGATAACGGCCGAGGCTTTGCACCGGCGGCAGTGGCCCCCCCGGGCGGCCTCGAGCCGGATGGCTTTGCCGGGGGCAACGGGCTGGGGAACCTGCGCGAGCGGCTGGCCAAAGCGGGGGGGACCTGCGAGATCCACAGCGCGCCAGGCCAGGGCACCCGGGTCGTGTTCCGGGTGCAGCCTTCTGTCGGATGAACTCATGACTTCCGCTTGCGGGCGGCGAGTGCTACAAGACACCAGCATGGCCATTGGCGTATCCATCGTTGAAGATGACGGCGTCGTTCGGCAGATTCTGGCGGAATGGGTTTCGCAGGCTGCGGACCTCCACTGCCTGAGCACTTACGGCAACGGCCGGAACGCGGTCGCGGGCCTGCCGCAGGACAAGCCGGACGTCGTATTGATGGACATCAATCTGCCCGACCTCAGCGGCATCCAGTGCGTCAGCCAGCTCAAGGTGCTCCTGCCCAAGACACAATTCCTGATGCTGACGGTCTATGAGGATGCGAACCATATTTTCGATGCGCTGGCGGCGGGGGCAACGGGCTACTTGCTGAAGCGGACCCCGCGCCAGGAGTTGCTGGCATCCATCAGGCAAGTCAACGAAGGCGGCTCGCCCATGACCAGCTACATCGCGCGCAAGGTCGTGCGCGCCTTTCAGACCTCCCAACCCGAGAGGCCTTCCGAGGCCAGCCTCTCGCCGCGCGAATGGGAGGTTTTGAAGCTCCTGGGGCAGGGCCTGGCCTACAAGCAGATTGCCGACTCGCTGGGCATAGCGATTTCCACGGTAAATACTTACATCATGCGCATTTACGAGAAGCTGCACGTGCGCTCGCGCGGGGAAGCCGTCGCCCGCTACGCCGCGTTTCCGCCCGGCCCGCCGCGGCCCGCCGCGCCATAGGAACCGGCTTTGTCAGATATTTCTCGGACATGACACCCGTTCGGGTTCTCCGGTAGTATTGGCGGCAGAACTGCAACGACCTTCAAACCAAAACCAAAGAACCTACATGAAACCAAAAAAACAGATGCAACAGTGGATTCCGCTGGCAGTGCTCAGCCTGGCACTCGCCGGCTCCAGCGGCATGGCGGCCGCGACTCCGGACCTCATCCCAACTCCTGGCGCCATGCAACCCGGCGGCGACCCCACCGATACCACCCTCAACTTCGGGATGTGGTGGGAGAACGCCTCCGGGTCAGTGACCGAGACATTCGACACGACCACGCAATCGAGCAACAACATCGCCGGTTCGATTTATGTCGTGTTCGATTGTTTGGGCGGCACGCTCACCCCGCCGACATCCGCCAATCTAGCCTTCGGCAATTTTCTGCAGGCTACGGGCAACAACGGTTGGCTGGGAGCGGGCAGTGAGTTTGACGCATCCAAATACCAGAGCATGACGTTGGACCTCAAGATCAACACCGCGGTCTCCTCCAATACGCCCATCCCGCTATGTCTCTATGGCTATAATTATGAGAATGTGGCCTTGACTAACTTTCCGATCACGACTCCGGGCTGGCAGCACGTTGTCATTCCTATCCCGTCAGCGGTTAGCCTCTCGGATTGGACGGCTTATGGTGTCTATGATTGGTACAACACGGTGGCCGCCACACCGCCGGCACACGTCGAGTATTGGTTCGACAACGTCCGGTTCGTGGCCAGGCAGGCGCCGCCGCCCCCGCCAACCCTCGCGTTGGCGCCGGTGAAACAGTTCGGGCTGATGTTCGATTCCGGCCCCGGCGAAGGGGGCAACCGGGGCGCCATTGACACGTTGGGGGACGTGCATTGGGCAGGCAACAGTGTCGCGGGCTCTCCTGTCACGTATTCGATGACCATCGGTTGGGTGCCCGATCCGGCCGTTTACTCGAATTATGAGGCGCATATTTTCCTGGCCCCAAACGCCGGGGTGGGCAACCCGGACTGGAACCTGACCGACATGGGCTATCTCCAGATCCTGAATAACAGCGACGGCACGGCCAGCGCGAAAATGATGTGGAAGACCAACGACGCCTTTGATAACGCGATGCTATTCAATACCCAGTTTGGCGGCACTGGCGGCACGAACAACACCTACGCCGCCGGCACGCTTGCAACCCTCAACGCGCCGACGATGCTGGGCGCCTGGAGCGTCGCTTTTACCGGCGACACCAGTTTGACCGTGAGCGGCCCAGGCGGGGTGAGCACGAATCTGAGCCTGCCGGCCGATTGGCTGGCCGGCTTCAACGCGGTCAATGGCGGCTCGGCGTTTGCCTATTTCGGCGGAGGACCAAACGGCAACGCCAACGCGGGGCAACCGATGTTTTTGAGCAAGGTAGCCGTCACCGGCGGGAGCACGGATTATGCCTACACCAACGACTTCTCGACGTTGCCTCTGGATACGACGACCTGGGCGCTGCTGGGCAACGAGTCCATGGTGGTGCTGCCCCCTGGCGGCTGGGGGGTAAACTGGACTCTGCCGGCGGTCGGTTTCGACTTGATGGCCACGGCGGATTTGAGCAATCCCAATGGCTGGGTGCTCCTCAATGGCAACACCAACCTGCCAGCGCTGGTGACCCCCTATACCTGGGGCACCAACATGAAGGCGCTGGTCACCACTGCCGATTTGCCGAGCGCCAACCACACCTTCTTCCGCCTCCGCAAGACGGTCGCCACCCAATTGCAGGTGTTGATGCCGGGCGAAACCAACGCCCCCGGAACGGTTACAGGCAAGATTGGCACGCCGGACTCGCAACCCTCCGGCTCGACCGTCAACGTCACGGTCAACGCCGTGGATGCCAAATGGAATATAGCCGATCACTGCGCCGATACGGTGCAGATCACCAGCAGCGATACCGCCGCCGTCCTGCCCACCAACGCCGCCCTGGCGAACGGCACCGGCACGTTCGTGCTCCTCTTTTATAGCACCGGTCCGCAGACCGTCACCGCCACCGATGTCACCCAGTCCAGCGTGACCGCCAGTACGGGCAGTCCAACCACCATTACTCCTTGACGCGCGACTCATAGCCTGACAAACGGCCGGCAGCCCTTTGGTTGCCGGCCACAAAGCCGCTCACTCCGCGAGCCATGCCTTCGGGCCTGGTCCGGATTTTCCACAGCCCAAGAGCGCTACTGGGCTGCCGAACCTACGCAGCGCAGATTTCCAAACCTGCTGTATCGCCGACTTCCAGTCGGCAGGCTGTACCTGTTTGGGAGCCTCGGCGGATTGGAAATCCGCGATACAGCAGACTGGAAGTCTGCGCTACGCCTTCCAGCGAAGCCCTATGAAACATCCGGGCCGAGGGTTGGCTCGCTGGCAGCCTGTCTTGCCGCCAGCCTTTTGTTCAACGGCGCCGGCGGCGTAAGCGACATAATCCTCCTGAAACTCGACTCGTCGGAATTGCACCGGCTTGAGAGGACTCCGCGGCCCATTGGGTTTGCCATCCGACGCGTCCATGAGCCACAGTGAGCCATCTCTGGAACGGTCTGGCGCGTCACGCTGCCACGCGCCGCTCGAGTAATTGAGCCACAGATTCCACAGATTGCACAGAAAAGAATTCCGATCTGTGCAATCGGTGCAATCTGCGGCTGAAGAAATCAGGGTCGAGGTGGTTGGCTGCGGCTTCGCTGCGCTGCCGCCGCTGGGGATCACCAAAAGGAGGGCAGGAATCGGTTGGACGGGATCAGGGTTTGAGCTCCCGGCCCTTTTCTCCCTTCCGACCGATCCGTTATTTCCCCTGGGCCGGGGACTCTCCGGCTCAATCGTCGGCGTAGCGCGCCTTCAACATTGCGGAGAAACGGGCGGCCTTCTCTTTTCGGCGCTTTCTGGCGCTGGGCTTCTCGAAGCGCCGACGCAGCCGAAACTGTTGCAGCGTTTGCTCGCGGTCCAGTTTTTTCTTGAGCCGGCGGATGGCCCTTTCGACCGGTTCACCCTTTTTCAATTTAACCTCAGACATAATTATAGCGACCGAAGGTAGCCGCCCGGCGGCCAGAGGCAACTAGTAACGCCGGCCGGAGCCTGAGCGCGGGCCGCGATCATGACCGCCACGCGGGCCGCTTTTGGGGCGGTCTGCCTGGGGGCGCGCCTCGTTGACAGTCAGGTTGCGGCCATCGAGCGTGGAGCCGTTGAGCGAGTCGATGGCCTTCTGCGCCTCTTCGGGCGTGCTCATGGTGACGAAGGCGAAGCCGCGCGGGCGGCCGCTGGCGCGGTCCATCATCAGGTTCGCCTCGACCACCGTGCCGTGGGCGGCAAAAGCGTCGTGCAGATCATTTTCCGTCGTGTTGAACGAAAGGTTCCCTACGAATAACTTTGTGTTCACGCAACAATTCGATGTCCCTAGAGTCATCCTGCTTCCTCCAAACTGTTCCCGGCCATCGGGTTTCAAATCATCAATGAACGGAGGTTCACCTGAGGATTCACCATGTACTGGAAGCGACAAACTATCTATTGACCGGCCCAATATGCACTATGGCCCCCCAAGGTCAAGCTCTAATTGGAGATTTATTTGCCTTGGGAAGCTGCGGCTTGGATTCGGTAGAGGCCGGTTTTGGTCCTGAGAAACAAGGAGTTCCGGGCCACGGCAGGTGAGGCCATAAAACCGCCGGCCAGCGTATTGGTCGCCAGGGGCTCGAGGCTCCGGCCGGGTTTGATGACGGTGGTTGTTCCCTGTTGGTTGCAAAAGTAGAGCCGCCCATCGGCGTAAATCGGCGAGGCGGCATAGTGGCCCGGGATGCGGCCTCGCCAGACCTGTTTCCCGGTCGCCGCTTCCAGGCACGTGAGCAATCCCTCGTCGTTGACCATATAGAGCAGGCCCTCGACCAGGATCGGCGAGGCGGTCTTGCTGACCATCGAGTCTGTCCGCCAGGCCACTTGCGTATCGGTAATGTCTCCCTGCCCGTCCGCGCGGACAGCCAGTAGTTCGGTCTTGCCGCCGAAGCCCGAGATGATAAAGGCCAACCCCTGGTCATAAACCGGGACGGGCGCAGCCGACCAGGCATCATAGCGGACTCGCCAGAGCTCGCGTCCGGTCCGCGGATCGTAGGCGTAGGCGGCTTTGGCGCCGACGCTGAGCATTTGGAGCCCGCCCGGGGTCCTGACGATCAGCGGGGTGCTGTGCGCCTTGCGCCGGTCCCCTTCCCTGGCCATCTGCTCGTCAATGTTCTCGTCATTCCAGGCGACCGACCGAGCGGTCTTCCAAACCGTTTCCCCGCTCTTCTTGTCGAGGGCGGCCAAGTACTGAACGTCCACCCCATCCAGCGTGAGGATCAACAGGTTCTCGAAAAGAACCAGGGACGAGGCCGGGCCGCGGTAATGGCGGCACGGCAGGTCCTGGCGCTTCCAGAGCACCTTGAAATCACTCGTGTCCAGGGCGGCCGTCCCGTAGCTGCCGAAATGCACATAGACCCGTCCAGGCTCAATCGCCGGCGAAGGCGTGGCGTATGAGTTCACGCTGTTGCCCAGCGGTTCGGGCTTCTCACTATGAAAGAGTTTCTCGTTGAAACGGACCTCGCCGGTCTCTGAATCCACGCAGATGGCAAAGAAATCGCGGCCCTCGGGCGTGGCTGTCGTCAGCCAGACCTGGCCGCCAAGCACTACGGGTGTGGACCAGCCGCGATAGGGGATTTCGGTCTTCCATTTGACGTTTTCGGTCTCGCTCCAGTTCAGTGGCAGCCCCAGGACTGCCGTGTCGCCCGGACCTGTGGCCTGCCCATCGCCCCAGGGACCGCGAAAAGCCGGCCAGTCGGCTCGCGCCGTTTCCAGGCCGCAGGCCAGCAGGACGGACAGCAGAACCGTGAACCGCCCCAGCTTGACGGACCGGCCCGTCAGACGAGCCAGGAGCGCAACGCAACCTGCGTGGCCGGGGCGGGCTTCGGCAGAGGACGGCAAGCCGGCCCTGCCCGGGACGCGGCAGGGATTCGAGCATTCGGTCTCAAGTCTCATGCCGCCAACATAGCCCCGGGTGCCTAGAAAAGACAAGCTGCCAAAGCATCGTCTTTGTCGCTGCCTTTGTCGGAACCTTTGTCGCGAAAATGCATCGTGTTTTGGCACCCGCCTGCTTCGATTGACGCCCGATGTTGTCGCGAATGTGAGTTCCTGAAACAAACGACAAAGGAACCGACAAAGGTTGCGACAAAGGACGCCCAGCCTTTCGATTTGGGTGCGAATTAAACAGTCGGCCAGCTCACGGCGCCTCTTTGCCCCGGAGGGGCCTCCGGGAACAGCCCGGCGGTTCAACGCCGGGTCAGCGAACCCAAAGAGAGGTCCGTCCCGAAGGGACGGCTGAGGGCAGCGAGCATTCTCAGTCGTCCCTTCGGGACGAAGGCCTCTGTTCTGGCCTCCCCGGCGTTGAAACGCCGGGCTATTGCCAGATGTCCCTCCGGGACAAAACTCCAGCGGCCCATGTCCGACGCTTTTAATCGCACCCTTTCGATTTGGCAAGCTGCCGGGATTTGATTACTTGATCTGTCATGACAACCGCAGCGCAGTTTTGGGCATGGGTCGTCGTCATCGGCATCGGCATTGCCATGAGCGCAGAGTCTTGTGCCGTGGCTGGCGCCCAGGCAGCCCCCGAGCCCACCGGAGCCGCCCGGCAATTGTTGCAGCGCATCCTGCCCGCCCAAGCCGACTCATTCATCCTGCAGACCATTCCTGCCGACCAAGGCCGCGACGTGTTCGAGATTCAAAGCCGGAACGGGAGAATTGTCCTGCGTGGCAACAACGGCATTGCCCTGGCCTCGGCGCTGAATTGGTATTTGAAATACTATTGTCACTGTCATTTCTCGCTCAAAGCCCGGCAGCTCGCCCTGCCGGAGCCGCTTCCGGCCGTCGAGCCGGCCGTCCGGCGTGTCAGCCAGGATCGATGGCGGTATTTCCTCAACTACTGCTGCTTCGGCTACTCGCTCCCCTGGTATGACTGGGGGCAATGGGAAGCGCTCATCGACTGGATGGCGCTCAATGGTGTCAATGCGCCGCTCTCGGTGACCGGCCAGGAGGCGGTATGGCGCGCGGCGGGCAAGCGCCTGGGCTTCACTGAATCGGACCTGCGCGAGTTCCTGCCAGGGCCGCCCTACCTGCCCTTCGGCTGGATGGGCTGCCTGGACGGCTGGGGCGGACCGCTGCCAAAGTCATGGATGGACCGCCACGCCGCCCTCGAAAAAAAGATCCTCGCCCGGGAACGGGCGCTGGGAATGACCCCAGTCCTCCAAGGATTCACCGGCCACGTGCCGCCCGCCGCCCGCAAACGATTCCCCGCAGCGCGCCTGCACACGGTCCACTGGGCCGAATGGGACACCCTGTTGCTCGACCCCCTTGACCCCCTCTTCAGCCGCTTCGCAACGGTCTTCCTCGAGGAGCAGCGGCGCCTCTTTGGCACCGACCACCTTTATGCGGCAGACACGTTCATCGAAATGACCCCGCCCAGCGGTGACACCAATTTCCTGGCCGCCACGGGCCGGGCGATCTACGAGGGCCTGGCCAAAGCGGACCCGCAGGCCGTATGGGTTTTGCAAGGCTGGACCTTCTTCAACCAGGCCCAATTCTGGACCCAGCCACGCATCGCCGCCTTCCTGGATGCGGTGCCCGATGCCCGCCTGCTGGTGCTGGACCTGTTCTGCGACGTCACCCCGGTCTGGAACCGAACCCGCGCCTTCTGCGGCAAACGGTGGCTCTGGTGCGCCTTGCAGAACTTCGGCGACTGTGTCTATCTGGGCGGCGCCCTCAACCGGATGCAGTCCGACCTTCCCGCCGCGCGCCGCGATCCTCTGGGCGCCCGGCTCAGCGGCATCGGCTTTGTCAACGAGGGCCTGGACTATAACCCCGTGGTCTTCGACTTTCTTTTCGAGCAGGCCTGGCGCCCGGAGCCGGCCCAACTCGAACCCTGGCTGCGCGACTACTGCCGCCGGACGCACGGCGTCGACAGCCCCGACTCCCAAGCGGCTTGGGCCATTCTCAAAGACACTGTCTTTACCGGCCAGCACCAGGTCACGCCGGCCTGCATTCTTGCACCCTCGCTCCGAGCCGCCCCCGGCCTGCCCTACAGCAATGAGCGGCTGGCCCGGGCCTGGGGGCATCTGCTCGACGCGGCTCAGGCAGCGGGCCCCTCCGACGCCTACCGCTTCGACCTGGTCAGTGTGACGCGTCAAGTGCTGGGCAATTACTCGGGCGCCTTGCAGCGCAAGGTCGTCGAAGCCTGGCACGCCAAGGACCGCCAGGCCCTCGAGTCGGCCTCGCAACGGTTCCTTGAACTGATCCGCGACCTGGATGAACTGCTGGCCACACGCAGCGAATACCTCCTGGGCCGCTGGCTCGAGGACGCCAAACGCTGGGGGACAAATCCCCAGGAACGGGACCGGCTCGAGTGGAATGCGCGCCGCGTCATCACTATGTGGGGCGGCCAGCCGCTCATCCGCGATTACTCCCGGCGCCAGTGGTCTGGAATGCTGACCGGCTTCTACCTGAAACGCTGGGAACAATTCTTCAACGCCCTGAACTCGGCCCTTGCCGCCGGCGCGGACTTTGACGAACAGGCCTTTGACCAGGCCATGCAGGAGTGGGAGCGCCGTTGGGCCGGGCAACACGACCCCTGCCCTGCCACCCCTCGAGGTGATTCCCTGGCAGTCTCCAGGCGGCTTTGGGAGAAGTATCAGCCCCAACTGGCGCCATGATTCGCGCATACCGGCGCAAATAACATGACTATTCAGGCTGGAATGTGGGGCAGACCTCCGGTCTGCCGGTTAGCCGGGCCTCTGGCCCGGAGTTTCGGCGTTGGAAGTGGCACGGAGCCGGAGGCTCCTTGAACCGGCAGACCCGAGGTCTGCCCCACACCTGAACACTTAGACAATAACTTGATCGAGAACGCCACAGGACTGGTTCTGCGGACGCACCCATTGACCGAGACGAGCCTCATCGTGCGCTGGCTCACACCGACGGTGGGGCGGCTGGCTACGGTGGCCAAAGGCGCGCGCCGGCCTGCCTCTCCATTTCGGGGCAAACTCGATTTGTTCTACCTGGCAGATTTCAGCTTTAGCCGCAGCCGGCGCTCGGACTTGCACACCTTGAGGGAAGTCGGGCTGCTCGATACCCACCGCGCCCTGCGCCAGGAGCTTGGCTGGCTTCAGCAAGCCTCCTACTGTGCCGAACTCATCGAGCAAACGACCGAAACCGAAACCCCGTTGCCTGAGGTCTTCGAGTTGCTGCGCGGCTTGCTCGATGCGCTCAGCCGCCAGGCCCCTCAGCCGCGCACGGTGCTGGCCTTCGAGCTCAAGCTCCTGGCTCTGTTGGGACTGGCGCCGGACCTGGCCCAGACCCGGCTCAGCCCCGGCGCCAGGGCCGTCGTCAAAGCGTTAACGGAAGAGGATTGGCCGGCCATTGCGCGTTTGAAGGCCACCGCCGCCCTGGCCTTGGAAGTCCGCGAGTTCCTCCACGCATTCCTGACCTTCCATCTCGGCAGAGTCCCCCGTGCCCGCGAAGCGGCGCTTGGGGTCGTGCAGCAGCAAGTTCCGATGTCTGAATGATTGGGGTGGAGCGTGGAGCGTGAGAGCGTGGAGCGTGAGCAAGTGCTACGATGCCCTCATGCTCCAACGCTCTGACGCTCCAACGCTCCGACGCTCCACGCTCCACGCTCCGGACGCCAGGCAAACCCAGAGCTCTTAGCCCCTGATCAGCTCCGCCGCCCTGGTCAGCGCCTCTCCCAGCCTGGCCACATCCTTGCCTCCGCCCCGGGCGTTATCGGGACGCCCTCCGCCCTTGCCGCCAACCATCGGAGCGATGGCCTGGATGATTTTGCCCGCCTGGAATTGCCGGGTGAGCTCGGGCGAAACGGTCGCCAGGAGGGCGACAGCATTGTTGGCCGCGCCGCCAAGGACAACCACGCCCTTGAACTGACCCTTAAGGCCGTCGGCAACGGCCTGGAGGAAATCCCCGTCGACCGCGCCCAGGTTTTCGACAATGGCGAGGGTCGAGCCAAGCGTCTGCGCCTTGACCGCCAGGCCGCGCGCAAGCTCGGCGGCCTGCTTCTGCTGGACTGCTTTGAGCTGCTTTTCAAGTTCCTTTTGCTGCGCGAGCAGAGACTCCACCTTTCTCTCGAGTTCGCCGACGGGTGAATTGACCTTGCCAGCGAGGCTCCGGATGAGATGCCGTTCCTCGCCGGCGCGCCGATAGGCCTCCAGCCCGCAAAGGGCCTCGATGCGCCGGATTCCGGCAGCGATGGCCGATTCGCCCGCGATGCGGAACAGGCCGATCTCGCCGGTCGCGCGGACATGAGTGCCGCCGCACAGTTCCATCCAATAACCGTCCAGCCCGGTGGGCTGGCCCCCGATTTGCACCACGCGCACCCAATCGCCGTATTTCTCCCCGAAGAACTGCATAATGTCCTCCCGGTCCTTGATGTGGTTGTATTTCACTTCCACCCAGCTCACCGGGGCGTTCTCCAGAACACGCTCGTTGACCAATCGCTCGACGTCAGCCACCTGCCCGGGCGTTAGCGGAACGCTGCTGAAGTCGAACGTGAGCTTGTCCGGGCCGACGTATGAACCCTTTTGCGTCGCATCCTTGCTGACGACCTCGTGCAAGGCCCAATGCAGCAAGTGGGTGGCCGTGTGGTGCCGCTGGATGGCCAAACGGCGGGGACGCTCCACCGCCAATTTCACGTCGTCCCCCACTCCAGGCAGATCGACAGCCTGACCCTGGACTGCAGGCTGTGGACCTGCCTGCGCCGAGGCTACGGCAGGCAGGCTGTGGACTTCGAGGAAGTGCAGCGAGGCATCCCCAACCCTTTGTGTATTGGCGATGCGCCAGAGTTGGCCGCCGGCGCGCAGTTCGCCGGTGTCGCCGACCTGGCCGCCCATCTCGGCATAGAGCGGTGAGGTGTCGAGAATGATGGCCGTCTTGTCCTTGATGCGAACCACCTCCAGCACCTTGGCGGGGGTCTCCAGTTTGTCGTAGCCGACGAATTGCGTCGCGGCGGTGGTCTCGACCTGGGACAACTCGATGACCTCCTTTTTCTGAGCAGCCCGGGCGCGAGCGCGTTGCTCGTCCATCAGCTTGTTGAAGCCGAGAACATCAACCGTGAGGCCCTGCTCACGAGCCATCAACTCGGTGAGATCGAGCGGGAACCCGTATGTGTCGTAGAGGACAAAGGCGAATTGTCCTGTAATCCACGCATTGACCTCTCCTGATCTGCTCTTCTCCCAAAGAATCAGATCGAAAGGGGTCTTGCTGCTCATTTTGATCCCTGGGACCTGGGTGACCTCGGTTCCCCCCGAGGGAGCCTGCGACTTGCGGTTGAGCTCCAGGTTTGTCCGGTGAGCTCGCATCCCGTCCTCGAAGAGGGAGATGCCCCGATCCAGCGTCTTGTTGAAGGCCTCCTCTTCGCGTTGGATGACTTCCTCGACATGGTCCCTTTGGGCGCGGATCTCAGGAAAGACGCCGCCCATAGTCTCGGCCAGCATGTCCACCAGCTTGTAGAAGAACGGCTCGTGAAAGCCAAGCGAGCGCCCATAGCGCACGGCGCGGCGCAGAATCCGGCGCAGCACATAACCGCGGCCTTCATTGGAGGGGAGAATGCCGTCGGCAATTGCAAAGCTCAGCGTGCGGATGTGGTCGGCGATGACGCGGAAGGCAATATCGCTCTTCTCCTTATCGGCCAGGCGATGCGTGTCCCTGGCCGGCAAAGTCGAGCCGTATGTCTTCCCGCTCAGCTTCTCGATTTTGTCGAAGAGCGGGCGGAAGATGTCCGTCTCGTAGTTCGAGATGAGGCGGTTGAAGTCGGTGAAGTTCTTCGTGTTTTGGATGATGCCGGCTACCCGTTCGAAGCCCATTCCCGTATCGACGTGCCTGGCCGGCAGAGGGGAGAAAGTGCCGTCGGGGTTGGCGTTGAACTGGATGAAGACCAGGTTCCAGATCTCGATGCACTCGGCGGTGGCCTGGTTGACGAGGCGGCCCCGGGTGTCGCCCTGGGGGGTGAGGTCGATGTGGATTTCGCTGCACGGGCCGCATGGGCCGGTATCGCCCATCATCCAGAAATTGTCTTGCTTGCCGCCATTGACGATATGGATTGCCGGATCGAGGCCGGCGGCGCGGAATTTCTCGGCCCAGATGTCGTGTGCCTCCTGGTCGAACTCGCTCGGTTCGCCCTTGGCCTTGTCGGGGCAATACACCGTGGCATAAAGCCGGTTCCCGGGGAATTTCCAGACCTCCGTGAGGAGTTCCCAGGCCCAGGCGATGGCCTCCTGCTTGAAGTAATCGCCGAAAGACCAGTTGCCCAGCATCTCGAAAAAGGTGTGGTGGTAAGTGTCCAGGCCGACGTCTTCCAAATCGTTGTGTTTGCCGCCGGCGCGAATGCATTTTTGCGTGTCCGCGGCGCGGGTGTCCAGGCCCGGCGCCGCCCCGGCCCATCTCGAGACGTCCGGCGCGCGCTGGCCCAAGAAAATCGGCACGAACTGGTTCATCCCCGCGTTGGTGAAGAGCAGGTTCGGCGAATCGGGCCTCAGGCTCGATGAGCGCACGAGCGTGTGCCCCTTGGATTTGAAAAAGTCCAGGAACGATTGTCGTATTTCCGCACTGGTCATAAACACAAAACAAATATAACCGCAAAGAACGCAAAGAGCCAAAGACCGTGTGGATGATAACCACGGATGACGGTGTAGCTGGCCGAGTATTCCAAGGCCCGTCAAGGTCGCCACAAACAGGTCGTCATGGAGAGCGGCGGGAGTGTGAGATTGAGCCATTCACCCCTGAAGTTCAAGCCCACCTCGTTCTGCTCCTGGCGGCTGTTGATGAGTTGCGCCACGAGTCGGCCATCCGGCGCCTTGAAGCCCAGACAGCGCACGCCTTGAGCGGAGCCCTTGACGCCGAGGCGCACCGCGCCGGGCCGCACGAATTTGCTGAAGTGCGCCAGATAATAATAGCATCCGGTGTAGGTCACCTGTTTGGTGTCGCGATTGACGATGACTACCGGATGCTGAATGTTGGGGTCCGGGTTGCCATGGATGGGCGAGACCAGCCACGGGCCGCCGTCCTGGTCCACGATCATGTTCCAGTATATCCAAGCCGAGGCGCCCGATTCGAGGTCGCCAAAGATCTGCCGGCCCCAAAAATCCCCGTCCTCGAAGTCCGTACGCGGCAGCTTCATCTCTTTGGGTGTGCCGGCTTCGTAGGCGTGGCACAGCTCGGTCATCCACAGCGGCAGGTCGGGATAGCGGGCGTGAAGCTTGGCGATGTCGGCGAACTGGTGGAGATCGTAGCCGTGATAGGCCAGGACAGCGACACAGCGGCGCGCCTCGGGATCGTCCAGGACCTCCGGATACTTCTTCAACGCCTCGTCCCGGGTCGGCGCTTCGCTGAGCATCAGCCGCGTGGCCAGGCTCGAACGGGCGAGCAGCGGGGCGACATGCTTGGTTAACAGGTCGCGGATTTTGGAGTAAGGAATCTTAGTGTAAACCCCCGGCTCGTTGAACAGGCTCAAATAATCGATGCTGATGCCTTGCCTCCGGTACTCT
>Ga0187849_1002507_pt1 | contig 17465 bp, 15 predicted proteins | sample June2016WEW_4_10_2_FD_132412 | JGI IMG/M metagenome (GOLD analysis project Ga0187849, IMG submission 132412) | Peatland microbial communities from SPRUCE experiment site at the Marcell Experimental Forest, Minnesota, USA - June2016WEW_4_100 | ecosystem: Environmental > Terrestrial > Soil >...
GCTGACCTGATGGCCAAAGGCCGTTCCTCTGGACCGTCGCGGCCCTGGCTGGGTCTCAATGCAGAAGAGGTGCATGGACGGATTATTGTTACCCGCATTACTTTCGAAGGGCCGGCCGAAAAAGCAGGCCTCAAGACTGGCGACATCATTCTTACCGTTGACAAGAAAGAAGTGAGCGGACTCGCTGATTTTTATCGAAGGGTCTGGGCTGTGGGCAATGCCGGGGTTGAGGTTCCACTCAGTATCCTCCAGGGAATCCGGATTCGTGATCTAGGCGTAAAATCCGCCGACCGCTATCAGTATTTCCCACTCAAGCCGCAGAAAAAGATATAAGACGGAAAAAGGAACGAGGTTCGAAAAACGAGGCTCAAGGTTCGAGGATCAAGGAACGAGGATAAAGGCTCAAGGTTCAGGGTTCAAGGATAAAAGCCCAGGGACAGAATTGAGGAAAGACGAAAGGGCTGGAAGGGGCAGAGGAAATTACCGGGGAAAGGGAGCGGATGTAAAAAGGAGTGATAGATATTAGGGTTGGGTGCTGCGGGTTTCCTAAAGCCCGCAATGAATATTATAAATCTTTTAAAGTTGTGGAAGTGCAGCAGACCTTCTATCAGCCGCCGGCCCTGAAGACCGTTGAAAGGTGGCGGGCCGAGGCACCCGCGGATTTCGAGTTTACCCTAAAAGTCTGGCAATTAGTCACCCATGAATCCCAAAGTCCGACTTACCGGCGCTTGAGACTTTCCTGGCCTGAGAAGAGGCTCAGCCAATGCGGGTCCTTCAAACCCACAGAAGAAGTAAAGTGGGCCTGGGAGATAACTCGGGAAATGGCCCGGGCTCTTAAGGCTACGTTAGTTGTCTTCCAAACCCCGGCCAGCTTCGAACCCTCCTTAGAAAACAAGAAGTATTTGAGAAAATTTTTTAAGGAGATAGACCGGAAAGATTTTCTTTTCGTCTGGGAGTCACGGGGAGCGTGGAAGGGAGAAGAGGTCGGGGAACTTTGTCAGGATTTAAATTTAATCCATGGAATCGACCCCTTTAAAGTCGATCCCCGGTCCGGGAAAATCCGGTATTTCCGTATTCATGGAGTCACGGGGTATCGTTATCGTTTCAACGAAAAGGATCTGGAGACCCTCCGGGAGAAATGCCAGGGGATCAGCTACTGTTTATTTAATAATGTTAGCATGTGGACCGATGCCCAGGCATTCCAGAAGATGATCAACAAAGAATAAGAAGTAACCCTTTTCCAGGTAAACTTTCATGGCAGGCCCGTCATCTGCCAATCCCGCCCGGGCCGTAAAAATCCGGCCTGGCCAAGAGTCATTCGCGCAAAGCTCTCTGAATGGCTATTTTGAATTCTTCTCTTCTTCCTCGATTCTGGCCAGGGCCCGTAACCCCAGAGCCAGGGTAGGGCCCCCACCCGGGATCATGGCTGTCTCTATGGCTTCCAGTAACTCTTGTTTGGTAGCTCCTAACCTCAAGGCTCTTTTGCCGTGATGGTATACCGCGTCTTCGAGGCCGCGGTAGGCTAAAATGCCGATGGCGATAAACTCCCTTATTTTTGCGGGAAGCGCCTTCCCATCGGTTAATCCCCGGTTGTACAAATTATTGTAGGCCTCCATGAAATCGGTATCCTGCTCGGCTAGATACCGCCAGGGGCCCAGCATATATCCCCTTTCTTTTTCCATCGCGGTTAGGAGATTTTTCTTTCTTTTTTCTCTCGTTTCATCAGCCATAAGTCCCTCCTTATTGTTAAGTTTTCATTTTAGCTCGCGCAAGCATTTTAAGCAGTAATCGACTTCCTCGTGGGTGTTATAGTGGACCAGACCTGCGCGGACGACCCCCCCGGTCTTTTCTAAACCAAGCCATTCGGTAAATGCCAGGGCGTAGAAATTTCCTGCCCAGACATAAATTCCACGTTTCCCCAATTCCTCGGCCACATATCGGGGAGAGCGCCCTGCCAGGTTGAAGGCTGCGGTGGGGGTGCGCTGATTAAAGCGGGATGGATCTTGAAGACCATAGAAATTCAACCCAGGGATGGCCAGGAGGCCGCCCACGAAGTGCTCGAAGAGATTTCGTTCATAAACCTGAATTGTCGCCATCGCTTGTTTCAGTTTCCGCCTGCGCCCCTGAAATCCGGGAAAATCCTCGGCAAAAGGAGAGCCAAACTTTTCTCCGAGGTCCGCCAGGTACTCAATCCCAGCCAGCATCCCGGCCTGGGCCTCATGATTCTGGGTGCCGGTCTCGAATTTATCGGGCGGCCGGTTGCCTGCAGGGCGGACTTTATAAGACGGCAATCTTTCCAGCAGGTCTTCCCGGCCCCATACCACCCCCGCATGAGGTCCAAAGAATTTATACGCTGAGCAGACCAAAAAATCACAGCCCAGGGCCTGGACATCGATCGGACCGTGGGGAGCGTAATGCACGGCATCTACCCAGAGCCAGGCCCCGACCGAATGGGCCATCTGGGCAATTTTCGGAATAGGGTTGATGCTGCCAACAATGTTCGAGGCATAGCCTACGGCTACAACTCGAGTTCGAGGATTCAGGTAACCGGCCAATTCGTCCAGCCGCAACGAACATTCCGTCGGGTCAAAATCAACTTCTCGGATGATGACACCTTTCTCGATCATTGACTGCCAGGGCGCTCGATTGGCATCATGGTCGAGACGGGTAATGATGATCTCGTCCCCAGCCGCTAAGCTCTGGCCTATGGACCGGCTGAATTGGAAGGTCAGGGTGGTCATATTCGGACCCATCACAATTTCGCGAGCTGACCGGGCGTTCAGGAAATCGGCCATCGCCTGGTGAGCGGCTTCTAAGAGAGCATCGCTCTCCCGGCTGGTGCGGAAGGGTCCGCCATGGTTGGCGTTCGTATAGGCCAGATAATGAGAGATGGCATCAATGACCCGCCGGGGTACCTGGGTTCCCCCAGGCCCATCGAAAAAGACTGGCATGCGGCCAGCATCTACCATACTTAAAGCCGGAAATTGTTGCCGGACTGGGGATAAATCTATGGTTGGCATAAGAATAACTCCTCAAGATTCGCAATTCGAAAATGAGCGATTAGCGCCCAATTCATATTAACACGTCGGTAAGAAGGAAAATCTTCCATCCATTCGTAGGGGCACGATGTGTCGTGCCCCTACAAGGCACCGGGCTGCCCCGCAGAGGCCCCTTTCCCTGCCCATGGCTGCGGAAAAACCGTGCCTCTTAGGAATGAAGTCATGCACAAATTGGCAACAAATTTCTGAAATCCTCCCTGGCCCCCCTCACCCTTCCCCTCTCCCCCGAAAGCGGGGAAGAGGGCAGGGGAGAGGGGGATTTATTCACAGCCTCCGTTTGACAAAGGGGGTTGCGGGGATTTCTGGGACAATATACCTTTTTGGTTTCGGCTATGCCCGGCCAGGAATATGCTTTTTATTTTAAGCTGATTATCCGGAGGGCAGATCGGAGTGTCAAGGAAAAAGGAAGGTGAGGGAAAATAGATCCCTTCCAGCCAATTCAAAGGAATAGAAGCCGAGGCAGAAGCTCAGCTGATATTTCTGTTGCCGGACTTAATAGATTAAACTAATATTTCACTATCACCGCCACCCCGGTATGAGAATACGGGTGAGCGGCAAGGAAATCCGGGGCGGCAAATTTGCCCCCTCACCCTAACCCCTCCCCTCGGGGAGATTGTGTCGCAATGAGGGAAAAGGGCCGTCATTCCGGCGAAAGCTGGAATCCAGGGGTTTTGAAAAAGAATAAGTTATCGGAAATCACCCGATATTTTTCTATGGCCGGACCCGCCTGGATGCCAGCCTGCGCTGGCATGACGAATTGCGACACAGTCTCCGGAAGGGGGAGGGGAGAGTGGGGGTGATGTGTCCACAAAAGTTTTTGCAACATTTAGGTTGATTTAAAGATCATGATCCCTTGGTGAGAGAAAAATGGAAGAGTTTAAAAAAATTTTAATTCTAGAAAATGAAATCGAGGCCCGGCTCCTGGATTCAGTTCTTAATGAGCGGGATATCCCCCACAGGATCAAAAGCTACCATGATTCGGCTTATGACGGAATCTACCAAGCCCAAAAAGGGTGGGGGGTGGTGGAGGCACCCCTGAGCTGCAAAGAAGAAATCATATCCATATACCAGGATTTGCCGGTAAGGAATCAACTCCCTTCTGAGAATGAGGAGTGAATATAAGTATAACGATAGGGGGACATCGTGCGCCAGATCGAGATGATTCGCGGGGCCAGGACCATTGTGGAGACCTGCGCGGGGGTAAAACCAGGAGAGAGCGTACTCATCATCACCGACACGAATATGGTGAAAATTGCCGAAGTTTTGGCCATGGCCGTCAGAGAAAGGGATGCTGAACCGATCCTTGCCGTCATGATTCCGCGCAGGGGACATGGCGAAGAACCTCCCGCTTGCATCGCCGAGGCCATGAAAAAAGCCAATGTGATCCTGCCTCCGGTCAGCACTTCGATCACCCATACCAAGGCCGTGAAAGAGGCCACGGCCGCCGGTTCCCGGGCTGTTGCCCTGACCGCTTTTACGGAGGACTTATTAATCCGGGGAGGGATCCAGGCGGATTTCAAAAAGCTGAAACCTATTTGCCTCGAAGTGGCCCGACGGTTCGGGGAAGCTAAAATGGTGAAACTGACCACTCCGACAGGGACCTCTCTTACCCTGCGGAAGGAAGGCCGGAGGGGAAACGCTCTTTATTGTATCGTGGGGCCGGGTGAGTTTTCTCCCGTTCCGAATGTAGAAGCCAATTTTTCTCCCCTGGAGGGAACGGCTGAGGGCGTCATCGTTGCAGATGCCAGCATTCCTTACCTGGGAATTGGGCTTTTGAGGGAGCCGGTAAGGTGCAAGGTGGAAAAAGGCTTCATCGTAGCAATCGACGGCGGGACCCAGGCCGACATCCTGAAGAGAGATTTACAAGCGAGGAAGGACCCGAATTGTTACAACATTGCCGAACTGGGGGTCGGCCTCAACCCTGAATCCCGGATGACTGGCATTATGCTGGATGACGAAGGTGTCTGGGGGTCCGTTCATATTGGAATCGGATCCAATATAACCCTTGGGGGAAATATCAAGGCTGCCATCCACTATGATTTATTAATGTGGGGGGCAGCCATTGAGCTGGACGGTAAGGCGATTCTGGAAAGAGGAGATTTGAAATTTGAGATTGCAGTTTGAAGCAGCAGTGAACGGCTTAAATATGTTGACATGCTATTGGCTCTCATTGGCTTGAAATCTCGGCACAAAATCCCCCCTTGCCCCCCTTTGATAAAGGGGGGTTGGGGGGATTTACAGGAATCGCCGAACATGCAATGTCTACTTTCTTTTGTCGGGCACTATAGGTGGCGAAGGAGAGTTGAGGCCGCGTAATTCGGGATGATAGGGGGCGATATGCAAGGGAAAGAGAGATGGGGTATTTTGGTAATGGCGGGGATCTGTCTGGCAGCCTCAATTGGTTTTCCCCCAAAGGTTGGGGCGGAGCAATTTACGCCGGTTACCGTGGGACCCAAAGACCTCCTGCAGGTCAAGGTCCACCGGCTGATTATGGACCCCGGCAGCATGCAGCCCATCGTCTTACTTGCTGACCCTCAGGAGGAGCGAGCCCTTCTGGTCTGGATCGGCCCCTGCGAGGCCAATGCCCTGAATGCGGAAATGGAAGGGACCAAATCGCCCCGTCCCCTTACTCATGATCTTGCCGGAAAAATCATCGAGAAGCTCCGGGGAAAGATCCAGCGGATCATCATCACTCATGTGAAAGACGGAATTTACTATGCAACCCTGGTGATCGAAAGAGAAGGGTCAGCAATCGAGATCGATGCCCGCCCGAGTGATTCCATTGTCATGGCCCTGAAGTCTAAGTCCCCTATCTTCGTTTCCAAGGGGCTGTTTGCAGAGATGGCTGTCTCCCTGAAAGAGGAGAAAGGGGGGGAGGACCCGTACGGGGTTACGATCCAGGAACTCACTTCCTCTCTGGCCCAATCCTTTTCCTATAAATCAACCAAAGGAGTGCTGGTGGCTGATGTGCGGGGAGGAAGCCAGGCCGAGAAGGATGGCTTGCAACGAGGGGATATCCTCGTTGAGGTCGGCGGTGACTCGATATCCGATGTTAAATCCTTACGGGATGCCCTTTCCAGAAGCAAGGCTTCGGTAAAAGCCAAGATATTTCGGAAGGGTAATTTTGTATCCCTCACCCTTAATCCGAAGCAATAGGCGAGAGGCCATTCCCGCTCCTGTTTTCGCGAGAGTAAAATTCAACGATGATCCAAAAACATTAGAAAGGAAAAAAGATGCAGATTCAAACCATTCGACTCCCCGGGGCGAAAAAAATTGAGGTATTGAGCAAGGAACTTCCGGACCCGCAGGAAGGGCAGGTTCTGGTTAAGACATTCCAATCTTCCATCTGTGGGACCGATAAGAATATCTATAACGGCATTCTCCCACCGGGATTGAAGTTTCCCATCACTCTTTTGGGCCACGAAGGGGGAGGAACCGTAGCGGAGGTAGGGAAGGGGGTACGCAAGTACAAAGTCGGCGACCGGGTGATGTCCTGTAAAAACAACGGGACTTTTGCCGATTACTTTCTTGCCCTCGAGGAAAACCTTCACCCTGTTCCGGCAGAAATGGACATGGACCTGGGATGCCTGGGTGAACCCCTGGCCTGCGTCATGTATTCCATCTATAATTCGGGGGTGCAGCTTGGGGACAGGGTGGCGGTGATGGGGTTGGGGTTTGCCGGGCAACTCATGGTCCAGGGTTCCAAGAAGAAAGGGGCTGTTGACGTGATCGGGATCGATCCCCTGACCGGGAAGCGAGACTTGGCCAAAGGTTTGGGAGCAGATTACGTCTTCGACCCAAATGCGCCAAACTCAGAGAAAGCCATCATGGATTTGACCCAGGGAACGGGGGTGGATGTTGTTTTCGAGGCCGCCGGTACAGAAACCTCCATGAACATGGCCACCCGGATTTTGAAAAAGAATGGGATTCTGGTTCTGTACAGCTGGGTCATGGAGCCTATTCATCTCCATATCAGCCGCTGGCATGATGACGCCATCAATATCCGAACGACTTGCGTCATGCATTTGAACACTCCTTACGAGCGATTTGCCTGGTTCGACCGCCTTCTCGCCCCCTACTGGAAAGGTTTGATTCAGGTGAGGCCCCTGCTGGCTGGACCCGTTGCGTTGAAGGACATCTCCAGAGGTTTTGAACTGGCGAACCAGCCGGATACGATCAAAGTTTTGATTCGTCCCTCCTAAAATCCCCTCTTCCCTGAAGCTGTGAAAAAATTGGGATGTGGGGAGAAAAGGTAATTTACCCATGAATCCTTTTCTAAAAAAATCCTTGCAAATCGCCCCTCACCCTTCCCCTCTCCCCCGAATTGGGGGAGGGCGGGGTGAGCGGGATGTTTTCACAGCTTCCCTGTTGGCGGGGGAGAGATAGGGTGAGGAAAATTCCTATCTGAGAAAGCTCAATGTCTGAAAATAGACCTGAGAATTACACGATGGAACTGGGCCCCATGGGGCCAATCGGCGAGGGGGTGGCGTTGATGCTGAGGGTCAACAGAAATTGCCCCTGGAATCAGTGCCTATTCTGCCCGGTTTATAAGAGAGAAAAATTTTTAGCCCGAAGTGTGGGCGAGGTCAAAGGGGATATAGATAAGGCACGCAGGATCGGTGACCTTCTGGACTCCATTTCCTGGGACATGGGCCTGAACGGGCGGGTCCAACACGAGGTGATTGAGGCAGTGATCCGGAATCATCCTGGAATCTACGGGGATTATCCTTCCGGGGTAACCCGGGAACAATTTCTGGCCATACGGTGTCTCAGTAATGTAGCTAACTGGTTCATGTACGGGACCAGGAGAGTGTTCCTCCAGGACGCCAATGCCTTGTTCGTGAAACCAGGAGATCTGATCGAAATGTTGGGGTATCTGAAGAAGTCTTTTCCAACCGTTGATACGGTTACCGCATATGCCCGGTCAAAGACCTGCGCCCAGAGGTCCTCTGAAGAGTTAAGGGACCTACACGATGCCGGACTCTCCTGGTGTTTTGTGGGGGTCGAGTCCGGGTGCGATGAAATATTGGATTACATGAAGAAAGGGGTCAAACAGAAGGAACATATTTCCGGGGGGCAAAAACTCATGGCCTCGGGGATCAAAATGGCCGCTTTTGTAATGCCCGGACTTGGCGGAGGAAATCAGGAATGGTCTGAAAAACACACCCGAGATACCATTTCTATCCTCAATGAAATTAAGCCTACCGAGGTAAGAGTGCGCAGTCTGGCAGTCCTGGAGGGCGCTCCTCTCTATGCAAGATGGGAATTGGGGGAATTCCAGGCACCGACGGATGACCAGATGGTTGGAGAGCTAAAAGCCCTGATCAACGGAATTACTTTTGACTGCACCTTCGAAACCCTGCAGATGACCAATGTGTTTACCCTAAAGGGGTCGCTGCCAGCGAGAAGACAGACCTTCTTAGAAACGATCGACCGCTACCAGGCTATGGAACCCATTGAAAGAGCCCACTTCCTTTTCAATCGGTACTGTCACGGCGGATACCTGGACTTCATCCGGTCCTTGGGACGAGATGACTCCAGCCTAAAGGGAAAGATTCGAGAGGCAGAGAAAAGCCTTGAAGGGGAAACCTCCGATGCCCTGGAGAAGGTGGAAAGGGCGGCCTTCGCGATCAAATTTAAAGGAATTCCTTAAGGAAGATTCCCTATCTCCTTTTTTTCAACCTAAATACCCACCTTATGTTTCCGCAATCAGGGCGATCCTTTCAACCTTGTCCAAGTCTCTTTTATAAAATCTTGAGCCGAGGTAGAAAAGGAGGAAAGAGATTAAAGCCATGGAGCTGGCTATTTTCAGGGCCGTGGCGATTCCATACAGGTCGGAGAGAGTGCCGGTCACCAGCGGACCGAGAGAGCTTCCCAGAAGGTTCTGGACGATCACGCAGAGAGCGTAAGAAATTGCTCTCAAGCCCGGATGGACAACGTCCTGGGTAACAGCGATGGCCGATGAAGCCCAGGCGATGGAGGCGATCCCGCCTAGAAGGAAAATTGCGTATTGGACCGCTCCGCCCGAGAAAAAGTGAATTGCACTAAAGTATAAAACCGTCGTCAACAGGGCGGAGAGAGATGGGAGCAGCAATCGGGCCTGGATTTTCTTTTTCATGCACCGATCAGCAATCCAGCCGCCCAGGGGAGATCCGATGATGGCTGTGAGCATGATTCCGCTGGTCAAAAATGTGGCCTTTTGCAAGGGGACTCCCTGGACCCTTTGAAAATAGGTAGGCAAGAATGAGGACATGGATATGGAAATGAACATCATCCCGGCGAACCCGAAGTAGGTCAAAATAAGAGAAGGCGTTCGAGCAAAAGCCCGGACGATATCCATTTTGGACATCTTTTTCTTGATGATTGCTGCTTTTTCCTCCGCCGTTTCGCGATCCACCGTTTGTTCCAGGCCGACGGTCCGGTAATCCTTTACGAAGAAGAACAGAAGGGCAATGAATAGGCCCGGGAGGGCCACGAGCCCAAAGGCGTGACGCCAGCCCCAATGGGTTGCGATGTAGCCTCCCAGGACTATGCCTGCGGCCATGCCGAAGGGAATGGACATATTCCAGATTCCCAGCATAAAGGCTCGCCGCTTCTCCGGATACAAAGCAGAGATCATGGCCGTACCCCCGGGGGCATAACCTGCTTCCCCTAATCCGATGGCCGTTCGAGCGGCGAAGAGCTGGCCGAAGGTCTTGGTTAGGGCACAGGCGGCGGTGGAGAGGCTCCACAACAGGGCCATGATGCCGATGCTCTTCTTTCTGCTCCAGCGGTCAATCACGATAGAAATAGGAAAAGAGAAAATGACAATAGCCCAGTATACGGCGGAGACCATAGCGCCGCACTGGGCATCGCTTAGGCCCCAGTCAGATTTCAAAAAGGGAAAGAGGGAAACGACCACCATCCGGTCGACATAGTCAAAAAAGTAAAGCAGCCAAAGTAAGAGGAAGACATAAGAAGTGTAGGCCCTGGAGAAGAGGTAACCTTCAGGGGGAGGGGTCTTTGCCATGGTATGTCCTCACCTGTTCTATTCATAGGGCCTGATCTCTCGGCCAGGCCTTGACTGGCGGTGCGTTCGTGGAACGCACCCTACATTTTTGCCTCTGCTCTATGCTCCTTTCAGGAACTTCGAGACGTCAACCCCACCGATCATGGCCAGCCCGATACTCCCCGGGCTGATGGGCTTGGGGTCGGTCAGTACGTTGATACATACTGGAACATCTGCGGCAAAAGCTTCTTCCAGGGCTGGCCGGAGGTCATCGGGATTTTCTACCATAATGCCCTTTCCGCCTAGGGCCTCGACGGCCTTGTGATAATTGACCATTCCGATCTCTACCCCTTCTTTTATAAAGCGGCCAAGTTTAACTTCCTGGGAATGGCGGATCATACCCCATTGCTGGTCGTTGCAAATCACCGTCACTACGGGTAACTTTTTTCGAATGGCGGTCTCGAATTCCATGAAGTTAAACCCTATGGATCCATCGCCGGTCACCAAACAGACTCGTTTGCCCGGATAAAGGAGTTTGGCCGCATGGGCATAGGGAAGGCCGCAGCCCAGGCACCCGAATAAATCCGCGTCCAGGTAATGCCCGGATTGCCGGGCTGTTCTGGTCATGGCCATCCAGACCCGGGTGTCCCCTCCGTCGCTGACCACGACGTCATCCTCCCGGTCCATAAATTTGTTTATCTCCGAGCAAATGCGCATGTGATGCGCTGGAACGGCCTTACTCTCCCAGACCAGAGCCCCGAAATTTTTTTTCTCTTTTTCTTTGGCCTTAAGAAACTCGACCCAGGGCGCAAACCGCCGCCGGAGCAAAGCGCTGGTGCCTTTCTCGGAAATCATCTGATTCAGGGCTGCAAGCAGGGCCTTGATGTCGCTATTGATCCCGAGGTTAATAGTACGGTTTCTCCCGATTTCCTCAGGTTGAATATCAACCTGAACCAGCTTGGCCTTGGGATTGAGCATATCTCCGTAGGCATAATACAGGCTTATGCGATTGCCCAGGAGGACGATCAGGTCTGCCCCGGTCAAGGCGTCAGAGCCAGCGCCGGGCCGGATACTCGAGGAGGCTTCGAAGCAAAGGGGATGAGTGTCAGGGATTACTCCGCGTCCCATAGAAGCCGTAAACCCGGGCGCCCCTGTCTTTTCGATGAACTCGACCATTTCCTTTTCTGCCCCCGAGTAATAGGCCCCGCTTCCAGCAATGAAAACAGGCTTCTCCGCCGCTTCCAGCATCTTAAGTAGCTCTTGGGCTTTTCCTAGATCTACGGCCCGGGACTCCGTAACTGTATTGAATTTTTTGACGGCCCTGTCGTCGACTTTAGCGCTCCAGATATCAACCGGCAGTTCCAGGTAGACTGGACCGGGCCGCCCGGTGGCTGCTACACGGTAGGCCATATCGATGAACTCCGCAATCCTCTCAGTCTTCTGACAGCAGAGGGTTTTTTTGACCAGTGGCTCGATAACCGGGAGCTGGCGCATATCCTGGAGGTCGAGCTTTTCTTTGGCCCCGAGCCCAACGACCCCGGCAATCAATAAAAGGGGTGAATTGGCCATCTGAGCATTGGCGATCGCGCTAATCGAATTGCTGAATCCTGGACCGGCGGTTACCAGGGCAACACCGGGTTTCCGGGTTAATTTACCCCACGCCTCGGCCATAAATACAGAGGCCTGTTCATGACGGGTGGTAAAGATCTCTAGGGGTGAGCCTTCCGCGCATTCATACAGAGGATTTATATGACCTCCTGAGAGACTGAAGACCTTGGTTACACCTTTCTCAATTAGGGCATCAACTGCTAGTTGTCCGCCTGATATCATTCCCATTCCTTTCTCCTTCGGTGTTTGTTTTGCGAACTATTTGAAATTTGCCTTTGTTCCCAAAGTACGTGTTTCACCGATTTTCTCGAGTTATCCGCAACCGGGCAGAGCCACAACCAGGATATTGCAATTTTCTGGGGGCACGGGTTTCTCAAAAATCCCCCCTGCCCCCCTTTATTAAAGGGGGGGGATTTCAGAGACGGGTTGATAAATCAAGATTTCTTACCAGATTGCTGGACATTTACAGTTAGTCGTACATATGGACTCATCACGTAATTTTCAAAAAAGGGGAAATTCGACATTACTTTTGAATTTCGAATTTGACCTTTGACATTGTCTTAATAAAATTCTCCTCCAATCTGCAGCATCACCTTAATAACTTTCCCGGGATGTATGCGCTCCTTATAGACCTGGGGCAATTGATCCAGGGAGATCAGGTCCGTAATTAAAGGCCGCGAATCAATCTTCCCCTCAGACATCCATTGGAGGCATTGAAGATTCTCTTCATGGGTGTTGGAGTAAGATCCGGTAAACCGGAATTCTTTGAAATTCATGGCCATCGGCTGGTGAATGGTAAAAGGTTTAAACATGATGCTGATAATGCAGATGGAGCCGCATTTGGCCACCAGTTCAAAGGCCAGGGGAATATTTTCGGCAACCCCCGCACATTCGAAAATCGTCTCAAAACCAATCCCCCGGGTCCATTCCAGGGCTTTCTCCTTTAAATTCTCGTGGAGGGGATCGATGAGATAGTCGGCTCCATACAACTTTCCCAAATCCGTCTTTTCTTTCACGGGTTCAGAGAGGGCGATGGGGCCAAATTCCAGGAGCTTTAACAATTTAACTGCAGCGAGGCCGATAGGCCCTCCGCCCATCACCAGAACAGAACCGCCTTTCGTGCCGGCGCAATGGATCCCATGAAGGGCAGAAGCAAAGGTCTCAGCCAGGGCTGCGTTCCGGGAATCCACCCCTTCAGGAATTGGGATCATCATTTGAGGATAGACCTTTATATATTCGGCGAAGGCGCCGGGTAAGTCTCCGATTCCGATGGTGCGTCTTTTATCTTTGCAGAGATGCGGCTTACCCATAAGGCATTCCCGGCATTTCCCGCAGAAGGTAGGACGGATGATGACTTTAGACCCCTCTTTAAGCCCCCTTACCTCGGTGCCCCAGCCTGCTACCATACCGCTTACTTCATGGCCGAGGATCATTCCATCGGGCAGCAGCCCGCTCTCAATCAAGGAATGATCGGAACCGCAGAAGCCGGCGTTAGAGACTCTCACCAGGACACCGTCCATCCCAGGCTCAGGCCTGGGAACTTCCTCGACAAGGAGTTCTTTGGATCTGCGGAATACTGCGGCTTTCATATTCTTTTTACTTGAGAGTCCCGGGTTAACATTCCGAAATACGCAATCCTAAGTTAGAGGGCCATCAGCAATCCGCCATCCACATTGATCGCCTGGCCGGTGATGTAGCCGGATTCTTTAGAGGAGAGGTATACAGCCAGATCGGCTACATCCGCCGGGGCCCCGATTCTCCCCTGGGGGATGTCATTGGCCCAGGCCTTCTCCCGTTCCTCGGAGGTCTGGCGCAGGAATTTGGCTTCCATTTCAAAACGGTAAACTTGCAGGTCGGTCATAATAATCCCGGGACAGATGGCATTCACCCGAATTCCTTGCCGGGCCAATTCCAGGGCCATGACCTTAGTGAGCATGATCACCCCAGCCTTGGCGACCGCGTAAGCCCCGTTCGCAAGAGGGGGGGTCTTCCCGGCTCTAGAGGCGATGTTCACAATGGCCGCCGGCTTTCTGGTCATCATGGGGAGGATCGCCCTCGAGACCCGGAAAGTTCCGTGGAGATTGACGTCGATGGTCTTCATCCAGGCTTCTTCATCGTAAGTTTGGACCGGGCTGGGGGCGCCAAAAGACGCGCCGGCGTTATTGACGAGGGCGTCAATGCAATCGAAATGCTCCTTTATTTTCTCCATCATCCGCTGAAGGGAATCGTTGCGGGTCACGTCCAGGTCTACCGCCAGAGTTTTAACCCCGTGCTTTTCCTTTAAGCTGCCGGCCATACTCTCCATCTCCTGGCGCAGGCCCATCTTTATTCCGCCTATACTCTCCGGCCCCTTTCCGAGGTCGGCAAGGATGACGTTGGCCCCACAGGAAGCCATCTTCTCGGCAATGGCCAAACCAATTCCTGTCTTTTTCCCAGCGCCAGTGATTAAGGCTGTTTTCCCTTTCAGGTCATCATACATTTTCCGATCGCCTCCTTCTGAATATCGGCAGGGGACCGCTATCGGGAGTCCCGTTTCCTTAGCGCCTTGGGGTTTATGGGTGGGATCCCCTCTTTCAGCAAAGCTTTCAGTCTTTTCGCTGCAAACTCTTCTTAACAGCTTGCATCCTTTGGAGTCAAGGACAAACAGCGCATACAAAGATGCCCACCCCCTGCTGGATTGACTATCAGCTCAATGGCCCAATCGCGGCTGTTGCATGGGGGGGATTATTGAAGTTTCTGGCCCAGGCGGCGATAAGATAATAGGGGTTTAAACGGGATATATGACCGTGGTTACTGCCGAGAGCAAGATTGAAGACTTGCCCCGGTGGAACTTTGCATCCCAGAACTTCGGTGGGAGGGAAGATAGAAGATGATTTTGAAAGTTTTAAGCAAAGTCCAGGTTGGGTACCCATCTCCTTTGTTTGGATTTGTCGTTGCTGTTGGATTCGCCTTGCTTTGGGGTTTTCTCCTGACTCTGGCATGGGGGTGATCGATTCCCGGCCCGCGGTATGACCGGAATGGTTGTACCGCCCGGTGGGCTTCTAGATTGAAAAGTTTATGAGGTTGTGGGGTAAGCTCCGGAAGAGGGTCTTCCGGTTGTGAGGGAACCAACCCCTAACAGGGTGTTTCCAGAGTTCAAGGCCAAGCAAGAAAAGAAGTAGACCCTCAGCGGATTTTTTTTACATATACCTTCATCAGGATTTTTCCCCATCCGCCCTTGTCCAGGCCTACGTCCGTGCACTGGACGATGTTGAACCGCTCGAAATCGGGGTCGGATTTGTTTATCAGCCTCTCGAAGATTGCCGGCATAACCTGGCTGATCGGCACCAGTGCGGAAAGGCAGATCTTCTTGGGGCACTCTTCGGTGATCAGTTGACCTCCCGGGTTCAACACGAACCGGTCGCCGACCTTATGCCGGGCATGGCAGCCGTGGGACTCGATGACTTCGGCGATAACCCTGCATTTGGTGAATTCGGGCGTTTCCGTGACCATCTTGACCTTCACCGGATCCGACTGAAAGATCGTCATCTCCGCATCCGTATAGCCCATGTGCGTCTGAAAGCGTCTCCAGATTTCCTCGACGTCCATCTTCCTCCCTCCTCTCATCAAGGGTGTCATTCCCGCGCAAGCGGGAATGAAGGAAATGAATAGGGACATTGATTCTTACTTCCCCAGAAGGCAGAACCAGAGCGCCAGGACCCCTAAGAGGGTTTTCATCTTTAAGGCACTACAATTATAACCTTGGCCCGATCCAGGAAATTGATATTCTTGGCCAGCTCCCGGATTTTTCGGGCATCTTCATTGGAGATGATCAGGTCCCGGTTGTTGGCCCCGGTCACCTTTATGGCGTTGATGACCAGAGGATTTCCCGAGACCCGCTGGTTGGCCTTGGCCTCTTCCAGACTCTTGGCATATCCGGCGATTCCCTGTTTCTCGACCCACTCTTTATCTACGTAGGCCGAACCATATACCTCCCGTCCATCCTCGTCGAGGATTTTGGGGGATGCCGAGGGGATAAAAGAAAGGTGCTGGGCATCGAAGATGAGGCCGGTATAGACACTCTGAGGAAAGACCAAGCCAGAAGACAAGAAGATAGACCCGAATACAGACAGGACCGCGATCGTCTTTTTCATTCCATCTCCTCCTTTTCGTTTTTTTGAAAGGTCAGTACGAACTCTGGTATACGTAGCATATTCGGTTCGAAACCTTTGGAGCCTCAGAGAAATATTTCCCTTCCGAATATAAACAATTTCCTCCTTTTCGTCCAGGTAATTTCATTTTCCCCGAGGTAATTTTCCCCGAGCGAAAAGCCCTTTTCGCCCAAATCATGGCCCGAAGAGGGTAAATTGGCTAACAAAATATAAGGGCGGTTCGAAACTCCCATCGGTTTCCGATTTTTATCCGTTGATCACCCTCTTCTTTTGAGTTAGGCTATTTCAGAGGGGAAAAAGAAATAGGAGGAATCAAGAATGCAGAAGGCGCTAGTCTCGATCGTAAGGGCAGGGGAGGATGTGGAACTCGCGGTCCGGAAGGCGGTCCTCCTTGCCGGCGGGTTGGAAGGAATCGTGTCTTCGAAGTCCAGGGTCCTGATAAAACCCAATATCGCTTCCCGTGATCGATCGGGAACTGGAAAAGTAACCGATGCCCGGGTTACCCAGGCCATCACCAAAATGGTTCTGGAAAGGAACCCCAGGAGCGTAATCATAGGAGAGGGGTCTGCGGTGGGTTTCGATTTTCCTGAGCTCCAGGATACGATGATGGCCATGGAAGAATCGGGGACCAAAGAAGTGGCGGAAAAAATGGGGGTGGCGCTGGTGGATTTGAACACCGATGATCACGAGGAAATAGAAATCCCCCAGCCTCTGGTGATGAAGTCAGTAAAGATCGCCCAGACGGTTCTGGACAGCAATGTGATCATAAGCGTCCCGGTGATGAAAACTCATATTCGGTCGGCGGTAACCGTTAGCCTGAAGAACATGAAGGGAACCATGCCGGGGAATGAGAAAAAGAAGACTCATCGGCTGGGCCTGGAATTGGCCATTGCTGATCTGATCTCGGTCGTTAAACCCCATTTTGCTGTGGTAGATGGCCTCGTAGGCATGGAGGGGCTTTGGGAATATCCAGATGATTGCGTTCCCCTTGGCCTGGTGGGAGCTGGCCGGGATCCAGTCGCCCTGGACGCGGTCTTTGCCCAGATTATGGGGGTTCTTCCGCAGGAGATTATGCATCTCCAGCATTGCCAGATAAAAGGGCTGGGAATTGCCGATCCAGAGAAAATTGAGGTTGTAGGAGTTCCTATCTCCGAAGTCCGCCGTCCGTTCCGGCCAGCTTTTGAAGTTCTGAGGAACCGCTATCCGGGATTGACCGTTCTAGCGGAGAAATCCTGCACGGGCTGCACCAATGAGTTCATCAGTACCCTGATCTATATCCGGGAGGCCCAGCAAGTTGAAAAACTGGGAGATCTAACGGTTATCATGGGTGAAGGGGGGGAAGATTTCCAGGGGGAGAAAGCAGTGGTCATCGGAAAATGCGCACGGAAGGGGAAAGAACATCTTCCTTTTGTGCCCGGTTGCCCGCCCGCAGTGGATGAAATCACCAAAAAGGTTTGCGAAGTTTGCGAGATCGACGTCCAGTTGGTCTTCCATAAGCGGGATGAATTACATCGAATGACTTCCGGCAAAAGCCTCCATTAAATTGCTTCCTCTCCCTCTGCTCCAGGCGACTGTGTCGTAACGAGGAAAAGGGCCGTCATTTCCGCGAAAGCAGAGATTTTTATCGGGCAATTTATTTGACATTGGAGCATCTATTTA
>Ga0187849_1002511_pt1 | contig 17400 bp, 16 predicted proteins | sample June2016WEW_4_10_2_FD_132412 | JGI IMG/M metagenome (GOLD analysis project Ga0187849, IMG submission 132412) | Peatland microbial communities from SPRUCE experiment site at the Marcell Experimental Forest, Minnesota, USA - June2016WEW_4_100 | ecosystem: Environmental > Terrestrial > Soil >...
GTTTAGCTTCCGCCTTCTGGCCCGGCGCGGACCGGGTCAGGCGAAAAATCAGGCACAGCATGTCCGTTGCCATTCTCATCTTCGCGGAGCACGTTCGCTCTTCGACTCGCGCCCCTCTCCCCGGGGGAGAGGGAGCAGCAAGGGCCGGCTCTCGATCATTCCCATGCCGCTGGATTCGCCGACCGACTGGCGAAGATTCTCCCTCTCCCCGAGGGAGAGGGCCGGGGTGAGGGGAAACGCGACGCTCAAAATGCAACGGGTGCTCAGGAACGGACCTGCGCCCGTTCAGGTGGGTGCCAGGCCGGAACAGTTACGGAAATTCGTTCAAGAGTGAATTCCGTTTTTCAGCGCCTGGGCCGGAGGGCGTCTATCGAAGGGAACGGTTCATCTTTGCTGCGGGTCCGCAGGAACTCGTTCAGGTTGCGCCAGGTCGAGAGCCAGTACTGCGTCTCGGCATCCCAGCGGGCGAGCGCCGTTCCCAGGCGGTAAGAGGTGCTCTCTTCAAGCCAGGCCCGGCGGTAATGCTCTCGCAAACCGCTGACGGCATCGGTCAGGTCCGCCAGCATGCCGTGGTCCTGCCCGTTCATCTGCATTTCGAGATAAAGGGTCACCAGCTTGGCGTCGGGGTTTTTCTTCAACTCGCGGAAGTAACCGGACCATTCGACCGCATAGAGGCTCTTCATGCCCAGATAATCAAAGAGCCGGGCGGCCACGACCAGGCTGTTGAGCGTGGGGTCCTCGGGGGCTGTCCGCCGCGCCCGCAGCAGGTGTTCCAGGGCGCTCTCCGCCATTAACCGCGCCTGGCGCAAGGGCTCCTGGTTCTTTTCCAGGCGGGGGAGGCGGGCGGGGTCGAGAGGGTCCCGCCAGAAGCCGTGCAGGGTTGAGTCTTGCAGAATCCTTTCGAACATCTCCTGGACGGTGGACAACTCCTCGAGTGCGGGCGCCACGTCGGCACCCACGGCAGCGGGATACATTTGGGCGGCGTAATTGGCGAAAAAGGCGTTCGTATCAACGGCATCCGATTGCCACCCAGCGGCGGCCCCCAAAACCAGGCCGGGCAGCGATTGGCGGTAGAGTGTCTGCGCGCTGTCGGTCCAGCCCGTGTTCAAAATGCCGAGCGCGCGGAATTTTCTCCCCGTCGCGGCCATGCCGTTGATGTTGATGAAGGAGCGGTGGTAGTCGGGAAAGATCTCATTCCAGTTCCACACGCCCGGGGCGACGACGGTCGGGACGCTGGCCTCTGCCAAGGGCTCGAGGTGGGGCGCGTAGTTTGTCCGCGCTTCATAAATCCAGGGCACGGCGATGACGCCGCCGGGCAGTTCACGGATCAACTCCGGGTGGTTCGAGAGCGTGCCGGCGCCCTGCAGGATGTCGGCCCAGAAGAGCGGGCGCTTGCCATGGCTTTGTACCCGCTGCGCGACATGGCCCAGCACTGCAATGAAGGTTTTGAACGGATCTTTGCCGGGTTCCATGCCGAGCTTGCCCAGTGCCCAAGGTTCGTCGAAGCCGACGTGACACCAGGGGCTGGGGAACAGGCTGGCCGTCTGATCCACCCAATCATCGATGACACCCAGGACCCGGGGGTTGCGCGGGTCGAACTCATCGCCATAGCGAGGCAGGCCGAGGCCGGCGAATTTCTCGACGCGGAACAAGTCGTGCAAGTGGCCGTAGAGCTCGAGGCAAGGCACGACATCCACGTGTCTTTGACGCGCGTAATCGATGATGTGACGCACCTGCTGGCGGCTGTAGCAGGCCTCCGGATTCACCGGTTCGTATCCTTCCAATTCGATGCTCGCCTCGGAGTAGAAGTAATATTGGTTGGCTTTGAAGCGGGCCAGCAGATCGATTTGGCGCTCGATCTCGGATACGCGCAGCAGTTGGCCATGGCTCAAATCCATCATGAATCCGCGGTAGGCCAGGGCCGGCCAATCGCGAACTTCCGCCGCGGGCAAGAGGGCCTGCTCGCCCTGCCCTTCGACCATTTGCAGCAGGGTCTGCACGCCGTAAAAGAGGCCTGCCGATGAACGCGCCCGGATCTCGGCGCCCCGCGGCGTCGTCGTGATGGAGCAAGCCTCGCGCGACTCCGGACCCGCCGTCTCGTTGTCAACGGGCACGGCCGGTCCCTCACCGCTGCGCTCGAGCAAAATCGCCGGTCCGGCGGCTTTTGTTTCGAGGATGGCAATCGCCGCTTTAGCCCGGGCCGATAAACCGGAAGCGAGCAAGCCGGCGGCGAAACGATCCCCGGCATCCGGAGGCGCGGCGAAGTGGATCGAAAGCCCACGCAATGGCAATTCTCCGTCCTTATACCGCACTTCCTGCGGCCGGGGCAGCAGCTGCCGATGGGAGGCCCCGGCGCTGGCCAGGACCCCGAGGGCCGCAAGGCAGATCGACAGCATTCTCCAATGACCCAAAGGAAGGTTCTTTCGCGCCGGCTTCATGGAGTCGAGCCTGCCGCGGGCGCCGAGCACGAGCAAGCAAGAAAACCGGTCCAGTCGCAGTTCAAACCGAAGAGGCGGCCTCGTTTGCGGAAACTGCGGAAACAAAGCGAGGTAAGGCCTCGGTGAAGGCGGGAGTGTCACGGGGCCAGACCCCTCACCCCGGCCCTCTCCCCTTCGGAAGGAGAGGGAGAAGCGTCGGCAGTCTCTTGAACTTCCAAGCCTCTCTGGTTCCTCCAGCGGCTGCGGAGAATTCTCCCTCTCCCCATCCGATGGGGAGAGGGCCGGGGTGAGGGGCCGGCCGGGGACCCTGTTCCCGCCTTCACTGGACGGTTACAAAGCGAGTCGCTGCGCTCTTCCCATCGCCGGGCCGGGTATGCTACCTTCCGCCCGGTGAAGACGATTGACCAGAAGCTGCTCGACGAAGTCACCAATCGTTTGGCGAACGAACTACATTCGGAGTGCATCTGGCCTTTTGGCTCCCATGCCTGGGGGACACCGGATGAAGGGAGCGACTTGGACCTTTTCGTTGTCGTGCCAGAGAGCAACGAATCGCCGGTCGAGCGCATGAGACGGGCGCACCGTTGTCTGCGTGGCCTCGGTCTTGCCAAAAACGTTCTCGTCAAGACCCGCGACGAATTCAGCCGCTTGCGGGCCCTGCCTTCCGCGCTCGACTATCTGGTCTTCCACCGGGGCCGGAAAGTTTATGGATGAAGACCGTTGCATTGCCTTCGGGAGAAAGCGTGCCGGCCTTGGGCATGGGCACCTGGCACATCGGGGACGACCCGGCTGCTCGAAAAGAGGAGCTAGCGACGCTCCGCTTAGGGCTCGATATGGGCGCCAAACTCATCGACACGGCCGAGATGTATGGCGAGGGCCGGGCCGAGGAACTGGTGGGCGAGACAATTGCGGGCCGGCGCGACGAGGTGTTCCTGGTGGACAAGGTCTTGCCCTCGAACGCGTCCCGCCGGGCTACGGTGGCTGCCTGCGAGCGCAGTCTGCGCCGGCTCAACACCGACCGAATTGACCTCTACCTTCTGCACTGGCGGGGGAATGTGCCTCTTTCCGAAACAGTGGCGGCCTTCATGGAGCTCCAGCGCGCCGGCAAGATCCGTTGCTACGGTGTCAGCAATCTGGATCTCGAGGAGATGAAGGAGCTGTGGCCGGTTCCCGGAGGACAGGCGGTGCAGACCGACCAACTGCTCTACAACTTGTCCCGCCGCAGCATCGAATGGGACTTGTTGCCCTGGCTGCGCCGACATCGCATCCCGGTGATGGCGTATTCGCCTTTAGAAGAGGCCAGACTGGTGGACGATCCCAAGCTCATCGGCTTCGCCCGGCGCCAGGGCATGACCCCGGCCCAGGCAGCCCTCTCCTGGCTGCTGGCCAAAGAGGATGTCATCGTCATCCCCAAGACCAGCCGCCGCCACCGGTTGAGCGAGAATCTCGGGGCGCTGGACCATCCGTTGACCCCACTGCAGCTTGCCGAGCTGGACCGCCTCTTTCCACCGCCTTGCGGCCCCCATCCCCTCGAGATGCTCTGACGACAGAGCGGGCCGGTGCCGCATTAAGAAAAAACCTGGTTGCACTGCGGACCCGAGTGGCGCAAAACTCTGGCTTGCAGACCATGAATCCTAGCGGACTGAGTGCGATTGAGATTTCCCGTCAAACCAAACTTCTGCCGATCGAGGCCGTGGCCGCCAAGCTTGGCATCCCGGAAGAGGCCTTGGAGTTCTACGGCAAGACCAGGGCCAAGATTACCCTGGACCTGTATCGGCGGCTCCAGGACGCTCCCAGCGGCAAGCTCATCCTGGTCACCGCTATCAACCCGACTCCGGCCGGTGAAGGCAAGACGACCACCAGCATCGGCTTGACCGACGCCCTCTGCCGACTGGGCCATAGAGCCGTGGTTTGCCTCCGTGAACCCTCCGTGGGCCCGTGCTTCGGCGTCAAGGGCGGCGGCACCGGGGGCGGCTACGCCCAGGTTGCCCCGATGGAGGACATTAACCTCCATTTCAACGGGGATTTTCACGTCGTCACTTCCGCCCACAATTTGCTGGCGGCCCTGCTGGACAACCATTTGCACCACGGCAACGAGTTGGCGATTGACCAGCGCCGCATCCTCTGGCGCCGCGTGCTCGATATGAATGAACGCGCCCTCCGGCAGATCGTCCTGGGCCTTGGGGGCAGCGCCAACTCCATCCCCCGCGAGTCCGGCTTTGACATCACGCCGGCCTCGGAGGTCATGGCCACACTCTGTTTCTCCGAGTCGTTGCCCGAGTTGAAGGAGCGGCTGGGGCGCATCGTGGTAGCCTACTCGCACACCGGCAAATTCGTCACCGCGCGCGACCTCAAGGCCCATGGGGCCATGACTGTCTTGATGCGCTACGGGGTCCAACCCAACCTGGTGCAGACCCTTGAAGGCAACCCCGCCCTCATCCACGGAGGCCCTTTCGGCAACATCGCCCATGGCTGCAACACCGTCACCGCCACCAAACTGGGCCTGCGCCTGGCCGGCTACACCGTGACCGAGGCCGGCTTCGGGGCCGACCTCGGCGCGGAGAAATTCGTAAACATCAAATGCCGCAAAGCCGGCCTGCGTCCGGACGCCGCCGTGCTCGTCGCCACCGTCAGGGCCTTGAAGTACCACGGCGGCGTCAAGGTTCCAGACCTGGGCAAACCGAACCTTCCCGCACTGGAGGCCGGCTCGGCCAACCTGCTCAAACACATCGAGAACCTGCAATCCTTCGGGCTGCCGGTCATCGTCTCGATCAATGTCTTCGCCAACGACACTGCCGATGAGTGGCAAGTCATCCGCCAGGCCTGCGCCGGGATGTGTGTGCCAGTCGCCCTCTCGGAACATTTCCACCGCGGCGGCGCCGGCGCGGAGGAACTGGCCCGTCTGGTCATCCAAACCGCCGCTCAACCGCACCAGGGCCCCTTGAACTTCACTTATCCCGACGACTTGCCCTTGCTCGACAAGGTGCGGTTAATCGCGCAGAAGATTTATGGCGCTGACGACGTGGTGGCCGAAGGCCGGACTGCCGAGAAGCTCCGCTCCTTCGAGGAAGCCGGTTTCGGCCAATTGCCGATCTGCGTGGCCAAGACGCAATATTCGTTTTCGGCGATGCCCGGTCTGCGTGGCCGGCCCCGGGGATTCACCATGCCGTTGCGCGACGCCCGGCTCAGCGCCGGACCCGGCTTCGTCGTCGTCTCCTCGGGCGACATTATGACCATGCCCGGTTTGCCAAGAGTGCCGGCGGCCGAAGCGATGGATGTGGACGTGCATGGCAACACTGTCGGCCTGTTCTGAGTTCAGTTCGGGGACTGGAGCGAGCCAGCCAAACCAGCGGGGCGGTCGAGTTACGAATGGAATTCAGAATCCCGGGACCCTTCCGCCAGTACGGCGCCAAGGCGGGGCAGTTGGTCGGGCTGCTGCCCAGCGGGGCTCCGCTGTTCATAGTCGGGAACCGGCGGGTTCAGGAGCACCCGCACTCCAAGCGGCTGGAGCGTCGGCTTTACGTCGATCACTATGCAGCGTCTCTAATTCGATTTCCCGCATCGGCTCCACCACTTTTTGCAAAGAATGTCTTGCTAAGGGCTCGAGAAGGCGTATTCTGAGAATATCGGAATTGCCGTGAACATGCAGCCAAATGAAAGGATACACATATGGCGAAAGTCATCTCGTTCATTAACTACAAAGGCGGTGTTGGAAAGACCACAACGACCTTCCACGTTGGCTGTGCCCTCGCCATGTTTGAGCCAAAGAAGAAGGTGCTCCTCATTGATGCAGATCCGCAAACAAACCTGACCTTTTTGTGCTGTAACGATGCGCGCTGGCAGCAGCAGATAGAGGCACATGGATCGCTGGAAACGCTCTACAGCGCGTATCTCGACCACAAAAGAAAACCTCTGAAGGACGTTGTTTGGCATGGGCCAATGTCTCACCCCGAATTGCACAACATTGATTTGGTGCCGTCCACCATCGAGCTGCTAGATATCGATTTGCGCCTGCAATCCAGGACAAAGGCGGCAACGACGATTCAAGAAATCGCGCAGACGCATATTGAACAGCGTTCGATACTCTCCGAAGGAATCAAAGACGTCGCACCGGATTACGATTACATTCTGATTGATTGCCCGCCGAACCTATACTTAGCTACGCAAAATGCCCTCTATGCCAGCGATGGCTATCTTGTGACGTTGATGCCGGACCACTTTTCAACGGTCGGCGTCAACTTCTTGGACAGGAAGATTGTCCAACTTCTTCGAGAAAAGAGTTTGGCCGAACAAATCCTTGATCCGGCCAAGAACGGATTGAGCACACTGCCCTATTTTTTATGCTTCGTGAAAGTAAGCGTCACTGCGGGAAGACAACAAATAGTCGCCAGAGAGCAGATGAGGCTCGTTCGCACCATGACAAGGTTCGCGGGCAAATGTTTTGACAGCCATACTGAAGATTTCAAAGACATTCGTGAGGCAACTACAGCGGAGTTGCCGGTGTTCCTAAACTCACCCGGTTCGCAGAATGACGGCCTTTACTGCAAAGTTGCCGCAGAGTTTGCTTCAAAGTTTTAGGAGCCATGAAAACTGAACATGATAGGAATCTCATTGCCAAGCTCACCAGAATGAAGGAGCAGCTTGGCGTTTTCGGACAGCCCGAATCAAGAGCCGCACTCCTAAAGAGCGTCGACGATCTGATCGCGTCACTGGGTCTTCTGCGGAACGAGTTGGGAAACCCTTTGCTCGAAGCAAACGCGGCACAAGTGAGAACGCCTCTCGAAGAAGTCATTAGGTTTCTCGAGCGCGCCAAGTCGGACGAAACCTTACAAAGGCTGCTTTCATTGGCCTGGATCGCTGCAGCTCCCAAACCGAAACGACAGCCCGTTGAAATTGCCAGCGATCTTAGGAATGACGAAATCCGCGCTCTTCTGGGAAACGATTTGTCCAAAAGCGAACTAAAAGCCATCGCTGCGCAGAGGGCCATTTCGGTTGGCGAATCCAACAGCGCGACAATCAGGCGAGCCATCTTGAAAAACCTTGATCGTCAAGAAGGCTACGAACGCCTCGCTTCCCCTCTAACACGAGGAGCAAACGAATCGGCCACCTCACCCTCAAGCAGTTCTTAGGCCGGGATGGCGTTGCTGAGGGGTGCGTCGTGGGGCCGTCGTTGATGTCCTCCGGGTTGTGGATTGCGGCGAAGCAGGATTCGGAGGTCGGCCTCGACCGCCGGCCAACTTGTGAATCCGCCCCGCTGACCGGTGGCGAGCGTAGAGGTTGCGGCCAAGATGGGTCGTTCGACGATGACACCGCTTTGGGCGAGGTGGTTGCGAAATATCCGATTAAAAAACTCCTCCGTGGCGCCTTCCACATACACACGCAGACGTTTGCTCATGGACGCCCCCCAATAACGTCCTTCTGCCACACCTGCCCCAGCGAGTAGCGATCCAGCCAAGCCTTCAATGCTTCTGAAGACTGCCGTTTGAAGGTGCTTCGGCCCTGGTCATTCTCCGCCACAATCACGTCATCGGCAGAGGAATTGTCAAGGAAGGTCGCGGATTGCGTCGAAACAAGGATCTGGCTTGAGATGGAGGCTGCCTTGATGAGGCCAGCGACAAGCGATTCCGCCGCCGGATGAAGGCCAAGCTCCGGCTCGTCGAGAACGATAAGCCTTGGCCGCAGGGCCTCGGGTTGATGCAACAGCGTGACCAGGCACATGATGCGGAGAGAGCCGTCTGAAAGCTGGCCGGCTGAGAACTCGTAATCGGGCTTGTCGGCCATGCGCCAGCGGAGAGGGATGGTCTGATTTGGGGGCTGCCCTTGTGGCTCGAGGGCAAAGTCCTTGAACCACGGCAGCACCGTGTTGAGCGTGTTCTCAATCTGCCGGAACACGTCCGGGTGCTCGTGCTCCAATCGGAAGAGGAAAGCGGCCAGGTTGCCGCCGTCTGCCCTCAAGTAGGGTGTGTCATCGGCCCGGGGATTGCTCCGCAGGTGCGACTCGAGGGAAGTATCATGAAACTGATACACCCGGCACTTGCCAAGCAAGGACTTCATGACCCGCGCTGTGCTGTCGTTTTCCGCCCAAGGCTCGGCCAGTCCGCTCTCACGTTGACCGCCACTGCCCAGGGGAACCACCTTGGGCGTTGGATAGCCGGTCGCCTGAAATTCCGCTTCTTCGTGGGCAAAGATGAGCGTGTCACCCTGCGCGTGTGTGAGCGTGCAGCGATACTCGTTGCGGCCGGCCTCGGTTTGGAACTCGACCGCCGCCCGCACTACGGGCGTGACCTTCGGCCCGAAATGGAGGAGCGCACTGGCGGGGCCGCGACTCTGCACGAAGTGCTGGAGACTTCGTGACAGAGCGAAGTTGAGGAGCTGGAGGAAGGCGATGAGATTCGATTTGCCCGCTCCATTCGCGCCGATGAAGACGTTCAGCGGCGTCAGGTCCACCTGCGCCGACTGAATCGAGCGAAAACCGTCAATTGAGATTCGTGCCAGCCGGGTCATGTCATGCGGCGGTCTTTGTGTCCGCGTCCACATTGGCGCAGCTCACGGACTGCCAGGGCTGATATTAAAGCCTCCGCCGACCAGTTTCCAGTCTGATCCTCGCGGCCCGGCGCTTCGGGTTAGCCCCCGTCGCACGCGTTTATTCGGTTTGGTTCCGGAGGCGGCGAGCGGCAAAACAATCCTCCCGGAGGACAACTCGTGACCAGGATTGACGGACACGCCGCCCGGGAAGGCTTCCCAACGAAGCGTTCCCGGGCGGTTCTTCCGGACAAGCGGATTAAATCCCGCCATCGACCTGCCAGCGGCCGGCCGGGTTATCCTTGCGCACGGCGAGGTTGAACTTCTTGACGCCCGTCACCTGGCATCTCACAAAGAAAGCCGATTGCTCGGGCGACCAGACCGCCTCGACGGCCTTATAGACCGGCATGAGCTTGCGCATGTCCATGCCCATCTTCTGTGCGGTTTCAACCTGGCCCTTGGTTTCCTCGACATCGTGTTGCGAGGTGAACTTGCGCATTTCGACCCAGTCGAATTTTGCCTGGGCGTCGAAGTAGGCCTGGACGGTCTCCGTCGGCGAGAGCCGGGCGTAGGCCTGGTTATTGGGCAGGACTTCCGGCTCGCCGGACCATTTCAGGTCTTGTTGCAGCCGCAGTTTGCTGTCATACACCCCCGTCAGCACGAAGCGTTTCGCCGCGTTGGTGTTGGCCACGCGCACATTGACGACTTGCGGCGGGAGTTTGATCTCATAAGGCACAAACCGGCCCGGATACGTCTTCGAGCTGAAGGCTTGACCCAGGCTCACGATTTCCAGGCCGCCAAGACCCTCTTTTGTCTGGTCCGTAATGGGAGACATGAACTTGCCGGCTTCATCCCAGTTGGTGGCGGCGCAAGCCTCGAAGAAGGCGCGAGCGGCCTGCTCGGCGGTCATCGAGGCGTACTTTTGGTTGTCGGGCAGGGTCTGCGGGTCCTGGACCCAGGCCACGTCCGCTGGCAACTGGAGTTGGAACACGCTCGGCTCAATCGGCGTGTTGTACTCGATCTCGTTCAATTCGAAGACTTGCACCTCGCCCGAGTTGCGGACCAAGTACATCTGCGCGGCTTCCAACTGCCCGCTCTCGGCGTCGAAGCGATAGACGCGGCGGGTGTCTGCGTTGCCCAGGAAATGGTTCTTGCCGTAGTCATCGTCCGGCACGCCGGACCTGGCATGGACCGTCACGACGGCCTGGCGGCTCCCGTTGGCCGCCGTTTCCTCAATGAGGTCCAGCTTCCAGCCCTGGGCTTTGGCATGCCTCAGATCGTTGCTGATAGTGTTGCTCAGGTCGGCGATGCTGTGCAGCCACTCCGTGTCAAAGGCGCTGGGCGTGGCACCTGGGACCTTATATCCCATATTTGCAGGAGCCTTGATGTAGAGCACGGCGGACTGACCGTCCATGACGGCGACACGGCCCGGTTTCTCGACCCGCCACTCCAGTTGCGGGGTGTATTGCTTCCACAACTCCACCGTGCAGAAGGGGCTGTCGGGACTGATGCTCTCGAAATTATCCTGCGGAAAGGTGCGCATTTGGCCGCGCAAGTGAATGCTCGTCAGATTGGCCACGGCCCGGGCGCCTCTGGCCATGACCGCGGCGGCAGTGGCGTGCGCCCGGGGCGCCGCTAACGCAACGATCAGAATGACCGCCCCCGCCCCGGCAGCGGCGCTTAACCCGAGTCCCCAACGTGTGAATAGTCTGCTCATGATAGTACTCCGTTCTTTTACCGTCTGTTGCTGTCGAACCCGCCGCATTACCGGGCCAACCACGGACACTTCGGCGGCCACGCGGCCGCTGGCGGCCAATTGCTGTTGCAAGGCAGCGATGGCGGCATACTCAGCGCGGCAATCCGCGCAGCCCTCGAAGTGCGCCTGGCAGTGGCGGAACTGCTCGTCTCCGAGCAATCCTTCCACGCAGGCAACCAGGTTTTCCCGGCATTCAGCGCAGTTCATCGTTAATCTTTCCAGTTTCAGCCAACTGCGTGCTTCCACGGCCTTGGAGTTCCTGCCGCAGCAGGCCATAAGCGCGCGAGAGCGTTTTGGTGACGGTGCCCAGCGGCATTTCGAGGCGTGTGGCTGCCTCCTGACAGGAGAGCCCCTCGTAGTACCGCAGTAGAATCACCTGACGATAGGTTTCGGGCAGGGCAGCAATGGCCTCTTCCAACGGGTAATCGGGCCCGTTGTCGAGGTCTGCTTCCATCAACATGCCGGTGGCAGCGCGGGTGCGTTCGCGGCGCTGCTCCGAGCGGAACTGCTCCTTGAGGATGCGCGACGCGATGCCGATCAGCCAGGAATGGAAGAGCTCGGGCCGGCGGAGCTTTTTCAGGGCCACAAAGGCCCTTACAAACGACTCCTGGGCCGCCTCTTCGGCTTCCAATCGGTCTCCCAGGCGCCGGGCCAGATACGCGAAGAGCGGTTTCTGGTAACGGTCCACCAGCAGACTGAAGTCCTCTGGGTGCCCGTCACGACATCGCTCCACGCATTGCCGGTCGCTCAAGTCCATACCGTGTCCTGTTCAGGTGAATTCATGCCGTCATAGTGTTAGTGACTTCCGGGGCGATTTTGCGACACGAAAATGCAATTATCGAAGCCTGGATGAATTCCCGCAGGGGGCATTTCACTTTTTGGGTGGCAGTTTCTGGCTCCTAATCTTAATCTTGCTCCTAATCTTAGTCTGAATGAATCGCCGGTTCGACCATGAAAAGAAGGAGATTAGGAGTAGGATTAAGATTACGATTAGGATCGGCTACCCAAATAAGCGAAATGCGCCCATTTCCGCACCGTACACGCCCGGCTCCTTGACCGGAGCGCAAATCGGGTTAGTGTGCCTGTGAATTAACGATGACCGCCGCCATCCGGCAACTGCCGTGACCCGACTATGTGCATTCAAGTTTTGGCGCGCCAGGCCGGCCTTCGGGCTGCTCGCTGCCCTGGCCGCCAGCCCGCCCTTTCCGGCTGAGGCCCCGCGCGCCCTTTCGCCGGGCCCCGCCCCGGCCAGCGAGCCGGCCGCGCCGGCAAAAACCAACCCGAAGGAACCGGGGCCGCCTGCCTTCACAATGCCGGCGGTGCTGAGGCCCGCCCACGTCCGCCGCCATGAACTGCCCGGCGCCTTCAGCAAACCCGTGCCGACCTCCCTCGCCGACCTGCGAGCCATCGAGCAGCGGGTCAAGACCCTGGTTCCGCAAGTGTCCCCAGCCGTGGTGGCGGTCGAGGTGGGCTACGGCAGTGGCAGCGGGGTGGTGATCTCGGCCGATGGGCTCGTGCTCAGCGCCGGGCATGTCTGCGGCCGGCCCCATCGGGACGTGCTCTTCACTTTTGCCGATGGCAAGACGGCACGGGGCAAGACCGTGGGGGTCGATCGCGACGCCGACACCGGCCTGATGCGGATAACGGACCCGGGTCCCTGGCCCCATGTCGCCGTGGGGGACCTCCAGGAGGCGCGCCTTGGGGATTGGGTGCTGGCCTTGGGCCATCCCGGCGGCTTTGACCTGAAACGCTCGCTCGTCGTGCGCCTGGGACGCATCATCCAGGCCGCGCCCGGCGTGGTGCAGACCGATTGCACCATCAGCCCGGGTGACTCCGGCGGACCCTTGTTCGACATGCATGGGCGGGTCCTCGCCATTCACAGCGCCATCAGCACTTCGCTGGCCGAAAACTTCCATGTGCCGATAACCGAGTTTTTCGATACCTGGAACACGCTGGCAAGCGGCGAGAGCGGCAACACCCTGGCCAGCCGGCCCCGGGCCTACGTCGGGGCGAGCGCCGCTGACGGCCCGGCCGGTTGCCGGTTGAGTGCGGTCGACAAAGACGGCCCCGCCTTCAATGCCGGCCTGCAACCCGGCGACCTCGTGCTTAAGGTGGAAGGCAGGGACATCCCGGTGTCGGCGTTCTTCAGGCGCTGGATCGCCGAGGCCCAACCCGGCGAGACGTTGAACTTGGAAATCAAACGCGGCGACAAACTGCTGTCCTTGCAGGTGAAACTTCAAACTGCCCCTGATGGCAAATGATCATTCTCAAACGGCCTCCGGGGACCGGCTCGAAGCGAGGCTAAGCCGCCTTTTCGCGCGCTTGGCCTTGGCTTTCATCCTCGGCGGCTGGACTCGGGTTTCACCCGCCCAGGAAATGCCCTCGGAGGACCTCGCCTTGCCGCGAAACTACTTTCGCAGCGGCGAAGAGACGTTGCGCGCCTTCGCGCCGGTGTCCAAGGCGACCCGGAACTCCATCGTAAAATTGAACGTGGATGGCGAAACGGTGGCCCTCGGCACGGTCATGGACGCCGGCGGGCTGGCCCTAACCAAGGCCAGCGAGATCAAGCCCGGCAAACTGACTTGCTGGCTTGCCTCCGACAAGGAGGTGAAAGCTGAATTGCTCGGCGTCGATGAGGATGAAGACGTGGCGCTGGTGCGAGTGCAGGCGCCGGGCCTCAAACCGATCGCGTGGGCCGCAGGGGACCTGGCCGAGGGCCAATGGGCCGTCACCCCCGGCATAACCGAAACCCCCCACGCCGTCGGCATCATCAGCGCGTTGCCGCGACGCATCCGGCCTCAGCGCGCCTTCATCGGCGTCCAATTCGACTTCGACACGCCCCTGCCCAGGATCGGGACGCTCGTCTCTGGCATGAGCGCGGAAAAGGCCGGCCTGAAGCCGGGCGACCTCATCGCCGCGGTCAACGGCGCCCCGGTGACCAATCGCCAGCAAGTCGTCGAGATCCTCCGGGATTTTCGCGAAGGCCAGACCATCACCGTCCGCGTCCGGCGCGCCGCCAAAGAGTTCGATACGGCCTTAAAGATGCTTGTGCCCCGGCCCGGCGAGGCGGGCGCCGGGTTTTATCCTCAACGCTCCGGAAACATGGGCGCCGAGGTGAGCCGGCGGGCCGAGGGCTTTGAACGGGCCATCGAACACGATACGGTGTTGCAGCCGTGGCTTTGCGGCGGCCCGCTGGTCAACCTGGACGGCCAGGCCATCGGCCTCAACATCGCCCGCGCCAGCCGGGTCACCACCTACGCGCTCCCCGCCGCACTGGTCCAGCGAATCTTCGCCGACCTCAAGTCTCGCCGGGCACATGTTGATAAAACGGCCACCAGGTAGAGCCTGTCCCAAAAACTCCGATTCCGGGCCTTTGTCGGAACCTTCGTCGCCAACTTTGTCGAAAAGTGGCCAATTCGACAAAGGTTGCAACAAAGGTTGCGACAAAGGTCTTCCGTTCGCCGGGCTTTTGGGACAGGCTCAGCCCGGACGTTCCATACCCCGGCCAGACGTTTCATTAACACCGTGGCTTCAGCCCGGTGTAAGAAGGCACCCGGGGGCTGCAACCGTTTCAACGGTTTGGCAGGGAGCGCGGAAAGCCGGTAAAACGGCTGGGACGGCTCGCGGCACACGTACACCGCGCTGAAGCGGCGGTGTTAATGACGGGCGGCTGGCCTGTTAAATGTCCGGGCTAGAAGACGTCCCGGTTCACAATCTGCGCGAAGCCATCAGCCTCCTCGAAGGGCAAAGCACGATCACGCCGACCACAGTGGACATCGCCGCGCTTTTCCAGCGCAAGGACGATGAGGAAATGGACTTCGCCGAGGTCAAAGGCCAGGAGAACGTCAAGCGGGCGATGGAGATTGCCGCCGCCGGCGGCCACAATCTGCTTCTCATCGGCCCGCCCGGGGCCGGCAAATCGATGCTGGCCAAGCGATTGGCCACGATCCTCCCGCCGCTCACGCTCGAGGAGGCCCTGGAGACGACCAAGATTCACAGCATCGTCGGCTTGCTCGCGCCCGGCCAGGCGCCGGTGACGCAACGCCCGTTCCGCGCTCCCCATCACACCGCCAGCGGCGCCGGTCTTCTGGGCGGCAACATCAACCCGACCCCGGGCGAGATTTCCCTCGCGCACCATGGAGTTTTGTTCCTGGACGAATTGCCGGAATTCAAGCGCAGTGTCCTGGAAACCATGCGTCAACCGCTCGCTGGACCGGCAGTTGTGGACCTAAGGCAGGCCTGCACGGCCGACCGGAACGACGGGCGGGGCCGCCAATGCGGCAGAGCGAGGGCCTGTGACCAAAACCATGGCTGGGGTAAATCCGCACCCTCATGCGGCTTGATGGCATCCAACTCTCCCGTTAGTTTGGACCCCATGGAACTACGTCACGGCCCGCTGTCGCTAGCCGAACTCCGGATGGTGCTTCGCCCCTTTTGCGAAAAGTACCGCATCCGCCGCTTGGAGGTCTTCGGCTCGGTAGCCAGGGGTTTGGCCACCGCCGGGAGCGATGTCGATCTTCTGGTGACCCTGGACGAGTCCAGGTGCTCGCCGGCTGCCGACCTGCTCGAAATGGCAGGGGAGGCTGAAGAGTTGGTTGGCGCCCCAGTGGATTTCGTGCTCCGCCGGTCCCTCGAGAAATCGCCCAATCGCTTTGCGCGGAACGATATTCTGGCCTCTGCCGTTTGCCTCTATGGAAGCTAACCAACTCGGACGATTGCAAGACATCCTGGACGCCGCGCGGTTGGTCGCCTCCTACGTCAAGGACGCAACCGAGTTGGACTTTGCATCCGACACCGAGAAACAGGATGCGGTCACCCGCCGCATCGAAATCATCGGCGAGGCGGCAGCCCACCTGAGCGAAGAAACCCGTCGCGCGATTCCTGAGCTTCCCTGCCGCAAGATGCGCGGCATGCGCAACATCGTCGCGCACGACCATGCAAACGTAGACCTCTGTGTCGTGTGGGAAGTGGCAACGATTCACGTCCCGGTCGTCTGCGCCGTGCTCGAGAAGTTCTTTGCCGGCCGGGAGCAGCCCCCGAGACTCCCGGCGGCTGAATAAAAGGTTACACCTCTGTTGGATGAGGCCTTCAAGTGGGCGTCCGCCGGCTGGACCACAGCGGGTTTGAGCGGCACAGGTCCGGTTCCAGCGCAGGGACCTGGCCGCCGAGGTTGTCGACTTCGCGCCCGGGGTTATCCTCCTCAACAGCTATGACCGCACCAGCGGTTACCGGATCCACGCGGGGCTTTTCCGCTGGGGTTGCCGCAGCGGCCTAATGGGCGCGGGTAGCCTCATTCCGAGCAGGCATGTCCGACACACCGGGCACGAGCTGCCCGAGATCATCCGCGAGGGGAGAGAACTCGGCGCGAGGCTAATCAGTCTGGCGGCGTCGGAACTTGGCGTGGAGGACGGTACCCCGGTGCTCCCCCGCAACGGCGATGACCGCATCCCAACCCACGACGCCCTGGCCCGCGCGGTCGTTGAACACTTTTTGCCCTGCGGCCGGATCGTCGAGCCGAGCTCCGGCAACGGCGCCTTCCTCCGGGCGCTACCCAAGGGCGGAGATTGGTTCGAATATGACAGCGGCATGCTGGTTCGCAGGTGCGCGCTTCCTGAGCGGCATCGCTGGGCCGCTGGAAGACCCGTTGCGGTCCCCCTCGAAGTGAAAAGCTATGGCCGACCCCGTCACCCGTGACCACGTATCTTTCCTGGTATGTTCTTAGGTTTATGAAACCACCGCCCCGTTGATATCTACGGCGGTGCTGAACGGGAGTTCCCGCCCCTCACGCGCCGCCGGTTTTGACGCTACGCCGGTGAGACACCATGCCGGTGAGACGCCATGCCAGCCCCCTACTACAACGGCTGGTTTGGCCACGCGACCATGGATGTCCCCGGCCGATGCAAAATAATTCTCCCGTCCCTTTTCCCGTGTGTGCGTTATCCACAAAGTTACGACGCCAACCCAAGCCACTGATTCCATGCCTTCGCCAATCGCTTCGATCGCCATTCAAGGAAGTCTTTATAGCGGTCCGATTCTAGCGGGACTTTACAAGTTAGGGAAGCCAAAACGCAATGAGAGCCCCGTAAATACTGGCTGGAATGGAGGTTCGGGTTGTATGTCCTAACGGCCCTCGCTGGGCCCATATCGCCGCAGCTCCAGGACTCGCAGCAGCTCGTCCTGCTCGGCGTCTCGCTCGCTCAGGCAGGTGGCAGTGCGGGGGCGCTTCTCGCCCGGCCGCCGCGGGTAAATCACCAACACCTCGTGGATGCCTCCCAACAGTTCCATCATCCGACTCAAGCTCAAGTCCTGCCCGCGCTGATGGAGGGTGCGCTGCAAGAGCGAGGTCAGGGTCAGCGCCAGCACGCAGTAGAAGGCGTGCACGCGGATTTTGCTGTCGGTCCAGTGGAACATCGGTGACCAACCCAGGAAGTGCGGGTTCTTCATGTCGCGGAAGGCGCTCTCGATGCGGTCTTGGGCGCGGTAGCCCAACACGATCTCTTCGTAGGTCCAATCGGCGTTGTCAGTGAAGAGGATGGTTTTGCCCAGGTGCGTGCGCATCAGATGGGCCAGCGCGGCGGTGTCCGTGCGATAGCTCAGGCTCGGAATGGCACCCGGGGCCACCTCGGCGTGAACCAGGGTCTTGAGAAACTGGCCGCTGAGAATCTGCTCGACCTGCTTGCGGACGGA
>Ga0187849_1002513_pt1 | contig 17398 bp, 18 predicted proteins | sample June2016WEW_4_10_2_FD_132412 | JGI IMG/M metagenome (GOLD analysis project Ga0187849, IMG submission 132412) | Peatland microbial communities from SPRUCE experiment site at the Marcell Experimental Forest, Minnesota, USA - June2016WEW_4_100 | ecosystem: Environmental > Terrestrial > Soil >...
AACTGACCGATGGTCCGGGGTGCGGAAAGAATTCCCGCCAAAGACGCCTTCGTGAAATACCCCGCATCCCTTACCGCCACACTCTTATAGACGCTGCTCTCATCATCAAATAAAAAGGGAACATGGAAAGTGTTGGCGTAAAGGAGAACGCCAAGAAAAATGACCAGAAGGCACGATATGGATGTATTACGTATGGAGAAGGGCTCCGGGTTGGTCTTGACTGGCGCACGAATAGGTTCTTCCCGCCTGGCGGTTTTCTTCCTTTTCGATTGTTTGTTCATGCTGTCGCGATTGTCCAAAAAGGTGTATGCAGGGAGGTTATCCAGAATGGTGAAGCCAATGCGCTGCCCTGTACGACGAGGTGGGGGCGAAGAGGGATTCAGATGTGCCGTGCAGATCTCCAGGGGCGCTTAATTTACGGCAATTGGTTCAGGTCAACTATTAAGAGATGGGGGGAGCCAAAAACCCGACTCCCCCCATTGTGCTTCACTCAATTAACTTTGAAAACAAACATCTAACAGCTCTTAGATACCCTGACCGTAACCTGTAGCGGTCGCAGGCGCCGATGTAAAGATCGTCGTCGAGCTGTTTACTCCATCTGTCGAGACCTTCACGTTCGATACAACGATGCTTGAACTCTCAACGGCAAACTCATACTTCATGGCAGTGCCGGTGAACTGTGCGATAAGTTGCGCACCTGTTAAGCTGGTTGTTGCATTATTTAAAATCTTGTAAGCCACTGCACCAGAGGACAGGGGAAGCGAGACACCATTGGCATCCCATGCCGTTATGGTGATGGCGCCGCCCGCTGTAGCTACTCCACCGGAGCGATCGGTAATCTTGATCGTGTTGCGCGTTCCGACGGAGTTCGTGACAAACGAAGAACCGTTTCTCGTGATGGAGTAGAGAGTCGTCGGACTCAAGGCGGTATGGGCCGCCCACTTTGTTCCATCAGCAAGGGCCGCTACAGACGCGGTGAATCCACGCGCCACCTGTGCCGTCGTGCCGTCAATGGTGAAAACAGGCGCTAGGCTAAGAACACCAGCAGCAGCCGGCTGTACTGCGGCAGTATTGACGCAGTAGGCATTCGCCTTGGTGCTGTCGAACAGGAAGAAATTAGCTGTACCGCCTGTTGTCAAGCCCGCAGCATTGGAACCCGTGCAGCCCGTCCCGCTGATCGTGGTGATACCCGTCAAGGAACCTGCTATATTAAAGACCACTTTACCGGCGCTGACCATCTGACCGGACGGAACTGTACCAGTAGCAGTTTCATCGGAAAGGTTTGTATAACTATAAGTAGTGGCCGTTCCCGTAACCGATGCACCTGTGAATTTCGTAAAGGCGCCCGTAGTCGCCGACACGTCAGCGACATTCGATTGCGAAAGAATGTTAACTGATTCCATGGCGGAAGGAGCGGTGAAGGCATACGTTGCACTAGTTTTGCTCGACTGGGCCGAGTTAAATATGGTCAGACCGCCAGTCGACGTCACGGCGTTAAATGTGATATCAACGGGACCTGTTACGGCGGAGACGTCAAAAATTGGGCTTTGCACATTGAGTTGGATCACGTCTGAGGGGATTAGAGCAGAGGCCGTGACCCTGAAATTGGCGGTTGCTGCACCCGTTGGGTTGCCGACAAGCGAAGCAAATACTGTAGCGCCAGTTGTCGATAAGCCGGGCGACGTGCTTGAAAATTTCGCGCCGCCTGACAGGGTGACCGCAATAGTGTCATTAGTGTTCAGTGATTCACCTGTACCCAGTGTATAGGCGATAGCATTCCCCGCGCTTTGCGACGCTAATAATGTCGCACTAGAATTCAGTAAAATCTTCTTTGCCGATGTAAAACTGCTTGTCCATGCCGCATCAGCCGCGCTTATACCTATCGCCAGGACAAAGACGGCCATTAGTAATACAACAAAAAATTTCTTCCTCATTATCATTCCTCCTGTCTTAAGTTTGCGTATAAATTTTCTCTGTGAACTCGAAAGCAAGCAAAATACCTTTCCCGTTTCAGAATCAGCGGAATTAAAGAATTGTTTTTACCCACTATAAGCTATCCTATCCCCCCCTCCTTTCCATTAAATTCGCCTTCACCTTCAAAATAGTGCTTTACTGGACACGAACGACAATGCCCTTTTTATCTTCACCAGCGTCCGTTAAAAACCACACACGAAATATGGTTTTATAAACTTCTGCTTATTCAGTACCACACCCTCTACTGACGAGTCAACTTTTTTTTTGACAATTTTTTAAAAAAATTGCTGATAAATCTTAATAGCATCGGATGGACCGTGCAAGATTTTGAACACAGCTATGAATTATTAATATCATTACCGCTGATACGTTTTTCCGCATCAACTTACTGCGTTACAAATCGGGGACATTATGCTTCTACCGCTGATAGCAGTATTTCACTTATAGCAGCCTCTCTCTTATATTAAATACAAGAACAGATGTCAAGCTATTTATTATGAAGATATTTGAAAAATTTTTGGATGCCACTTTTTATACATGTTCACTTGATCCACTTCAACTGTTTCTTGAGTTCGTCGGTAATCTTAGACGCGTCATCGGTACTTGTTAGAATTGTGGGTGTAACGAGAATCAGGAGTTCCGTTTTATCCTTTTGTTTATCTGTGTACTTGAACAGGTTTCCCAGCAGAGGGATGTCTCCCAGCACGGGTACTTTTGTTTCTGCCAGGCTGTCAGTCACTTTTATCAATCCCCCTAAGGCGATGGTCTGCCCATGGGCAACTACAACGGATGTATTTATCCTCCTCGTAAGAATTATGGGAGAATTGCTGACCCCTGCCGCCCCGGTATCCGAAACTTCCGCAGCTATATCCATCGTAAGCAAACCCTCGGTATTGATCGTGGGTTTAACCCTTAACATGACACCCGTGCTGCGGTACGTTATACTCTGTACAACACTGGTTGACGTGGTCGACGTGCTGGCGGCAGTCGCGATCTCCGATGTCACCGTCGGCACATCCTGCCCAACCTGAATTGTTGCTTCTCTGTTGTCAAGAACGGTCAGTCGCGGCGTCGAGAGGATATTGACCTTATTCTGACTCGCAAGGGCGCTCATAATCCCCTTAAAATTTGAAGTTGCGCTGGCAAATTGATAGGCAAGACCCGATGGCGTTACACCTAAACTTCCCAGGGTGCCCAAGGAATATGCTCCTCCCTGCAGTGTGTTCGTTATATACCACTCAACCCCGTATTTCAATTCATCCGTAAGCGTCAGCTCTGCAATCGTTGTCTCGATGAGAACCTGTTTGGTCGGTGTATCAAGCTCCTTCAATAAGACAAGAATATTCTTATAGGTCTCCGGCAATGCCATGATCACTATTATGTTCTTGTTGTCATCTGCTGCCATTTTCAGGTTAGGCATAACAAGAGCCGCTGCAGCTGGCGCTGCTGCTGCAGCTGGCGCAGTTGCTGCAGTTGGCGCAGCTCCTGCAGTTGGCGTAGCTCCTGCAGTTGGCGCTTTAGCTGCCGGCGAGACGACGCCATAGAGCTTCTGTATGGATGAAACGAGGTCTGAGGCCTTTGAGTACTGAGGAACAAATGTGTAGCTTTTTTCCTCAGTACCGGCAGCTTCAACCGTATCGAGTCTGGATTTCCACTCAAGGATATATTTTGTTGTAGTCTCATCAGGGGAGATAACAAGAATGCTGTTGAGCGACTTGATCGGCATAAAAAGAGGCCCGGGATCCCTTGGCGACAGGGCGATATTAAACCCGAGACCCTTGAGAATCTTTGATATGTCCTTTATGAAATCATCTATCTGCCAGTAAGTCAGCCTCATCAGGAAGATCTGCTTGTTATGGAGGCTCGGAACGTCAAAAGTTTCAATAAGTTCGACAATCTGCTTCATCTGATAGGAGCGGCCGTAGAGGAGAAACAGGTTTTCCTTGGGATAGGCCTTCACCTGAACCCCTGATTTGACCAGATCCTTTATGAGCCACTCAATTTCACCTGTCAGGATGTGTCTAAGAGGCACTACCTGAAGGATATCAGCAGGACTGTCCGCAATATTCCGGCCTACTTTTATATCAAACGGCCCCTTGGGCTCAGGAGCTTTTTGAAGTATATACAGGGCGCCGGCGCTTTCCTCTATATAGAGACCGTTTTTCTCCAGTAAACCGAGCACCATTCCCAGCGCTTTATCCGGAGGCGCTGCCTCCGGCATGCGTATGGTCACCGGCAGCTTGTTGTTCATGGTCGCCTCATCCATGACAAAGGCAATCTTGAGGGTTTCGCCCAAGGCATAGATAATAAAATCGGAAAGGGGCATCTTCTCCGCATTTATCATCACCGGCACATTGGTGACTGTAAAACGCTTCGGATCTATCGGTTCTTTCGGAGGAAGTTTCTTTTCCGGTACGGCTTTGGTGAATACCGGAGGTTTCAAAAGTCCATCACCTGCCCCTGTCTCACTTGCCTTTACTGCTTGAGTTTCTGCCGTTGTCTGCTGAGGCTGTTGAGGCGCCCTTTCCAGGGTAACCGGTTTGATTTCCATTTGCGGGGTGGCACAACTGCAAATAATAAAAAACGCTCCAGTCAATACACGACAAATTAGCCGTCTTTTCATTTCATTCTCCATGCGAATTCCTTCAGTTAATTTTATTACGAGAGCTTTGCACAACCTCGCCGTGCCTATCTCAGAGTTTCCCAAATTCCATGAAGCCTTGTAGTTAATCAAAGATAACATACTGATATTAATTAATATTTATCCATTATTATGCCATATTTCCTGCAAAATTCATTTTTGATCATCTTGAAAATCTACCGTTGTTCAAACCCCTCGGATAAATTTTTCAAAGGTCTTAACTGCCAGTTGTTGCCGTCACCCCTTAGTGGCACTCCTGCTATCACTCACAGCGTATTTCTTTCTTTAAGGCTTTTGTAATAATTCAACACTCTTTGCACGTAATCACGGGTCTCTCTGATAGGCGGAATCTTGTTCTGCCAGGCGACCCGCGCCGGACCGGCATTGTACGCAGCCAGGGCAAGGGGCAGGTCTCCGTTTAAGGATTCCAGAAGCTGACGCAAATATCTGGCGCCCCCATGAATATTCTCCACAGGATCGAATGGATCCATGACATTCATTTCCCGCGCCGTACCCGGCATGAGCTGCATCAGTCCGAGAGCCCCTTTAGGCGAAACGGCCCGGGGATTGAAATTCGACTCTGCCTTTATGACAGCACGGATAAGATCAGGATCAACTGAAAAGAGCTCACCGGCAGAGGCTATAACGGGCTCGAAGGCTACGGTATGCCTATCGGCAGAGGAATCTTTCGCCATCCATTTTGCCCCCTTGATATTCTTCATTTCCTTTTTTAGAGGTAGATGGACTTTGACACGGCCCTGCCCCGGAAGATTCGTGAAATATGTTTTACCTCCTTCATCCCGGAACATGTAAACGTCGGCCTGTGCCGATATGGCGGCAAACAGGATAATACACATCAAAAAAGAAACTTTTATCAGAAGACTTTTATAATTTTCACGTTCCATGTTCTATTATTTTGCGAGAGAAGAATGGCCACCGAATATTCTTAATTCAATCTGCTCTTTTCCCTTCTTAAGTTTGACGGAAACCGGGTCAATACCTTTAATGACCGATCCATCGATCAGTTTCGCCCCGACCGTCAGGATCGATACGGAGCCTTTGTAATCTTTTATGACCGCCTTCTTCTCCTTACCCCCGAGAATGCCGATCAGGGTGTAGGGATTAGCGGGCAAGTTCTTCTCTTTATCATCGGCAGTCATGATTTGGCCGCCACCTGCGCTAAACAGTCTTAATTCCTTTTCCTCCTTATCCTTCTTCAGTTTTACCGATACACTTTCTATTTTCGTAATGATAAAATCATCAATCATTTTCTTCCCCACAGGCAAGGTGACAACTGCGCCCGTGTACTCTCTGAACACCGCCTTCTTTTCTTTTCCTTGAAGAACACTTATTAATTTATATGGATTCGGTGGCAATGCCTGCCCCGCGATAACCCCGGGTGCGGCATAGCTTCCACTTTCTGCAAATATGTTTCTGTTTTTCAGGATATCATCCGACACGGTTCTTCTCTTGATGACTTCCTTTTTCTGTTGTTCTGCCGAAGAAGATTTCTCACTCGCCTCCTCATGCGAAACGGATGGATGTACAGACAGATCTATGCTCGGTCTCCCGGATAGCAAAAAGGCGAGGATTAGAACGAGTGCGATGGATGCGATATCCTGTGTGTATTGCCTGATCATTTCTCCGCACGGAATGCATTCATGGTTACGAAAAGCCGCAAGTCCTGACCCGCCGTCCTGTTAATCTCCACAGATTTCATCTTCAACGCCTTATCCCCCTGTTCTACCTCTTTGAGAATATCCATGCATGCCAGTGGTTTGCCCTCTAACCTTACCAGAACGGGCACCTCGCTGACATTTTTCCCGGCTACCGGTTCCAGCACCTCAAAATCGAGGATGTTCAGACCCTTCTTGTCTGCGAGTTTTATGAAATTTTCCAGGACATCCGCCTGAATGTGCGACACACGTTCCCCTTTATCATACAGGTAATGAGAAATAACCTCCTTGTCCACTACCATTTTTCCTCCCTGCTCCCCACGCTGCCTTTCCAGCAACTGATACTGCATTTTATAACCATTGTAACGCTCATCGAGGAGGATTTTCTTTTCAGCCACGGCCTGATGGAGCGGGTAAACCAACAGCCTTGCCAGGGCGAGAATGACAATAATATAAATCCCTATGGTCCTTAATTCTTTTTGTATGTTTTCTTTATCCATAAGTATTTACCTTGAGAGTTCCACGGTCATGTTGAATTCATATAAAGAAGTATTGCGGTTTCTGACCGGCGGACCCTTGAAGGCAACCTTTTTTATCTCCTCAGCGTCACCGAGCGTCCTGAGTACGGCAAGGGGCTCCTTCGAGGAAACGGAGATTTCCACATTGTTTTCGCTCAATACCATTCTGTTGATAAAGCTGCCCTGGGGGAGCCTGCGAGCCAGTATGTCCATTGCCCCCAGTGGCGAGCGTGAAGCGCTCAGCTTTTCATTAACCTCCTGGACCAGAGGGGAATAGTCCTCTCCACCGCTGCTGCCCACCATACCGGACATTTCATTGTTTAGGCTACTCAATCTTGCTTGTGTTTCGTTCAATCCCTGATCGTAATTCCTCAATGTCAGGTAAAGCATGAATGCATACCCGAGAACACAATACACGGCTACCCTGAAAATAAGGTCTTTCCTTTTCCACAGGAGATAATGCCTTTTTACCCTAAATTTTTTGAGATCGAGTCCTGCCACATCATCCAGGCATACCGGATAATCTCTTTCACCCACGTTAATGATCATCGGCGATGGGGTACTTTCCTGCCGGTCAATGATGCTTTTGTCTATTTGAAACGGCAAAATACCATATATATTTATTCTTTTAATCTCTGTTTCAAACTGACCAAGACTCTGAAGGAATCTTTTCACGTCTTCCTCATGAAAACCGGAAACAGGGTATGACGCACTGGCAAGAAACTTCCCTTCAGCATGAGCCAGAAGATTCGTCATGCCTCTGTATTGGAATATCTCAAGATGAGAATCCGCCAAATCAAAGGCAAGATCTTCCGGCACAGCATAGTTGAACGGGAAAACCTCTTTAATCCGGCTGTACTTCTCACTGTCCCATGCCCATATATCAACGACGGTATACGTGCTGAATGACTGAAAGGTCCGGCAGTAAAAGGCCGGTTTGGAGATAGGGAAAATATCGCCGATCTCCAAGGCCACTGCTTTGAGAAGCTTCTCTTCCGTGGCAGGCGGATACTTTTTTCTGGCATGAAGAAGGAGTTCCCGGCCCACAATCAATATCTTTTTCGACAGACCCACCCTGAACGGCTCCAGTTTGTCAAGGCTGCCGGAAGCATATTTTACCGGTTTGTTATCCACGAGTCGATAGACCTCCAGACCATCCCTATGCCAGTACGCCACAAACGTTCCCCTTCCCTTCATCGACTTACGCCTCCCGCCAGTAAAGGATGCTGTAAGGAGAGTCCTTACCCTGGATAATGCGGAGACCGGCTTTAATGGTGTAGATACTCTTTGGCTGGCCGACGCTTACAGTAACATCCATGAAGGAGGATGGGGTGAAGTAGATACTGTCCTCATCTACCGCTATTCTCTTCCCGGTCAGGGCGAAAAGTTCCCCATCCGATTGAACGGGCTTTTTTGCTATATAATCTTTCAGCGTTTTAAGATAATCCTCATCTATATCAAGATAGGCCTTAAGCACTTCATCGCTTGCCGTATTCGGGTTAAAACCGGTGGAGGGAAGCATGGTCACATAGGGCTGCAATTTGCCATACAGCTCCTCACCGAACCCCCTGATAAACCCGATCTCTTCTATGTATTGTATGGCATAGGTCCTGGGTCCGTAAGGCAGTCCAGAACTTCTATAATAGAACTCTTTGGCGCCGTTCACACGAGAAAGACTGTTAACATCCACCCAATCTAAAAGGCTGTCTATGGCTATGGCGGCAGTGTCCTGGGAACTCACTCTCTTGATTAATTTCTCGAAAGCATATCTGTTGATGGCATTGAGAGACAATAAACCGTTACTTTCTTGTATCCGGACGCGAACATCGTCCGACAAGGACACCTCCTGTCCGTTTAAGGGAAGCGTATTTATCTGTGCAATGTCCTCCCCTCCCGAAACGACAATCTCCCTGGGCAATACGCTGCCATTCAAAATGAGATAGATAACGGTATCATACGCCGACCTGGCCTTTAAAATGGCATCTGCCTTGTTCTTTAAACCTTCGGAAGCCCTGATGTGCTCTTTAACCAGCCAGTTGAACCCGATCCCCACTGTCATAATCACAGCAGCTATCAGCATCATCAGAATAGTGGCAGAACCACGATCATCTCGGATACAGCGTCTCATAACCCGTTTTCATCGAGGAATTTACATTTATTGTAAATAGCATGCTACCCTTTGCACCGTTCTGGCTATAAGAAACTTTAATAACCGAAGGAAGCGCTTTCATCCTGTTTCCGTCAAAACTGTCATACCAGCCATACTTGCGGTTGCGACGATCATAACCATAGAAACTGATTTCCATGCCGTCTACTGAATCCAGAAACCTGAACGATTGCCCCTTTTTGTAATCACCAAAAACCTCATCCCGGTCCATGTCATCGTACGACTTTGTATATACCGGGAGTTCATAATACACCAGGGCTCGCTTCCCCTTATCATCGGTGATATTTTTAATCCAGACAACAACAGGCAGCTCGCCCGTGAAAGGCGATAAAGAAACATAAGACATTCCCTCCTGATTTCCTTTGAAATAAGGAAACCATCTATCACTTCTGGTATAAACATAGTAATCTATAGTCGAGTTGAAGCTCTTATCAATCCAGATCTTTTTTGCATAATCCCAGAAATTCAGGCCTTTCTCGACGAGGCCCTGGTATTGCATGAGTCCCTGATTCAGGGCCATACCGGCAAGCAGCAGCATGGCCGTGAAAATAGCGATGGCCACGAGTACCTCTACAAGAGTGTACCCTTCAGCCGAAGATTTCATCCGCCGCCGACAATGGTTTATATCTGAACACACTGACCTGGTAAGACCTGGTTACTCCTTGATAGTCAAGAACGAAATCTACCCTGTAGAGGCGAAGCTCATGGAGAGATGGTTGACGGAATTCCGGATCACCTATCATCGGCCTGGATAACCCCAGCAACTGTGCTCCCCATTTGAGATTCACCCCGTCACCCATGTCTTCCACTCCGGATTGCTTTTCCAGCTCCAGCGTTTTTAGAAGACCGACCGTTTCTATGAGCTTGGATGACAGAACATTGGACTGATTGGCTCTCTCAAGATATTCATACCCCATCCTAAACAGATACATGGTTGCCGCAATGCTTGCCGTAAGGATAAGCCCGGCAATGAGGATCTCAAGAACAAGGAATCCCCGTTGGCGCGAAATTTTCATACTGAACCGGTTCTCGTGAGAAGCAAATCTCCCAAGGGCGCCCCCACATTCAATGAGTAAGCCTGATCGCCGACATAAATATTAATCGTACCGCCTGAGGTTGTCCCGTTTCTATAGAATGCTATGGGTGAATCAATCCGGATGCGCGTATCCTCAAAGACGTTTTCCTTCCCGTCTACTGTGATCACATCGTTTTTAGAGAACAAAACCTTTCCTTCACTATAGAGGAATGAGTCTCGCCGCAGACCGGAAATGAAGAGCATTACTTCCTGTGCCTTTAAGGATGCCTTGTAGTTTTCGTACATGCTGAATGAGATGGGAAGACTTACGGAAAAGAAGAGGCCGACGATGCAAAGCACGACGAGAAGTTCAATGAGTGTAAACCCTCTTTCACTCTTCAACTTGGTAGAATTCCCCCTTTAAAAAATGACTCCTTGCGACCTTTAAAAAATGCCCCCACTTTGTTATTTCCACGAAAGTTGGAATCCGGAATTCCCTGAAAACACCGGATTCCCATTTGCCCAGTAATGACAACTCGGATCATTTACGGCGGACTTCAAAGATCTCTCCTTTTGTTTACCGGATGACATCAAAGCTTGATTGAACTTACGCTCATGACGGTAAGGATGAGAGTGATGACAATGAATCCGACGATGAGCCCCATTACAATAATGATAAGCGGCTCCAGCAAAGTGAGCACCCTTTTGATGCTGTTTTTGAAACGCTCATCAAATATCTGATAGAGTTCAAAAAATATCTCTTTAAGACTCCCGCTTTCCTCACCTACCCTCAGCATGTTGGGAACTATGTCGGGCAGAAAGTGCACCTGGGAAAAGACATCCGCTATCTTTTTGCCTTCCTTGATCTGGCCGACAAGAGACGTCACGGGCCCCCTGATGCGCTCGTTCTGGATGACGGTCGCGGACATTGTCAAAGCCTTGATGAATTCCACGCCGCTCTTCAGCATGGAGTACATCGAGTATGAAAACCTCGATAGCTCAAGTTGAATGATGAGAGTTCCCACGACGGGCGCACGAACGAGGTAGGCATATAGATTGGGAAGCCTGACCTTCGTGGGATAAAGCTTTTTCAAAACGAAAACGGCGATGGCCAGACCCAACATAATGCCAAGATTTGTGAATGTGAACCACCCGCTCATTGTAAAGAGAATCTTCGCCGGCAGCGGCAGTGCTTCCGTTTTGGTACCGAAGATACTGAAAAATCTGGGCACGATGAAGTTGAAAATGAAAATGAACGTCACAATACTCGCAAAAATGAGAAATACGGGATACGTCAGGGCGTTCCTGATTTCGGACTTGAACTGTATCTGGAAACGGAGGTACTGGGCAACATTTTCGAAGGCGCTATGCAGGTCTCCAACGGCCTCGCCGACATTGATCATGCTGATCACAAACGGGTTGAAACGGCCCGTGTTCTCAAAGGACTGGGCGATGCCTCTGCCGGCCTTGACATCCGCCAGGACCAGGGAAATGATATCTTTTAAATCTTGTTTTGCCGTCGACTGTATCAAAAGTTCAAATGCCTTGTCTATCCGTATGCCCGACCTCTGGAGCGTGCTCAACTCCCTGGCCATGTTGTATAAGTCCTGATCGTTGAAACCCTTCCGGAACGACATCTTTACTTTTTGTTTTTTTTGTTTTTCAGCGAGATAAGTAACCGTGAGTCCCCGGGCCCGTAACTTTGCCATGGCATCTATCCTGTCCGTTGCGGATATGACGCCTTTGCCGTCCTGCCCGGCAGCATCTATACAACTGTAAGCAAATTCGTTCAACACACCCTGAGAACCTCTTCGATGGTGGTCAACCCTTTCGCCACTTTGAGCATACCGTCTTCCCTGAGGAAACGGAAGCTGGCATTTTCCCGCAAAAGGGCTTTCACTGAATCGAGGGACATTTTTTTCAGGAAAACTTCTTTGAGTTCTTCCGTATAGTCAAACAGTTCGAAGATGGCCATTCTCCCCCTGTAACCGGTTCCCGCGCACTTGGGGCATCCGCCGCCCCGCACAAAACGGGCATCTCCATTGACCAGGTTCTTATATTTGTCCGCGATCTCCCGCACTCCATACTCTTTTAAAAGATATTCGGAAGGACTGTCGGGAAGGCTGCAAAAAGTACAGTTTTTTCTCACGATACGCTGGGCTATTAATCCTATCACAGCGGCATTGATGAGATAATCCTCCACACCCATCTCAACGAGCCGGAACAGACTGCTCGGTGCGTCATTCGTATGGAGTGTGGACAAGACTAGATGGCCCGTGAGAGCAGACTGGATTGATATGGCGGCCGTTTCCCTGTCTCTGATTTCGCCTACCATGACGATGTCCGGGTCATGTCGCAAGATTGACCGGAGGGCATTTGAAAAGGTGAGACCTATCTCACTTTTCACCTGGATCTGATTTATCCCCTCTAACTGATACTCAACCGGATCCTCTGTCGTGATGATTTTCCGCTCCTGACTGTTCAGGCGCGTCAGCACGGTGTAGAGTGTGGTCGTCTTGCCTGACCCTGTCGGCCCTGTAACCAGCAGCATGCCATACGGCCGGGAGATGAGCTTCAGCACGATGTCCCTGTGATCCGCCTCAAGACCCAGATATTCCAAATCGAAAGAGAGTTTCTCCCTGTAGAGAAGCCTCATGACGACGCCCTCGCCGCTTACGGTTGGTATTGTGGATACTCTGATGTCGAGGAAAAGGGATGCGATCTTTGTCGTTAACTTGCCGTCCTGGGGTAACCTTTTTTCTGCTATGTCGAGACCGGCAAGAAGTTTTATTCTCGATACCGTTGCAAGATAAAACGGTTCTTCGAGGGTACCCATATCGTTGAGAATGCCATCGATCCTGAACCTGACCTTGTATTTTTTTTCCGAGGATTCGATGTGGATGTCTGAAGCCCTGAGTTCTACTGCTTTGCTCAGAAGGCCGTTGAGAAACTTGATGACCGGCGCCTCAAAGGCCATCTCCTTGAGTTTTTCTGTATCCTCCTCGACGGTTAGAGAAACGAAGTTTTTGCCGCCTTCATGTAGATAATCCGTCGAAAGTTCCTTTACGGTCTGTTCTGTGGCCAGCGACAGTTGAACGGTATACCCGAGTGACCGCAGCACATAATCAAATACGGTATAGTTGAAGGGATCATCCGTTATTGCGTGGAGCGTTTTGTTGTCGTGGTCAATTTTTACAGGAAGAAAATTGTTTCTGATCAGAAAGTCGTAGTTCAGCTTTTCATTAAGGTAGGCAACGAGCGTTTCATCTTCTGTCCACTCACCGTCAAACAGGGGAATATTCAGGTATCGGGAAAGGGCCTCAGCAAGCTGACTGTCTGTAATTGTACCAGTTTGAACAAGGATATGGCCTATATCCCCCCCAAGGTCCTTTTGCAGATTAAGGGCCTTGCTGAGATCCTCTTCTTTCAGACCGTAATTATCCTTGAGAATCTGACCTAAAGACATGTCTACCAGTTCTTTGCGGATTTTTCATTTAATACGCCATCGGGCCCAAGCGCGTAAAGATCGAAAGGCCCATGATCACCGGGGGTCTTGTACAAGTAGTCCTTTCCCCAAGGATCCTGCGGCAGAGTCTGCTTGGAAAGGTATGGTCCTCTCCACTTCGGATCCGCGGATTTCAGCAACTCATCCAGGGTGGTCGGATATCTGCCGAGATCAAGCTTAAATGACAGCACACCCGAAGAAAGCATCTCGACCTGGGCCTTGGCAATCTCTTCCTTTGACCTTTCGTATCGCCCAATCAGGTTTGGCGCAACAAAAGACGCCAGCAGACCGATGATTAATACGACAATAAGAATTTCTATCAGGGTAAATCCACCCTGCCGACGTTTTTTCTTTCCTTTCTTAAACATCACCCATCCTCACAAAAGTATGAGACCTTACTCTCAATATGTTAAGACTTGTGAAAAAAATTATAGCCGTAAACTTTAGTTTTCGCGAGAGTTTTGTACAACCTCTCCTCATTTTTTGTTCTTCATGTAAGAGTTTTCCATCAAAATAGATACAGCTCCGCTCTCTGGATTACATCCAGGAGTCAATCCACACCTGAGGGACTTGGATTTTCAATTTTGTTTTAGAGTAAAAATTTACTGCTTTTGGCCACTGCTTGCTTCGGTTCCAGAATGCGTTGCGACTTCGCTGACTTCTTTTTGCAACTGGCCGATTTCTTCTTTCAACCGTTCGTATTCCTTCATCGTTCTTCTAAGGAAGCTATAGGTAATCCTCGCCTTTTCTTCCAGGCCCGTCGGGGTTAAATAGTAAAGATAGGCTTTCTTGTTGTTGGAGTTCTTGAAATTCTGCGCCATGATAAAGCCCTTTTGGATAAGTGCATTCACCAGGAAGTTGACTTTGCCGAGACTGATGCCCAATCTGGATGATAATTCGCGTTGCGTCATCTTAGGGCTTTGGGTTATTTCCCTGAGGACTTTAAGAATCTCTTCGCTTTCAAGGTCGTGCTTATTTGATAAAGTCATATTAATATCAGATATGTTCATTCCGTGAACGAAGGTTTGAGGTTAATTCACTAAAAATGGATTGTCAAGAGAAAATATGGGGGTAAATATGTGGGACTTATGAGATATACGAGTCAAAAAAATCAATAGCCATCATTCAGGATGCGAGGTGAAATTCAGATGCCACAGAATGAGCCTGGAATAGACGAAGAATTTATCTCGGAGTTCACGATTCATACCCAGAGAGAAGATGTTCGCAACCGACGTGAGCAGCCAGTTGATGCACAATCTAAGAAAGATCACAATACGTACAACAGTGAAATATGGACGATTTTTCCACTTGCGGAAAAACTGGTAGCGGGACCGATAGAATTCGATTCTCGACTGAATATCCCTGCCGATGCTCTGGCCCTGAAAATGATAAATGAAGGCAGTAGGCACCTGAAAGACCTTCCAGCCGGCTTCTTTCATCTGATATGCCCAGTCTGTTTCTTCAAAGAAGAAAAAGTAGCGCTCGTCAAGCATGCCTACATCCTCGATGGCCTTTTTGCGCACCAGGAGGCAGGCGCCGATGCACGAATCAACCTCGATCGGTTTGTCATGATTGTAACGCTTGCTTGGATAACGATTCGGTAACAAATATTCAAGGAGGGATGTGTTTGTCAGCAACGTGAGGAGATTGGGGAAGTTCGCTACAGAGTTCTGCTTGCTCCCGTCAGCATCGAGGAGCTGACCACAGGCCATGACTGCCTCCGGATGAGTTTCCATGAAGGCGTACAATTCACGAACGGCATTTTCTGTCAACACGGTATCTGAGTTCAACAGCAGGGCATATCGGCCGGTCATGATACGCATCGCCTGGTTGTTAGCCGCCCCGAAGCCACGGTTTTCTTTATTTTGTATTAATTTGACTTGCGGATACTTATCCTGCAGCATGGCAACGCTGCCGTCCCTGGAGCCATTATCTACAACAATGATCTCGTAACTTGTGTCATGGATAGTCTTAAAGGCCGAGTCTAGGCAGCTTTGAAGAAGTTCCCTGGTATTCCAGTTGACGATTATGATTGATATGTCCATTTAGACTGATACCTATCCAAAATACACCTCTTCAAGTCTCATCTTCCGGATCTCCTGTAACATCTCTGTCCGTCTCATCTGACACCTCCATCGGTGACCATATTAAACCGGACAGATTGCGTGCCACAATACCGGACAGATTACTTGCTTCTAACATGTCTTATTTCATCAGCCGTCAGATCAAAATCAAATTTGCCCTTCATAGACCTGATCTTTTCTATTTTTTTTCGTTTCAAGTATCCGCGAATCGCAATCTTCACTGCAGACGACTTGCTCCTTTCTTTTGTTTCTTTCACAAGTTCATCCAGGATATCTTTCTCTATCGTCACATTGGCTCTCATAAAAGCACCTAATTAACAATCAGACTCAAGCACCAGAAAGATCAGAGCTTCGAACATTTTACACACTGTCATTTCGACCCCTTCGTTTTACTCAGGGCAAACTCCGCTCGAAATTACAATGATGCATACGTTTTATGAAACTATGTACTCATAATGAAGTGCATCTATCTGCACTAATATTTATGACATAAATGGTGCGATAGAGGTGCACAGGCTATCACCTCTTGGACACCTGTTTGCTTAGCTCACTCAACTTGGCATACTTGAAAAATTTGTTTATGGCATCAGTGAATGCCAGGGTGAGGCCCGGAGCGCCGTCGAGAAAGCCACACCTCAATACATAGTTATGAAAAAAGGCAAGCTTTGCCCTGAGAAGTGCTGACCAGATCGAGGCTGTCTTGCCCTCTTTGAATGCCTCTTCGGCGCCAATTGTGGAGTACTGATCAATTTTGATGAGGATGTGGCTGAGACGGCTTTCCGTATAATGCTCGATGGGGCAATCGAGGGACTCCACGAGTCCGTCGACTTTCACCGATTCATGGACCTTTGCCGGCGTCATGCGGCCCCTGCCCTTGCGAAAAAGCCTCACAATGCGGTCCGGCCACCAGCCTGCATGCCTGATCCACCGGTCCTGAAAAAAGTTTTTGCGTGGAAAGCTGAATCCCGCGGCGGTTATCGACGGATTTGAAATTATTTCTCTTATAGCTTCCGCAGTATCTCCGGGGATACGTTCATCCGCATCGAGGACAAGAATCCAAGGGTTTGTGCATTGATTAATGGCAAATTGTTTCTGGGGACCGAAACCTCTCCATGGCTCAACAAGCACATCACAACCGAAGTCGGATGCAATCTTAACTGTCGCATCCGTGCTCCCCGAATCCACCACAACGATCTGCCCGGCAAAGGAAACACTTTTCAGACAGGCGGACAGATTTTCCTCCTCATTCCTCGTGATGATGGCCACAGATAAAAGGATCTTTTCTTCCATTGATAAGTGTTTGCCTTTATCAGTCATATTCTTTAGATGCTTATCCACGATAGAAATGTTCACAAATAAGACGCTGCTGAACCTCCCCATGCCTAAAGACAGGGGGTTCTAAAGTCTAATCCAGCGGGGTCTCCCGGCTCTCGCGTTGCCGCTACAGCATCCGGGCTGTGACCGCTGGCAGGACTTCTTCGACAGCCGACCCGCTCTGCCGGATGTACCGGGGGAAACGCTTTCGCGTCTCCGCTCGCAGGTTCTTTACGGTACCATCCCGACTGTCGCAGCACAGGTTCCTGATCTGCCCACATCTCATTGATATGGGATGGATGGTGCCGGTTGTCCTCAACGCAGTATGCGAGGAACGACGAATATATGTCTCTTTGAACTATGCCGCTGCCGTCTCCCAGGACGTGCCATCTCTGGTTTAGTGGCTTCTTCGTGAATGTCCCGGTCGGGTGGTCGTATTGCGACAGTTTCAGGTCCCGGGTGTCCAGATCCACAAATGCTCCGCCGGCGCTTTCAGCCTTGCGG
>Ga0187849_1002523_pt1 | contig 17355 bp, 11 predicted proteins | sample June2016WEW_4_10_2_FD_132412 | JGI IMG/M metagenome (GOLD analysis project Ga0187849, IMG submission 132412) | Peatland microbial communities from SPRUCE experiment site at the Marcell Experimental Forest, Minnesota, USA - June2016WEW_4_100 | ecosystem: Environmental > Terrestrial > Soil >...
ATTGAAGGCATGAAGGCTGCCAAGGCAGCCGGCGCCGTGATTTCGTTCGATCTCAACTTCAGGGAGAAGCTCTGGAACATCTGGGGAGGCCAGGGACGTGCCATGGAGGTTATCGGTCGGATTGTCAAGAATGTCGATGTTCTCGTCGGCAACGAAGAAGACCTGCAGAAGGGCTTGGGGATTCCTGGTCCCGAGGTGGCCGCGAAATCCAAGCTCGATCCCGGCGTTTTTATCGGCATGATCGAGCATTTGACCAAGAAGCACCCGCAGGTAAAGATCGTCGCCACGACCCTGCGCGAGGTGCAGTCTACCAACCGGCACAGCTGGGGCGCCGTGGCGTGGATCGACGGCCGGACTTTTGTTTCTCCCACTTGCGAATTGGATGTGCTGGATCGTGTGGGTGGGGGAGATGGTTTTGCTGCCGGATTTTTCTACGGTTTGCTTGCCGGAGAGACGCCGGAAGAGGCCGTCAAGCTGGGCTGGGCGCATGGAGCGCTGCTTACAACCTATCCCGGCGACACCACCATGGCGACCGTCGAGCTGGTCCGGGCCTTCGCCAAGGGTGGCTCCGCTCGCATCCAGCGCTAATTCCCGGCGAGTCTTCTTCCCGAGCGATGATAGAATCGAGCGTCTCGGGCCGGGGAGCGGATTGTGAGAGGCTCCCGGTGGCCCGGCAGTCCGCTAATCGCCTTTTTGTAGAGGAGCTACAGAGATGCGCCTGCTCGGTACACTTCCTTTTCTGGTGGCCGCTTGCTTGATGGTAGCAGCCTTTCCGTTGGCAGTTGCGGCCAATAAGAAATCTGATATGCAGAACAAGATGGCTTCAGCCGGGGCTCCTTCCGTCGCAGCTCAGCCTTTTGCCGTCGTGACCGCTCAATCCATCGGCGGGATCATTAACGATCTGCACACGGCCAACAAGCTCCAGAACCTGATGAGCGGGGACAACATCGGCTATCGCGTTTTCATCCAGCACGAACAGGACGTCTCCACGAATCAGGCAGAAGTGCATGATAACGCCGACGATATTTTCATCATTTTGGAAGGCGCCGCAACCTTCGTTCTCGGAGGACGCCTAGATGCTCCCAAGGAGATCCAGCCGGGAGAATGGCGCGCATCGGGCATGACAGGCGGCAAGGAATTCAAGGTCGGCAAGGGTGACGTGGTCATCGTTCCTCGGGGCACTCCCCACAGGCGCATCACCACCGGACAGGATGTCACGCTCATGGTGGTGAAGGCATCCGCGCCGGTCAACAAGTGAGCCGTTGTTTCGAGCCGGCAGCAAATGCTTAATCGCGCGTACAATTCGCGAATTTCCCCTTGAGTCTGTACAGCATTTCTCCTGCCTGCGGCACCACGAGGATGCCTTCGTCCTCACGTCCCGTCCAATCGTCAACGCGAATGCCCGCCGGATCGAGATAGCCGAGATTTATGCGCCGGCATCGCTCTTCGGATATCCCTGTCGCCAGCGTCACTTGAATTCGTGGTTGTTCGTTGTTCGTCGCCGGGTCATATGTACCAAGCCCCTTTACGTGCGTCGAGTGGGCGAGCACCCCACCCGGATATTGCTTGAACCTCTGCCACTGGGCAAGAAAATAGTCCCGGCAGTGATAACCGATCACATCGATGATTTTCCCATGAGTGTAGCTGACCTCGGTGATGTGAGGCGCGTAAATGACAACCTCGCCGCCGTCGGCCACGGCCGGTTCCATCTTGTACATTCCCTTTGCCGCCGTCCAAAGATCGTCGTACATCTCGGGCATAATAGACAGCACCCGGCGGAGTGGCCGATCCACATACACAATCTCGGTGTGCGCGGAAAGTTCCGCAGCCGCGCGCCATGCGTCCTTGGCCGGACCAAAGTACAGTCCTCGTACGCCGCCGTGCGTGACGACAAGCGCGAAACAGGCTACTGGACGGTCGACGAGCGCCGCGGCGCGGTCGATGACGGCGCGCACCGGCGTGTAACCGGCACCGATCACATCATAACTCGTGAGCAGGGCGCCAAGCCAATGCGTGAGGTTGATGATGTCGGGACCGGCAATTCCAGGGAAAAGATACTTATTGCCGCCTGAAAAGCCGACAACCTCGTGGGGAAACACGGGACCGCATATCAGGATCTGGTCGTATTGGAAGACCAGTTTGTTGAGCGCGACGAGAACATCGCACTCGAGCATGCCCCGGCTCAGCTCAAGGATTTCCGCTGCGGGAATGGTGCCAAGCGAGGCAAAGGTGCCTGGGTCATCCCACCTGTGGTTGAAGATGCGGCTGCGCCCCGCCCGACCATCCGTGACCTGCCGTCCGATCAGTCGGCCGAGCTGGAGATCCGACATGGGCTGGTGCGTTCCGAGAGCGACGAGGTAATCGAGCGCAGCCACTCGCGAGCCCGCTTCCATTTCGATGGCATCAAACATCAAGGGCATCGGCATCGTCCGGGTGCCATCGGGAATGATTACCAGCAGGCGACGGCCGTCGAGGGAGAGCGATGACAATCCCTGGTGCACAATCTTCCGAATCTCCTGCTCCGTCAAGTAGCGTGCGGCCGAGCCCGTACCGCGCACAACGGCCGGGGCTGCTTGGGGCGCCTGCGCCTGGTTGATCTCTCCTCCTGCCATGATACCCTCGGTAGGTTTCTGTGGAAATTCCAGCAGAGCAACTAACGTTTATTGTACACGAAAGCTATACCGGAAACCTAAACTGAGCGCGGTTGTTGTTGAATTTCTGTTGAGCGCAGGCTCATCGACAGGCTATTCTTCCCAGACCCTGAACCTCACATCCGGCGACAAGGAGATCTTCATGACCTCTGACCGCAGGTACCAGTGGTTTACGCTTGGTGATATCAACGGCTTCTTCGGACTGATGTTCGACAACATGACCGTGTTGTCGTTTCTTGCCGGGGTCCTCGTTTTTGCTTTTGGTTTTCCCGCCGATATCGTCTACACCCGCATGTTCCCGGGCACGGCTTTGGGTGTGCTGGTCGGTGACCTGATCTACACGTGGATGGCATTCCGGCTCGCCCGGCGCACAGGAAATCCGACGGTCACAGCCATGCCGCTCGGCCTCGACACACCCTCCACCATTGGTCTGGCACTGGTTGTGCTGGGTCCTGCTTTCGTCTCGCTGAAGGCCGGCGGCATGGAACCGCGCCAGGCGGCGCTGATGACCTGGTACATAGGCATGGCAACCATGATGATGATGGGCGTGCTCAAGCTCGCGCTTTCATTCTGCGGTGGATGGATCCAAAAGGTAGTGCCGCAGGCTGGTCTCCTGGGATCGCTGGCCGGAATCGGACTTGCCCTGATCGGGTTCGCTCCGCTTCTCGATGTTTTCGGTCTGCCGCTCGTGGGCATGGTGTCGCTGGGACTTGTGCTTTATACGGTGGTGGCGAAGATTCGCCTGCCCTGGGGTATTCCCGGCGTGCTTGCGGCCATTGTTTTCGGCACGGCGATGTATCACACACTCGGTCCCGCCGGTCTGGTTGGATCCTCCTACACCGCGCCCGTTGCCCAACTTCACCTGGGCTTCCCGCTGCCGACACTGGATTTTATAAAGGGCCTCGGCGGCGCCCTCCGCTATCTGCCTCTGTCCATCCCTTTCGCCCTGCTGACGGTTGTCGGCGGCATCAACGTGACGGAAAGCGCCCGTGTCGCAGGGGATGATTTCAAGACCCGTAATATTCTGCTCACCGAAGCGGTAGCGACGATGGTGGCGGGATTGTGCGGCGGCGTGGCGCAATCAACTCCTTACATCGGGCAGCCGGCCTACAAGGGCCTCGGGGCGCGGGCCGGGTACACGCTGATCACTGGGCTCTTCATCGGCCTCGGAGGGATGCTGGGATACGTGTCATTTATCGTGGAATTGATCCCTCGCGCGGTGCTCGCGCCGATCCTCATCTTTGTCGCTCTCGACATCATGGTGCAGGCATTTCATGCCTGTCCCCACGCCCATGCTCCCGCGGTTGCATTCGCCTACTTCCCGACTCTGGCGCGTTTGCTGGCCATCAAGTACGGCACGCCGGCCATAATTCCGGCCGAACACTTCCTGCAACTCTTGAACACACCGGGAAAGGAGTTGCCGGAATTGTTGGTTACTGTTGCGCTGGGCAACGGCTTTATCCTCACCGCCATGCTTTGGGGGGCATTCCTGGCCGTGTTGATCGACAGACGCCACAGGCTGGCATCGCTTTATCTGGGCATTCTGGCCGCAATGACCTTCTTCGGGGTAATCCACTCGGCCTTGCCCGAGGGAAACATGTATTTGCCCTGGCGCTTGGCGAGCCCGCTGCAGCGCGCAATTCCGTATCAGTTTGCGACGGCCTATCTGGTCCTGGCAGGCATCATCCTCTTGCTATCGTTCATGAGGGCACAGAATCGTATCGATCCGAGCGAGGGTCTAGCGTAAGGAGAGTTCCCAGAAATTTTCGGCATAGCCGAAGGCTTGCTTTGTGAACCGCTCAAATTTGTGTGATCCGTCACCTTTCTGTAGGGGCGGCACGTGTGCCCGCCTGTCCACGGCATTGCGTCTCCCCAACGGGTGCCCACAGGTGGCACCCCTACAGAGATTCATTCGCCGATGGCACTAGATGTCATTCGTAGCGCAGAGCTTCGACCGGGTCGAGGCGAGCGGCCTTGACTGCGGGATAAATGCCGAAAATCAGGCCTACCGTGACCGAAACCAGAAACGCAAGCAGGATGGAATCCAGTGTCACGATCGTCGACCAGCCGGCCATCATGGCCACGAGCCGGGAAATTCCGAAGCCGCATCCGATCCCCAGCAGGCCACCGACGAATGATATCAGGGTAGCCTCCACAAGAAACTGGCGCAGAATGTCGGAACGGCGCGCCCCGACCGCCCGGCGCACGCCGATTTCATGCGTGCGCTCGAGGATGCTGGCCAGCATGATGTTCATGATGCCGATGCCGCCGACCAACAGCGATATGGAGGCGATCGCAACCATGACCATTTCGAAGATGCGCTGGGTGCGCCTCTGTTCAGCGAGCAACTCCGCGGGCACCACCAGGCTGAAGTCGCCGGCGTTGCGATGCGAGGAATTCAGTATGCCGCGCACGATGTCGGCTACAGCGCTGCTATCGGTCGTCCGGTCCAGTTGCAGGTAGAGGCCGTCTATTTCGTCTCTAAGATAGCTCAGCCTGTCCTCCAGGCGATAACTGACGCTTCCGAGAGGCGCGTAAATCAGGTTGTTCAGATCCTGGGCCTTCAAGCCGGAGAGTTCACTCTGAGTTGTGAGCTGCGGGCCGAGAATTCCGATAACGCGGAACCATTGTTCATTGATCTTGACGAACTGGCCCATAGCGTCTTTCTGCGGAAACAGGTTTGCCTTCGCTCCCTCCCCTAAAACACAAACCGGCGCGAGTGCATCGTTTTCACTTTCTTCAAAGAAGCGTCCCGCGACGATCCGTAATCCCGCGATGTTCTGGTACACGGGAGCGACGCCGTAGATGACCGGCATGTCCTGACGCGGCTTGGGAAGCAGGCTGGAGGGATTGATACGTTTGCGCGCGGACGCGCCGGTCAGCTCCGCAACGTTGACACGGATCACGCGCAGGTCCTGGAATGTCAAGCCCGGCGAGATCTTGCGAACGCGCGCGAGCTCTTGGGCGTCAGGTATGTCCTTGGATTCCACGATCAGGTTGTGCACGCCGAGCTGCTCGATGAACGCCAGCACCTGCTGCTGCGCGCCGGCCCCGATCGACAGCATCGATACTACAGCGGCCACGCCGAAGATCATGCCCAGCATGGTAAGGAGCGATCGCAACTTGCGCAGCGCCAGGTTCTGCAGTGCCAGGCCAAGGTCCGGCAGGAGCTGTTTCCCGCGGCGTCTGTGCCCGAGGTGACCGCCCGCCTCCTTGACATTCATGGAGTTATTCCTCCAAGAATCGACGAAAGCGCACCGGTTTTCCGGCCGGCTTTCCCCTTCTGCAGATTGGGATCGACCAGTGCTACTTCAGTCCCCTCGACAATGCCCTCAATCACCGCACGGCTTTCCGTCAGGTATTTGATCTGGATCGGATGTGCCTCCCAGTTTTGGGCATGTTTCCAATACACAACCGGCTTCCCTTCCATCGTAAACAAGGCCTGGCGCGGCACGGACAGAGCATCCTTAAGGTTCGTTCCGCGAATCTCAACGCGAACGCTGACCCCCGGACTGATCTTCAGTCCTTTGGGATCGAACTCGAAGGTGGTGTCGAATGATTTCGTGGAGCTGAACATGTCGGAGACCGTTTGGGAGGAGGAAGACGCCATGCCGGCCAGTGACTTGATTTTCCCCATGAAGCGCATCGTGGGCAGCGAGTCCACGTACACGTCCGCCACTTGACCGGATTCGAGGCTGCCGCGATCGGTCTCCGAAACCTTGGACAGGATCTCCATCTGCGCCACATCCTGTATTTGCGCTATCGTCCTGCCCGCGTAAGCCTGATCCCCTTCGCGAAATTCGGGGATGTCCATACCGGAGCTGATAATGATGCCGCCGCCGGACATTAGAGCATCCAGATTCTGCCCCAGCACCACGATCCCGCTGATCGGCGCCCGCAGGATCATGTTGTCGATGTTCTGCTGAGCCAGTTTCATGGCGAGGGTGGCCTTTGCCCGTGCCACGGCCTGAACCGCCAGATCCGCCTGATTCGAGCTCTGGCGCGACTTTATGTCGCGTTGCATCTGCTCGAGTCGCCGCTTGGCCTCCTCGAGGTTGAGCACGTTTTTGCGCGCCTCAATGGCGCCCAATAGGTCATTGCCCTTCACCTGAAGATCGGAGCGGCTTACATCGAACTGGGCTGTCAACAGCGAGACTTTGTCTTCGGCATCACGGACAGCAATGTCATCCTTCATTTTCGTGATCTGCTGATCCGCCTCCTCCAATTGAGAGAGCGCCTGCTCCAGGTTGAATTCCTGTTCGCTGGGATCGAACTCCACTACAACGTCACCCTGGGTCACATACGTGCCGGTCCTTACCACGTGTACGATCTGGAGGGTGCCGCCTACCGGCGGCGCCACCACCATCGCGCTCTGCGACGGACGGAGTTCTCCAGTGGTGTACACTTTCATCTCCAGCGCGCCGCGCGCCACGCGAGCCGTGGGGATGTCCGGCCCGGTTGCTTGCAGCCTCTGCAGCACCTTCGGAGTTTCCAGCGCGGCGATCAACAGAATAAGGAGAATGATTCCAAGGGCGATCTTCCCTCGCACTCTAGTCATTTCTGATCCTTCTCAAGAGTCGGATCCTTTAACGCCACCCGTTCGCCGGTCTTCAGGCCGCGCGCCACCAGGGCCTGCCCCTCGCCCCGGCGCGCCACCTCGACGGCCCGCTCTTCAAACCGTCCGTCTTTCAACACATAAACAAGCAATCGGCCGCCCTTTTCGAAAAGTGCTTCGACAGGAATGAGAATGGAATCGGGAAAACGTTGGGCGGCAACGCGAGCCGTTGCGCTCATGCCGGGCCGCAGCCTGGAATCCGGGTTCTCCAGATGAATCGTCAGATCGAAGTTCTTTTTGTATGGATAGCTGGAGTAGTCTACTCTTGCCAAGGGGCTGATCTCGCGCACGCTGCCTTTGTGCTCTTTGTCGGGCACGGCGTCGATGCGCAAGGTCACCTGTTGGTTGGGTTCCAGCCTGCCACGGTCGGCCTCGTCGACCGGGGCATTGACCTGGATAGTTGACAAATCCGGCAATTCGGCGATCGTGGCTCCTGCCCAAATACGATCGCCTTCGCTGAAAACCGGCGTCGTGCCGCCACCTAAAATGCTGGTGCGGGCGCGTGAGTTAGGAAGCAGCATGATCAAGCCATCTACCGGAGACGTGATGGTCAGTGCGCCCAGGTTCTTCTCCGCCTGCTGGAGATCAGAATTAGCTTTGTCGCGCTTCCGCATGTTGCCCGCAAGGTCGGCTTCATTCCCGATTCCGTTGCTCGCTATCCGTACCTCGACCTCGCGCACCTTCTGTTGCGCCTTTCCTAACGCCAGAATGTTCTTTTCGTTTTCTATAGCTGGTACTACATCACCCTTGCCGGCGTCGAGGCGAGCGCGCTCCACGTCGAAATCGGCTTTAACCTTGTCGGTGAGGCTCTGCTCCTCCTGCAGGCGCTGCTGCGCCTTCATCCGGTCAATCTCAGCTTCGGTCTGCCTCAGAGTGGAACGGATCTGGTCAAGAGTGCGCTGAAGGCTGGTAGGATCAAACTGGACGACAGCGTCTCCCTTTTTAACGTGAGTCCCATCCGGACTGAGTTTGAGGATCTGCAAATCTCCGGCATTAAAAGGGGCGATGATAAACGTCGATGATCGTGCCCTGACCTCACCCCGAAGCTGGATGTAATCCACGAATTCACCCATTTTCACCTCCGCCGTAGGAACGGTCGGAGCGTTCTTGTTCTTCCAGGGTCTCCAAATGACGACGCCAACTCCAGCAAGAAGCAAGAGAGCCAGCCAGATTCCAAGGCGGCGGAGGGCCGAGACTCTGTGCGTCGCAGTCATTTTCCTCCTCTTCAATTCAATGCGGAAGCAGCGGAGTGGGCGGCCCGGTCAGCCGTGGATTACGAGAAACGACCGCGCCTTCCTCGATACCTGATTCGATCACCACTTCGCAATCATTCATGGCGTCGATTTTAACCGGAAGCATCTCCCGCCGGCCATCGTGCCATACTTCGACCACCGTCTGCCCCCGTTGTGTGATGACCGCCTCTCTTGGAACGACCAGGACGTTTTCCATGCGCTGGATTTCCACATCAGCAGCTGCGGTGAGGTCCGGAAGAAGCTTGGGATTGCTGCCTCTGATGACAATGAACGCCGTGAAATAGCGAATTTGCTTGGAATAGGAGCTGGTGGTGCCGATTGCGCCCATCCGATCGAAGATCCCGGGAAAGACCAGATCCGGGTAGGCATCCAGCCGGACCTCGGCGGGCAAGCCGGGTTGCAGATAGGACATGTCCACCTGGTTGACCCGCGCACGCACCTGCATGGCGGCAGGGTCCACGACGAGCATCATGTTGGACCCGGGCCGCACCTCGTCCCCTTCCTGGGGATCGACATAACGGGAGCCTTTGTAGACCGGAGTCAGCACTACCAGCCCGTCCAGCGGCGACTTGACCGTCATTTTCTCGATGTTGCTCTGGGCCCAAACCATGGCGTTCTTCGCCCGGTCGCGCTGGATTTCGAGGATGCGCAAGTCAGCGGCCGCGGCCTCATGTTTGAGGGCAACGGTTTCCTTGAGTTGCTTCGACCTTGCCTCGGCCTCGGCAAGGTTCTGCTTGTTGATTTCGGCTTCAATGCCCGTCACCACTTCGTTCGTGCGCATGTCCACGCGCGCCGTCATGACGTCCACTTCCGCTCCTTTGAGATCCGTTTCTTCCTGGGCGCGCGCAGCGGTCTGATCCGCCTGCTTTTTCTTGATCTGCTCGACCAGGCCGAGGTACTCCGCCTCACGGTCCAGGACGTTCTTCATCTGATTCTGACGGTCGAATTCCACGAGGACGTCGTCCCGATGCACACGCACGCCGTTCTTTACCAGCTTCGTGATGATCATGGTCGAGGCAGCCTGGCCGGAGAGGCGTGGAGCAATCACATTTTTGGACTGAACGGCTTCCACCGTTCCATGGAGGCGCACTGTATGGGAAAAATTGCGGCGTTCCACCCGGATCGAATCGGCCGCATAGCCCGCTGAGCTTGTCGCCGCGTGCGAAGAAGCCCGGCTGCAGCCGCTGAACGCCAGGATCGCGGCCGTCATACCGGTCAGGAGCAATAGGCAAACGCAGTCGGGAGGGACGGACCAGATTCGGCCTCTCGAGTCACCTTGCCGGCGGGACGGTGACGAACCAATGCTGGCGAGTCGGTGCGGGATTGCGCGAGCCAGAGCCATACACTCCTCAGTAGAACGTTCCTAACTGTCGCTGAAATGTGAAGCATTGCCGTGAGTCAAGAACGCGCATTACGCCCGATCTGTTCCGGCGATCTCTTCCGGGGACTCAAACATTAGACGCTTCAAATCGAAAAAAGGTCCACAAAAATCTGCATGATTCGGCCACATATTAACTAATTAGTACTAATATGATTCGATTTTGACTCATGGAGTAGTTCCTCACGCGTCGTGGCGCACCCAGTGACGCATGAAAAGCACTTGCCTCTCCGGTCGGCAATTATCGGGACCGCCGCGCCCCAGCGCGGCGAGCCATCACGCAACTCGTCAGAACCACGCGGCAGGATCGAGGGTGCCGCGCTGGGGCGCGGCGGTCCCAGATCGCTGTCGTCTCCTTTGGCCTGACTCGTGATCGTAGTCCCAATTGGTCTTCCTTATCCATACCTACCGACCACGATTACGACCACGCTCACGACCACGACAATAGTGAAAACAGTCATTTTCGAAAGAATCGGAGGATCAATTTCGTGTATTTCCGAGCCCCCGTCGCGGTAAGATTGCGCCGCTGCAGGTCCGACATTTTATGGCTCACAAGGAGAGTGAAATGAATCAATCATCCTGTACAGCGTGCTTCGTGCGCCGCTCCCTTCCGATCGCAATTGCCTTCCTATTGCTGGCGACGCTGTCGCTGTCGCTATCGCCGGCGCCTCAGACGCCGAGGCCTGAATCGGAAAGTTGCACCAGCATCCTGGTGGGCAGGCTCGCCTCCGCCGACGGCTCCACCATGACCTCTCACTCCTGCGACAGCAACACCGACAGGACCTGGATGAACATCGTTCCGCATCAGGCTCACAAGGCGGGAGACCAAGCCAAGGTCTGGCTTGAACCCAAGCAGACCAAGGGACCGGATGATCCCGATCGTATCCCGACTGGTGAAATTCCGCAGATCCCTGAGACCTACAAATACTTGAACGCGGCCTATCCGATCATGAACGAGAATCAGTTGGCCATCGGCGAAACCACGACGGGAGGCAAACGCGAGCTGCAGAGCCGGGAAGGAATCATCGACGCGCCGGAACTGTACCGGCTTATTCTGGAACGAGCAAAAACCGCTCGCGAAGCCATCAAGGTTGCGGATGAACTCACCAAAAAGTACGGCTATGACGACGCGGGAGAGTGCTTCACTTTCGCAGATCCCAATGAGATCTGGCACTTTGAAATCCTTGGCCCGGGCAAGGGGAAGGTCGGCGCGGTCTGGGCTGCGGTGCGCATTCCCGACGACCAGATCGGGATGTCGGCGAATGCAAACCGGATCCGGCAGCTCGATTTGAAGAACAAAGACTATTACATGGCCTCCGACAACGTTTTCTCGCTTGCCGAGGAGATGGGTTGGTGGAATCCGAAGAGCGGCGAACCGTTCGAGTTCTGCTATGCCTATGCAGACAGAACCAGCCTATACTGCCGCAGGCGCGAGTGGCGCGTTTTGAGCCTTTTGGCGCCCTCGCTGAAACTGGACCCCAACGCGGAGAACTATCCACTCTCCGTAAAGCCGGACAAAAAGGTGACGGTTCAGGACATCCTCGCGATTTTCCGCGACACTTACGATGGCACCGCCTTCGACATGACTCGCTATCTCACAGTCGTCAGCCCGAGAGGAGGGCAGACAGCCAAGAGTCCTGTGGCCAATCCTTTCATGAGCGGTGATCTGCTGAATTTATTCCACATTTCACGGGAACGGATGATCGCCTCACCCACGGCTACTTATGTGCAGATAACGCAATCCCGTTCATGGCTTCCGAATCCGATCGGCGGGCTCGTCTGGCTGGGGTACGACAACCCGGCGAACACGCCGCACATGCCCTTCTACATCGGGATTTCACAAATGCCGGACGCTTTCATGGTGGACGGAAGAGAAAAATATCGCCGCGATTGTGCCTGGTGGGCCTTCCGGCAGGCAAGCAAGCTCTCTTACATTCGGTACCAGGAAATGAAGGAGGACCTCAAAAAAGTCTGGCAGCCGATCGAAGAGCAGGCATTCGCCCAACAGAAGATCACCGAGGACGAGGCGCTGCGGCTGTACCGCATGAACCCTGCGCAAGCGGAAGAATTTCTGACCAAATACTCCCTTGGCATCGCGGACAAGGCTGTGGATGACTACTGGAAGCTGGCAGAGTTCTTGTGGTCCAAGTACAACAACAGCTTCTAGCTGTTGACGAATTCGCCGAACCTTTTGGGATGAAATTCCGTTCTATTCATCACCAAAGGGGGAGGTCCTATGTCTGCTTCATCCGCAAGAATGCTGGCCGTCAGCCGTCCCATGGTAGGCGCTTTGTTTGTAGCGAGTTGCCTGCTGTCGATTGTATCGTGGTACACGACCCAACAGGGCATGGCGCTGTACCTGGCTCCGTGGTTCGCTCTCCTGGCATCGCTCGGGGTCCAGTCGGCACTGGTCCTGGTTGCGTGGCTTATAGGACTGACCCGGACAAAGCGTGTTCTCCTGATTGCGGTCTACGCCATTACGGCCCTGGTCTCGATTTCGTTTTCGTACGCCTGCCTGTACACATGGTTTTCGGCGCGGGAACGGCCGGCTGCGATCGAGCGCAAACTCTACGAGTCGCTCAATACCTCGGCGGGACAGGCCCAGGAATTGCTGGCTGGCGCCGTCAGCGAAGGTCAAAAACACGTCCTGGCGTTGGAGGAGATGACGGGCGCGGAGAAGACCCATGGTTATATTTCGCGCGCGCAGGACGCAGATCCCTACCTGGCGAAGATCCGTGAAGCCGTGGCTCGCGAGGCGGAAACCTACAGCTCCAGTTATCCGGAAGGGACCGGTTCCGGTCTGCGCTACACGGCCTTCGAGCGGTACACACAGCTCGCGCGCCAATCCCTGGACCGCATGCAATCGGCGCAGAAGTCGCTGACCGACTTCCGCAGCAATCTCAAGCCGCTCGAGTCGACGGAAAGCCAGCTCCGCGGTTTTCGACAGGTCTACGATTCCATCCCCTGGCAAGAAGTCAAGGCGACACTCCACACTGCAGACTTTGCTCTGCCCCCGGTTCCCTCCTATACAGATTTTGTGGATCGCTCGGCTAGCGGGCAAGAAGATCTGCTGATTGCCTTCCAGGAGCTTGTTTCTTCTCCCACCAGCCGGCACGTGTTTGCGCTCGCGCTGGCAGCGTTTATCGATCTGATCGTATTCCTCCTGGCGTACTCTTCCGGCCCCTACTTCTTCGGCGCCCCCGAAGAGCATTGGATTTCCGCCGGGGCAGTCATGGACTCGAGCGACGACCAGGTATTCGCGCGGAATTTCCTGCGCAAATTGATACCAAGCTCCCAGGGGATGGCGCGCGTCGACGCATCGGAGCTGAGCCCCGGGGAGCAGCAGCTCTGCCTGCTCCTGGTCTCCAAAGGACATGCCGCGCAAGTCCATGAAGACGGCAAGCTATTTTATTTACTCGATCAGCAGATTCACGAACAGATGTTGGAATCGCTCGCCAATCCGGGTATTACTCTGCGCGCATCTTCGCCGCGGACCGTGTAAGGCGGGACTCCCTGCTTTTCTGCCGCGAAACTGCTAAGCGTCCGTCCTTGACTTGGACTTCGACCTGGACGTGGACTTGGACGTGGACATGCACGAATGGGGGGCGATCTGGTAAATGTTTTGTATGGTACGTTTGCTGCGGAAGGGACAGTCCAGGTCCACGTCGAGGCCCAAATCCAGGTCCAAGCGGCTCATTCGTTTGTTCGATGCAACTGGCTGGATCATCACAAGTAAGGCTCTTTTGATCGCCATATCCCCAGTCTATTTCCGTTCTGGGCGCAATCTTGCCGGTGACAGGGGCTCTTTCCACTTGCAGGTCAACGAAGAATGCTGGTACAAAAACTGGTCACAAGCCAGGAGGTGATAGATGTTGCACAGAAGAATGAGGGGGGCACTGATCCTTGGAGGGGTGGTCATCGTGTCGGGGCTCATGGTGAGCGCCGCGGGAATCCGCACGCAGATTCCCAAGGAACCGGTCAAATGGTCGATGAAGTCGACATCGCCGGACAAGCCCATAAAAAGAGGGGAGTCATTCACTCTTCAATTGACGGCAACCATCGAGCCGGGCTGGCATCTCTACTCGACGGATCAAGAGGAAGGGGGTCCGACACCGACTCGCATCGCCCTCGCATCAGACCAGCCGTTCGAGCAGGTCGGCGGCATCGCCTCCACGGAACCAAAAACCACCATGGACCCTAACTTCAATCTCATGACCCAATACTTCGAGGGAGGCGCCACATTCACGATGACATTGAAAGCGGCAGCCGCGGCACCTCTCGGCAAGACAGACGTCAAAGTCAATGTGACCTTTCAGACCTGCAGCGATCAGCTATGCCTGCCGCCCAAGACGGTTAAGCTTGCAGCTGCTGTGAATGTCGCCGCACGATAGTCCCATTCTTCCTGACACAATTCCAAAAGCTCAGAGGCGGCAAGCATGAATATACATCAACAGCTCGCAGAAGAACTGTCGCTCGCTCTCAATCAGGTCCACAATGCGCTGACTCTATTTGCAGAGGGAGGCACGATACCGTTCATCGCTCGTTATCGCAAAGAGAAGACCGGGGAAATGAACGAGGTCCAGCTCCGCGCCCTGATCGATCGTTTCACCTATCTTACCGGGCTCGAGGAACGCAAGACGGCGATCCTGCAGTCCATCGAAGAACAGGGCAAACTCACCGACGAACTTAAAACCAGAGTCGAAGCCTGCCTGCAAAAAACGGAGCTCGAGGATCTGTATCTCCCCTTCCGTCCCAAGAGGCGCACACGCGCAACTTCTGCAAGAGAAAAGGGTCTCGAGCCGCTGGTGCTGTTTAACAAGAATCTCAACACGCCGGATGCGCCCGCAGTAGACCTTGAGAACGAAGCCACCCGATACATCTCCGAGAGTTTGGGAGTCGCGACTGCGGCGGAGGCCTTGCAGGGAGCGTCCGACATCCTGGCAGAGGAAACGTCGGAGAAGGCCGAACTGCGAAGATTTCTGCGCGACTACCTGATGAGCGAGGGATTCTTCATTTCCCGCGTAAAGGATGAGTTTGCCGAAGGGACAACCAAGTTCGAGATGTACCGGGATTACAGGGTGCGCGTCAAGGAGATCGCTCCTCACAATATGCTTGCACTGAGGCGCGGCGAGACCGAAAGCGTCCTCGCGTTCACCATAGAGTTTGATCCCGCTGTGGTAGCTTCCTACCTCGAGGCACAGGAAGTGCGCGCGCGCGCCGACCAAGTGCGAGCCTTTATGCGCACGATGCTCACCGATGCATTCGAGCGCCTCATGAAGACGACTCTGATCAGTGAGGTCCGGCTGCAGAAAAAAACCGAAGCCGATCTTGAATCTGTAAAAACGTTTGTGGCCAACCTGCGCGAATTGCTGCTTGCGAGTCCGGCTGGCATGAAACCGGCCATCGGCATCGATCCTGGTTTCCGGACCGGCTGCAAAGTGGCCGTCATCGATGGCACCGGTAAGCTTCTCGAGCACGAGACCATCTATCCGCATAAATCGGAGGCGGAGCGGCGTCAGGCGGCCACGTCCCTGCTGCGGCTGGTAGAAACACGCAGGGTCGAAATGATCGCAATCGGCAACGGGACGGCAGGACGCGAAACGCAGGCGTTCGTGAGTGAGGTCCTGGCAGAGGTGGAACGCAAACCGATAACCGTGATGGTGAGCGAGTCGGGCGCCTCAGTTTATTCGGCGAGCGAGGCAGCGATCGAGGAGTTCCCGGATCTCGACCTGACCGTGCGCGGCGCGATCAGCATTGCGCGGCGGCTTCAGGACCCGCTCGCGGAGCTGGTCAAGATCGATCCGAAATCGATCGGTGTCGGACAGTACCAACATGATGTCGATCAGAAACTCCTGAAGCAGAAGCTCGACGAAACCGTGGAGAGCTGCGTCAACTTCGTCGGAGTCGACCTGAATCTTGCTTCCAAGGAGCTATTGAGCTTTGTCTCGGGATTGACTCCTTCGGTCGCCAGGAACATTCTCGCCTACCGCAATGAACACGGCGCATTCCGCGATCGGGATGACCTGCACCGGGTGATAAAGTTCGGTCCCAAGACCTTCGAGCAGGCGGCCGGCTTCTTGCGTATTCGTGGAGGGAACAACCCGCTCGACAACACCGCGGTACATCCGGAAAGCTATTGGGTGGTCCAAAAAATCGCGGGTGATCTGAACCTGTCCCTGGCGAAGATCACGGAGGCCGGAGACAAACTCAAGGCGACGGATCTGGGGAAATATGTTACCGCCGAGATCGGCGCACCAACGCTGCGCGACATCATCACCGAGCTGGAGAGGCCCGGTCGCGATCCACGCACCGAATTCCGTTACGCGACATTTGACGAAAATGTGAAAGAGATCAAGGATCTCGTGCCCGGCATGGTACTCGAAGGGGTCGTGACCAACGTTGCCAACTTCGGAGCCTTCGTCGATATCGGAGTGCACCAGGACGGGCTCGTGCATGTCTCCCAACTCGCCGATCGTTTCGTCGAAGATCCTAAGAAGGTTGTCAAAGTAGGACAGATCGTGAAGGTGCGCGTGCTGGAAGTAAACCAACTCCTGAAGCGGATCTCTTTATCGATGAAATCCTCCGGCGGTCGGCCCAAGTCCGCAGCACCGGCGACCGATTCACCTGCCAAACCGAAGCCCTCTTCCGTCCGGGATCTGATGGCCAGATTCAATACCCCCAAACGTTCGTAGCTGTTTGAAGGCAGCGAAAAGAGTCTTTCGTCTTCTTGGAGATTCTTCGCGCTCTTTGAGTCTTGGCGGTTATCTTTTCAAAGCGGTCATTGGCATCCGCGAAGCTTGAACCCGGGCGCCAACTCACCAGATATCGCCGACGGTGAATCCCTCCGGGAAAGGATCCTCGGGGTCTGTCACATAGCTGCTGAAGCCCGTGATCCATGCCTGCCCGCTGATGCTCGGGACGACAGCACGAAATTTGTCCACGGATGTCTCTTCGAGGAGTCGGCCTGTAAAAATGGTTCCCAGAATTCCCTCGTGGCAAAAATCCTCGTTCAGTCCCAGCCTGCCTTTGGCGTAAAGCGTGGCCATCTTCGCGCACGTGCCGGTGCCGCAGGGGGAACGGTCGATGGCGCCAGTCCAGGTCGCCGGCCGGTTCCAATCGAGCTTGCCGGTCGATACCGTAACGGCATTTTTCATGTGTGCGCCGGCTCGCGTCGGCGGGGCTGAAAGCTCGGCGATGGTGATACCTGAAAACCCCGGCTGTTCAGGATGAACGACCGGCAGTTGTTCCTGGGCAGCGGCCTTGATCATCTCGCTGATGCGCACGATGTCGCGTCCTTCATCAGGCGTCAAGCGCAATCCGAACGGCGCCGCGTCTGCAATGACGTAAAACATGCCTCCATAGGCGACATCGACCGTCACCGTGCCGAGATGCGGCACCTCGATGGGAGTATCCAAATACGCCGCGAAGGCAGGCACGTTTTGAAACGTGACGCACTGA
>Ga0187849_1002526_pt1 | contig 17348 bp, 19 predicted proteins | sample June2016WEW_4_10_2_FD_132412 | JGI IMG/M metagenome (GOLD analysis project Ga0187849, IMG submission 132412) | Peatland microbial communities from SPRUCE experiment site at the Marcell Experimental Forest, Minnesota, USA - June2016WEW_4_100 | ecosystem: Environmental > Terrestrial > Soil >...
CTTTAATCCGGTGAGCGTTTAGAATGACCTCTTCATAATCGCCCGATTGATAGAAACGTCGCGCTTTTTCTATTAATCGATCTAGTGTTCGTGCGGCCGTGGCGAAATCGGTTGTTGAGGAGGGGCCGTAGCTGTCTCTGTTTTCTGTACGTTGATGTTCCCAGTGGTCCGTACTGTACCCTAACATATACTTCACGCCAGCCCCAATAGCTTGTGCACTTGCGGTATGACCCTTACCTGGCTTAAATGTCTGGCAGCGACATCCATCATCTGAAAGAGCTCACCACTATCCGGCGGAACAGCGCGCAGCGTATGAGTAACTGGCTGCAGCACCAGAAGTAGATCGGTGCTGATCTCAGCGAGGCGCTGCGCAACGAATGCAATCATCTCGCTCGAAGTTTGCTTTAGTACAACAACTTTAATAAAAACGTCAGTTTGGGAAAGGTAGAACTCCTGGATGGTACGTAGCTCTTCCCGAAGCAACAAATCATAAGTCGGGCTAGCACCGTGTTCGGGCAGTTTTATATCGCACGCAGCGACGTCCACCACGTATTTGAGGCGCCGCGCGCTGCGCGAGTCCATTCCGTTGGTCTCAAGATACAGGGGTTTGGGCAGCTCTTGCGCAAGCTCCAAGATGAACTCTGCATATAGCAAGGGTTCGCCGCCAGTCAAGCTAAGATGCGTTGTTGCTGGGGTCCATAGGCTTTCCGCAAGTTTAGCGAGATTGTTCGCTGAAATCGGATTGTGAAGTTGCTGTGCGGCATTACACCTCACCCAACTTCCACTCTCGCAGGGTCTCGCAGATGCTGAATCACAATAAATGCACGTAAGCGGACACCCTTGGAATCTAACGAAAACGTGGCGCGTTCCGATATAGGGTCCCTCACCTTGCATCGAGTTGAACACTTCAAAAACGCTTGCTGTCGCTACCATTTTTGCTAGTACGAATTAGTATCGCCTAGGCGTTTTTGCAGAGGGTCTTCCTTGTTCAAGTCTTGAAAGGCGCGGCGTCTGCGGAGACAGGACTCGCAAACACGACACGGAACGTCTTCAGCGGCGTAGCACGACCATGACCATTCGAGAGGCGCTTTAATGCGCAAGCCGAGTGCCGCGATCTCTGTTTTGTCGTATTCTATAAGCGGGGCAACAACCTCTACTTGACTTAGAGCAGCGTATTGCAACACATGGTTGAAAGAAGTCACGAAATCGGCAGAGTTATCCGGGAACGTGGCAGCCTCCTCTTTGTTGAATCCGACGACAACGGTTTCATAACGATAATTTTCGCAAAAAGCAGTCGCAATTGAAAGAAAAACTGCATTTCGCGCAGGCACCCATACGGCTTTTGCAGTTTCACGTACTGCTGCATAATCTTCAAGCGTCTCTTTAGTGAGCTGTGGCAGTTCGTGGTCATCGGTCAGTGCTCCCTCAAAACTTGCATACCACGGCAATTTGATGATATGATGGCTCACGCGGTACGCCGCGCATATTTTGGAAGCAAATTCGATTTCTTTGACACGCGCCTTCTGACCGTAATCGAACGTTAGGCACTTAATACTGTCATAGGCGTCATACGCGAGTTTGAAGGATACTACTGAGTCCAGGCCTGCTGACAGCAAAACAACGGCTCGCGACATCTTGACGCCTCGCATTCGCAGAGTTCTATTAGGCAAAGCATTAATTAAAATTGCCTATTCATTTATTCACATGCACAAAACTGCTGAGATTCTTGTGTCCGGTTATGTACAAGCAGTCGGCTACCGCCTGTATACTAAGCGATATGCTGATCATTTGGGCGTTACTGGTTTTGTTCAAAACTTGCCTGACGGAAATGTGAAAGTCGTAGCATCAGGCGCTGAAGAGGATCTCGCACGTTTTATTGAGCGGTTGCGGGAGGGCCCACGAGCGGCAATAGTTAAAGGCGTTAAAGTGACGTGGAAGAATGGAGTGAAAACCTACGGAGAATTTGTTATGAGGTGAGCCGCGCTGCACAGCAGCTGTTGTGGCTCGGACCATTTTCGGTAATCTCGCCCATCTGTAGTTTCGCTCTTTACTAAGTCGCAATCTTTTATCTTGCATGGGTGCACCTCGTTCACCGGTTGTCAAAGCTAGGCGTAGCGCAAATTCCGAAACTTCCGCACCTGCGTTGCGGCCTACATCGTTGAGATGGGGTCTATCTAGATTAACGCAGATCTTGTGCAATAATGAAGCTGCGAGCGTCAAGCGAACCATAAGAGCTCATGTCGCGCTCGTCGTGTGCGTTTTTGGCAACGTCTCAGCACGTTGTATGCAAGCGTCCTAAGAAGAGACGGATGCAAGTCACGCTGCCAATTCTCAACTGCTTTTCTAGGCGACAATGATGTGCGCACACTCGACGGATTACGTCCATCGTCGCCGAGAATCGGTTATTATATCAACAAGCGTCGGTTTTTTCGCGGAGAGGGCATTTTTTAATGCCTCTTTCAGATCTTGTGGGTCTTCAACCGTAAATCCCTCTCCTCCGCATGAGTCCGCGTAGCGGGCAAAATCGATCCTGTGCAAGTCGGTGGCAAAATGCGGAACGCCCGCTTCGTCCTGCTCGTGTTCAATCATGGCAAGTTTGGCGTTGTCCAGCAATACAACGGTTAGGGGCAGCTCGTTGGCTACAGCAGTGGCGAAGTCGCCCATTACCATTGTGAAGCCTCCGTCGCCGGTCGTACAGACGACTTGGCGCTCAGGATAAACTAGTTGTGCAGCCAGTGCTGCGGGCAGGCCAAAGCCCATAGAGGCGACATATCCGGATATCAAGATTTCTTGATCTGTTGCCACGAAGTTGCGGGCAAACCAGAGCGTATTATCACCGACGTCGTTTGAAATGATGGCATCGTGATCGATAACCTTTTGTAGGGCGTCCATTATTTGTGGCCCTCGCACAGGCGATGCGTCGGAAGCAATTTCTTGCTGCTTTTTTTGCTCCCAGCGTTTCTTGATGCGGGCCACCTGATCCAAGTAGCCATCCGCGTGCTTATCGCTCACTTTCTCGTGCAACGCAGGCAGTACCATCGCTGCGTCTCCGACGAGTCCCACGCTCACGGGGAACTTCCGCCCGATCATGATAGGTTCGAGGTCAACTTGGACTTGCGATATATATGACGGCACCGCCGTATTATCTGAATAGGAGCATCCAACGGTGACCAGCAAATCCGCTCCAAACACCACTCTCTTCGCGGGATCAGTCCCAATACCCCCCATTACCCCTAAGGCAAGAGCGTGATCCTCTGGAATAACGCCTTTCGCTTTGTATGTCGTGGCAACAGGGGCATCTATCTTTTCCGCTAGTCGCAAGACGGAGTCTCTTTGTCCTCGACCACCGTATCCAACGATCAAGACAGGCCTTTCCGCCGCATCAATAGCTTTCGCTGCCGCTGTAATCAGTTGAGGGTGAGGCATCAGTCGCAAATCGGGCAATCGCCCTTGTTTTGGCTTAGTTTTGACGTTGGGAAGCACAGGGAGCGTCTGCACGTTCGTTGGTATGCCCAGATGAGAGACACCGCGTCCGACAATCGCTCGCTTCATGGCTAACGTGAGAAGCTCGGTTACTTGCTCTGGTGAGTCAATTATCTCGTTGAAATCGGCGACTGCCTCAAAGAGCGCGTGCTGATCGATCTCCTGGAACGATCCTAAGCCTAAGAACTGTAGCCCAACTTGTCCGGTGAGAGCCAACACCGGTGCGTGGTCCATTTTTGCATCATAGAGACCGGTGACTAAGTTCGTTGCTCCTGGTCCAGCTATGGAGAGACAGACTCCTAAGTCATTGGTGAGCTTCGCATACGCAGACGCCATGAAGGCGGCGACTTCCTCGTGCCGCACCAGTATAAAGCGTATCTGGTCGCTTCTCCTCCTTATTGCGTCAACGATCTGAAGCGATGTTTCGCCAGGAATTCCGTAGACCTGTTTTACACCCCATTCAACGAGCTGCTCAACAATTATGTCGGCCACAAGCCGCTGGGTCTTGCCTTCTGTCATCTCGCCACTCACGTTTGCCATGCCTCCTTTTGTGTCGGACAAAGACCAACTACTCGCAAGCCCCGCACTGAACAAAAATAAGCGGTCGCGCGGGGCTCGATTCCAAGTTTGTTCAAGCAGTTAAGACTACTTAAAGATTGCACGCAAAAAAGCCCGACAAGCAGCTGCTTTAGAACGCAGACGACAATTGCGGCACTACAGATGTGTATAAAATGTGTTCGGACGCTGCCTGGGGCTCACTCTCGATTGAACGCTTGCACTGAACACAATTTCGCCGCCAATAGCAACAGCTCTGAGGTCTGAGCCGAGTCACGTTACTGTTGGATAAGTCACCCCTGAAAGTTCGCTTGTATCAGGCGTTAGGGCGACCAAATCGTGCACGTCTAGCCTGTGCACGTCATCCTTGCCTACAGCCCTCGAAATATCGGCAAGTTCCAACGTCGAAACTCGGATGAAATTAGCCAGCTTCCGGGCGCCGCGATCGATGCTGAATCGCTTGACGAGGTCGGGGTCCTGCGTCGTTGTCCCGGTAGGACATTGGTTGGTTTCACATATGCGGTAGTATTCGCAGGACATTGCCCAGAGCGCAGCCGTTGCGATGTAGACCGCATCCGCCCCCAGCGCTAAGCACTTTGCAAAATCACCGGACGTGCGCAATCCTCCTGCTGCGATGAGCTCCGCGTGTTGTCGGTACCCAACCTCCCTAAGATACTGATGTGCCCGAGGAAGGAAGTTAATAAGGGGCAGCCCGAAATTGTCTCGGATATGGTTAGGGGGAGCGCCGCTGCCCCCCCCAAACCCGTCAACGACTATGTAGTCGGGCTCCGCATAAATGATCGCGTCGAGGTCTTTCTGGACATGTCCGCCCGCAAACTTAATGCCCACTGGCTTGCCCTCTGTTGTGTCTCGGAGCGTGTCTATCTTCTGCTTAAGATCTTCGGCGCTCCTGACATCTGGGTGCCGCGCGGGGCTTCGCGCGTCGGTGCCCACGGATATACCACGGGTCGTAGCGATAAGTTCGGTAACTTTGCTCGCCGGAACTAGGCTCCCGGCGGCAGGGTACGCTGATTGACTGATCCGAAATTCGATCATGTCTGCTTGTTTGAGCCGTTCATCCCAGACGCCAAAATGGCCGGTCGAGTATTGTAGCGTGAGGTACTTGGCGGATTCTCGCTCTTCGTCGAGCATACCGCCCTCCCCGGTATTTGCCGCCGTGCCCGCGAGCGTTGACGCTTTCGCAAGGGCGATCTTCTGTTCTTTGTTTAAGGCGCCGAAACTCATTCCCGAGATCAGTATTGGCGTTTCGAGCTGAATCGGCTTCTTCGAGCGTTTACCAATCGTAGTGCTCGTGTTGACTGGCTCTTCTGCGTTCAAGGGGAAGAGGTACAGTTGTGCCGGAAGGAAATTGAGCATGTCAAGGCTTGCTCGGATCGGCTTCATCGACCCCATGCCTTCCCGAAGTGATTTGTTCAGCGTTGCGGTCTTTTTAACGTCAAGAATTTTTTTGTACTCCAAAGGATGCTCGTAATACATCATCTCTCGCATGATTACCCCCTCGGCTTCTGCGCCGCTTATCACAGCGGCCGAGTTATATTTATTGGTTTCTAGCCCCTATAACGGAGCAGAACACCCAGGAACTGCGGCAGGAGCGTCACAATTCGTGAAATTTGCGCACGTTTTTTACCTAACACGCGGAGGAGGCACATGGCAACTAGTACGAAACGAAACAGGTTGGCTGAGAGTAGGCGTCAGTTAACGAAACTGCTGATCATTGCGGCTTTGATTAAATATGGACTTCAGATAGGCGACATTGACGTTGGGAAAGTTGTCCAAGACGACATTGACGAAGCAGCAGGTCTTGCCAAACACGGTTCCGTCCACGTTCCAACGGTCTTGATTAACGTCAAGCAATTCGACCGTTTCGAGCGCTACGTTCCGGCTTGGTTGCGTTTGTCTATCGAAACAGGTGTATTGGACGTTCTCGACACGCTCGATAGCGGGGAGATCGTTATCGGTTTGCCGCATGACACAGAAAAACGATGTATCGTGATCCCAAGCAGGATAGCGAAAGAATTTAAGGAGCTGAACGCGCCAACTGCGTGAGCGACGTGAATGAAGCGCAAGAAAAGTAAGCCGACTAAGTTTTAGGCCAAGGCCCCACCGCTCTCTGCTCGCTCAAGTGAGGGACCGCCAGAACGCGCGTCGGTCGTTACAGGAAGCTTTATGTCAGCCGCGCTCTTCGTAGCAAGCGTGCGGAAGGAGATCGTGCTAACGCTGTGCATCTTATCGTGCTGCTGCCTAGTCAGCGGTTGCACGAGCAGTGCGCCGAATCAAACGGCAAGTAGCCAGGGATCGAACAGTCCCCAAGCATCGCAACTCTCAGTGAGTTCAGCTCTGACGGCGCTCGGCGAGCCGGTATCGATTCAAGCGACCTTGAAGGATGGAAACGGGCGGGCCTTGGATGGCAAGACCGTCGAATGGTTCATTGATGGCGTATCGGTCGGAAAAAGCCAAGTGAAGAGTGGCGTCACGATGATGAACCTAACAGGCGAGTACGTCGAAAACTTAGGCATCGAAGCACACCAGGTGCAGGTGAGTTTCTACGGAGACGCAAGTTACGGGAGCAGCACCGCTACTTCATTTTTGCAGATTACCGCGACCGGTGCGCCAGAGGAAGTAGCTTCGTCCAATTCCACAGCGAGTGCTGTTTGAGCGTCCTGCCAAACGTCGAGTGCAAGCTGCTCTGATTTGCCCGTTGCAGCTCAGTTTCTAGTGCAACAAAATTGGAGCGAACACTCACGCAAGCTCGACGTACATACGACGGGGGTCGTTCCGCGCGTCGTTGACCGTCAGTCTATCTTCGTTTCGTTTACGTATCGAGAAAAGTTCGGGTTTTTGAGGTCAATCAGATCTAGAAAAGTCTCAAAATCTTCCTCAAATTCTAGCCCAAAGAGCTCGGTCTCAAAGGTCGATGCTTGGCAATTCATTTCTCGTAATTGGATTCTAGCTCCTACTTAAAGCTTTTCTTTTGCTTAGAAAACAAAAAAACGGCGTTGTAGTCTCCATATCGGCAGATCCCGCATATAGAACGTGCGCGCGCTAAAGCCCCACTCCAATGGAAACATTGCTAGCGCGGAACTGGCTAAACGCGTTGCTGTAGCGATCCATAGTGCATCCCAGTCGGTTCGATGGTGTGGAGAAGATTATATAGAACGTCTGCAGGTTCATGGTTGATGAACCCGGAGATAGACCTGAATCAGCTCGTCGACGAGTTTTTGCGATTTGAAAAATACGTGGAAGAGTCTAAACAGTACGAACGCGTGGTCGCAGCACCGTCGTTGTCAGATGATCAGTTATTTCTTGAACAAGACTGGCAACGGTTCGTGGCGTACAAGTACAATCAGGCGGGAGTACGCGATGGTATCCAAGACGCGATACGCAACGGTTACGTTTTGCTGCTCGAGAAGCTCACCGAGTTGGCCCAGCAGGCCGGTTCGGAGCACAGCGGGTTCGACAAAGAGTAGCAACAAGGGCTAAGGTCGGTGCTTCGCGTCTGGCTGCGAGGGTAACGTCACCTTTTTCGCGTGCGAAAGCTTCGTAGCTCGCGATATCCTTGATTTTATCTCGGTTGTTTACGCTCAAATTGGCTCAAACCTAAATACGTGGCAGTGCTAGATTGCCAATAATATACCACCGAGGCAAAGAGAATGAAGGTAGAGAAACTGGGACAGCTCTTCAAGGAGGTCCTTTCGGAAATGAAGAAGGAGCTGAAGAGTTACACGTGGCTTTTTTGCGCTGAGCGCGGTTATTGCATCAATGACTCACTCCTGGTCGTGGACGATGCAGGACTCTTGCCGGCAATTCGCGTCGCTTTAACTCCTGCGTTACGGTACGAACTGCCGCAGCTTGCACACCTCGCCGGTGAACTCGAACATGACCTCACCAACATCGTCTTCGATTACGCGTATAATACGAGGCACAAAATAGGCGCGGAAGATCTGAAGACGATCGGACATATTCCCTACGTCAGTGAGCATATCTGGCGGCTGATGACCGTGCCACAAAACTAGTCTGGCCTATATTCGACGCGCGCGTCTGGTCCGCTCAGTTCGTTATGAAACGATAGACCCTTTTTAGCGCTCACGTCCTCCGGAGCTAGTAGGGATCCTTTCTCCGGCGCTAATAGAAATCCTTTTATACCGTTTAATATCATTGCGTGACGGAAGTAGGTTTCCTACTTCTTACTTTCCGCACACATAAGATTTGTTGATTTGAACACGGAGGAACACATGGTTATTGCCGTTCTCAATTCGGGAGATACTGCGTGGATGCTTATGTCTACGGCTCTCGTAGTGTTAATGACGGTTCCTGGACTGGCCTTGTTCTATGGCGGGCTCGTAAAAAAAGAGACCGTCTTGAATACCCTCTTCCTGTCTTTTTCCGCGTACGCTATGGTGAGCATCATCTGGTTCATTTATGGATACCCCCTGGTGTTTGGCCCTGACGTGCACGGGTTTATCGGCGCTCCAGGAAACTTCTTCTTCCACAATGTGGTTGAATCGAATACGTTGGTTGGGTCGATACCAGCGAGCGTGTACGCGGCTTTCGAAATGACGTTCGCGGCGATTACCGTAGCACTTATTTCGGGCGCCATCATCGGACGGATGAAGTTTAGCGCGTGGATGCTGTTTGTTCCGCTGTGGGCGACCTTTGTCTACCTTCCTGTCGCTCACTGGGTGTGGGGCGGCGGCTGGCTCGCACAACTCGGCGCCCTTGATTTCGCTGGTGGCACCGTCGTTCACATCAACAGCGGCGTTGCGGCGTTAGCCCTCTGTTTGGTGCTCAAAGGTCGAAAAGAGCGAAGTATGCTGCCACACCAGCTCGGATATGCCATCATAGGTGCCGGTCTGCTCTGGTTTGGGTGGTTCGGTTTCAACGCCGGATCCGCGCTCTCTGCCGGGGGGCTCGCCGGCTCAGCGTTCATCGCTACGAACACCGCCGCGGCTGCGGGCATGCTCTCGTGGATGCTGATCGAATACCTTCGATTCGGCAAGGCGACCATGTTAGGCGCGGCCTCAGGCATTGTCGCGGGCTTGGTCGCGATCACTCCGGCGGCGGGATTCGTCAACATCCCCGCTGCTATGGTGATCGGCTTCGTCACCTCCATTGTGTCGTACACGGCGATCTCTTACCTCAAGCCGCGGCTCGGCTACGATGATGCGCTCGATGTGTTTGGCGTGCACGGGATCTCAGGCATTTGGGGTGCACTCGCTGTTGGGATCTTCGCGAGTCCCTTTATCAATGCGGCGGGAACTGGCCTCGCCTATGGCCATCCTGCACAGCTGGAGATACAGGCCATAGCGGTGGCTGCAACGTTTGCGTACTCCTTCGTGGTCACGTTGATCATCGCTAAAGCGATCGACTTTACCATCGGGCTGCGCGTGAGCGAAGAGCAAGAGGCTCAGGGCTTAGATCAAGCGCTGCACGACGAGGCTGCGTATCACATATAGCCCTCGGGCGCGTATGCGTTAGCAAGGATTCAACAGAGGTGAAAAATGAAGAAGATCATGGCGATAGTCAGACCAAATAAGCTCGAGGTCATCAAAGAGGCTCTCGACGATATCGGCTGTCCCAGTTTGACCGTCACGGAAGTGAAAGGCCGCGGTCGGCAAAAGGGGATTACCGAAATCTATCGGGGTCGCGAGTACGCGATTGACCTGCTGCCGAAGCTGGAAATCGATATAGTAGTCCCCGACGGTGCTGCCAGCAAGGTGGTCGATACAATAGCGAAAGCGGCACACACGGGGGAAATAGGCGACGGCAAGATATTCATAATGGATGTTGAACAGGTCGTGCGGATTCGAACGGGCGAGCGGGACCACGACGCAATTTAGGCAGTACGGCTGGTGATGGCGTGCCCATCACCTCTCTTTTTTAATTAGGTTCTCCGTTCCGGTAGCGCGGCCGCACTCCGCCTCGCTGCTCACTACTCGTCCGAGTCTCGGCGTCAAAGCTAAAAGAGCGATCAACGGCGTCAGCTGGTTCAAGGACCCATACTCCCTTAAGGTCGACGGTTCGCGCCCGTAATTCATCGAGGAACTTCTCATACAGTGGACCAGCGGTTTGGAACTCTTTAACTGAGCAGATGACCTGATAAGCGATCTCACGCTCTCCGCTTATAGAAACGCACAAGATTGACACCAAGCTGCTGGTTTCCATATGGCGCATAAGCTCCTGGTCGATTTGTACCCCTCCTGGCTGAGCCAGCACAATGATATTTCGCTCAGGCGCGTTCACTCCTCGAATATTCACAAGGCTTACCGTGCCATCAAGCGCAGTGGTCGCGAGCGTCTTAACCGCACTGCGATCGTTCAGTAACCGCACAGCTTCATCGGGAAGATCCATATCGAGAACAGTCTTTCACATCGCCGAGCGCACTGCGCTAGTCTTTGTCTAGTTCAGAGACGTATAACACATTGTTGCCACGCAGAATGAGTTTGCCGAATGCTGTGCGCCGATGATTTTTGCATTGCTCAGCCTCGTCAAGCGAAATGTTCCAGTGTGGGTCGTACCCCAGAAACGTTCCTGTGAAAACTTGCGCGCCCTTTAACCGTACGGTGACATTCTTGCCGATGTTGCGAGACAACACCTCAAAAGGTCTTTTGGTTTGCGTCATACTCTGTCAGCACCGCTCAGTAGCCCACGGATTGAGCGGATCACTCGCGTTAAGACTCTTCGTTCATCTACATAAAACATGGTACTGCGAGGCCTGCATAATCTTTATCCCCTCTAATAGGAGAGTGATAGAAGATGCTGAAGCTTGTTGTTGTCTTAGCCTCGATTTTGCTTATCGCGGTCTCCGTGGGCTGTCTGCAACAAGCGAACACGAACGCACCGTTATCGACCTCCTTGGCGACAACGACGCTGACGATCAGCGCACCAAGCGTTAACCAGAGCGAGTATGCGACTTTTGCGTGTCAGCTCAACGTGACGCACGGTCCAGGTTTGAACAACAAGACGATCCGCTGGTCTATCGACAATGTGAACAAAAATACCACGAGCACCGTATGGGGGTACGCGACGTTGAACTTGACCATACCCGAAACTCAGGGTTTATCGATCGGCAAGCACGTTCTCACGGCTTCTTTTGACGGTGATGCTAACTACACGCCGTCGCACGCAACGGCGACGTTCCAGGTGCAGATCGCTCCGACTCCGACCCCGAGCGCTTCTTCTAATGTGACGAAGGAAAACGCATCAGTGACATTGAGCGTGCCTTCCACGGTGCAACCGGGGTACGCTAGCCTTACCGGCACGTTCTCAGGAATGAGCAGCGGTAGCGGCCTCTACGTGCTGGTGAGACCTACCGGAAACGACACGTGGATTGTGCAACAGGTCCCGCTCACTTACGTCAATGGTACGTACGTCGACCAAGTGTATTTTAATACGCATGGGAACAATAACGAGCAGTTTGACCTGCTGGCCATCATCACCTCGAACACCCTTAGCGCGGGGGATAGCATCACAAAGCTGCCAAAAACGCTCGCACAGAACCAAGTTACAACCACGGTGCAGTGAAGCTCGACCTGGGCGACGTTATTTTTCCGCAGATGCTAAGGTCGACTGTAATTGGCGTCCATTGCGGCCCACGGCGCGTGCTGACTGGCTGTCAACGCGTCTGCTACTAACATCACAAATTATAAATAAAAACAGCGCGAGCATAAGCCATCATTAATAATGATATTTGGACGATTTAGCCTTTAAGGCTGAACAAAGGTGGTCTTCAAAAGGAGTGTAGGACATTGGCAAACCGAGCGGATTACGAATGGACTATAAAGACCGTGAATGATCGAGAGATCATCGAAAAGCAGTGGCCAGGCAACATGCCGAGCTATGAGCAAGCCTGCGCCGAATTTCGCTTCGAAGACGTCGAAAAAGAGTTTAGCTGGTACGATACAGGCCGCGTGAACCTCGCGCACGAAGCGATTGACCGGCACGCCGACGGGTGGAGGAAGAACAAGGTAGCTCTCTACTCTGATGGTCCTGACGGCGCACGTAAGTACACGTTTCTCGATTTAAAGCTGCTGTCGAACCAGTTCGCCAACGTGTTGAAGAGTCTCGGCATCGCCCGGGGCGACCGCGTGTTTACGTACCTGGGGCGTTATCCTGAGCTCTACATCGCGGCCATCGGCACGGTCAAGAACGGTTCCGTTTGGGGGCCACTGTTTGGAGGCTTCAGAGCAGAGGCCGTCATGGACCGGTTGGAAGACAGCGGCGCGAAGGCCCTGGTTACTACCCCCGATCTCAAGGCGTCGAGTGTCGACGATATCGTCGATAGCCTTCCTCAGCTCCAGTACGTGATTGTCGCAAAGTCGGACGGTGCCGAGCTGACGGGCGACCGTACGATCAGCTTCGAAGAGGAGATGAGGGGCGCCTCAACGACGCATCAAACCGAGTGGATGGACCGGGAAGACCCCGTAATGATGCACTACACGTCGGGAACCACCGGCAAGGCAAAAGGCGTTATACACGCCCACAACGCGATGATCGGGCACTACATCACGACGCGGTACGTGCAGGACGTCACCGAGTCCGACACCTACTGGTGCACGGCAGATCCGGGATGGGTCACAGGCACATCGTACGCGTGTTGGGGTCCGTGGCTGAACGGCACGTCGCAGGTCTCGTACAGCGGTCGGTTTGACTCTGCCACGTGGTACGGCATCATCGACAACTATCAGGTCACCATCTGGTACACCGCACCAACGGCGCTCAGACTCCTCATGAAAGACGGGCTTGACGTTGCGAGCAAGTTCGATTTCGGCAGCCTGCGGTACATCACGAGCGTCGGTGAGCCGCTCAACCCCGAAGTTATACGCTGGGGGCTAAAGGCGTTTGGGCTGCCCATCCACGACACGTGGTGGATGACTGAAACGGGTCAGATTCTCATCGCGAACTACCCGTGCATGTCCATTCGGGAGGGCTCAATGGGGCGTCCGTTCCCGAGCATCACGGCGTCGATCGTCGATGACGCGGGCAATGAGCTTCCCCCGAATACGCCGGGGAACCTCGTCATCAAGCCGCCGTGGCCCGCGCTGATGCGCGGCATCTGGAAAAACGAGGAGAAGTACAAGAGCTACTTCGAGATTCCGGGATGGTACAAAACGGGCGACAGCGCGTTTCGGGACGAGGATAACTACTTCTGGTTTATGGGGCGCGTCGATGACGTCATAAAAACCTCTGGTGAACGTGTAGGCCCGTTTGAGGTGGAGAGCGCCCTTGTCGAACACCCGGCCGTCGCTGAAGCGGGCGTTATCGGAAAGCCCGATGCGCTGCGCGGGGAGATTATCAAGGCGTTCGTGAGCCTCCGGGCAGGACGGATGCCGTCTGAAGAGCTCAAGCAGGATATCTCGCAGTTTGTCAAGAAGCACTTAGCAGCCCACGCCTTTCCGCGCGAGATTGAGTTCATGGAAAAGCTCCCGAAGACCCGAAGCGGCAAAATCATGCGCCGGGTGCTCAAAGCACAAGAGCTCGGACTGCCTATGGGAGACCTCGCCTCGCTCGATGAAGACTGAGCCTCTCCTCCTTCTTTTCTTTCTTCTCACATACGTAAGTACGAGCCGTTAGGTTTGGTGTAAGGGGAATGGCAGAAACCCAAAGTAGCATAGCTGAGTTTCGCATCACGCTGCGCGATCACGAGCGCTGTCAGCCCAAACTGTCAGCAATCCACGAGCTGATCAAAGACCGCATCCACCAGTCAGCTGATTTGAGCGACCTCTATTACGCGCCTTCTGACGCCTATGCCGAGCTGGAAGCGACGTGGTCGGCTTCAGACGGAACGCTCAGCATGGTGAAAACGATCCCTGCGGACTCTATTGCAGTGCTTCACTGTAGTACGTATGTCAAACGCTTTAACCACACGAAAGAAGAGCTCAACATCAAGTCGATCGTATTGAGCAAGGGGTACGACATCGGCGTCTGTACGGGGCGAAGCTTTGTTAAATACGCCTGCAGCGATCTCATCTATGCTGACCGTTTTTTCAGTTACCGCTTTGGGGACCGGAGGTACTGGTTTGTCTGCTATTTGAGCTCTCTCGACGACGCTGAACTCATCAGCGACAGGTTCGTTGAGCTTTTCGGCGCACGTCGTGGGCCTCAGGTGTTTGCGTGGCTCGAAGAAGTATTGAGCTTGGAAAGGGCTCGCAGCCATAGTGCGTGACCTGCGTCAGGCCCTGTCGCGGCTCATCGCTGCAGCCAGCGTGACCACCTCATTATCGGACGCCGTGGCGCACGGTCGCAGAACGGACGGCAAAAAGTTTTGCTTTTGATTTGAGCAGGTCTCCGCCTGTCGATGCCACGGCTTTTGTTAACCCCGCATAACGATCGCAGCAGAGGCATCGAAAGCAGGTTCGCTTTAAATAGACGTCTCGCCACACTTCTATGGACGAACTTGATTGGTGATATGTATGGACGATTGGAAAAAAAGACTCGATGACTTCTTTCAAAAGAAGGCGGCCTACGAACAAAAATTAGCGGAAGACAGACAGAAAGCCGTCTCCGCACACGCCCAGCAATTCTCACTCGTTGCGGCACTCTTCGATTCGACGATCAATCCGGGATTTGAAGAGGTGCGGACGGAACTGCTGAAACACGGATCCGAACCAAACATCGTTCTCGCGCATCCATCGGCCAGAGCCGGTTCCCGATTGGCCAGTGCACTTGAGATCGACGAGGGGTTCACCCGGTTCGGTTATGAGATTTATGCTCGTATCTCTCCGACGGGGTACAGCTTAAACACGCGCGTGCAGGTAGACAACTACGAAACCGCCCGGCATGACCTCGCGCAAAGCCTCCTGTCCAACACAAGCTCAAAAGACGATATTATTAATGATGTCATTGATCGGTACATGAGGGTCATAACGGCGCAGTTATAGCGGCGCTTCCCCTCTTAAACAGTCTGCATGAGCGCGCGGGTCTGCGCCGTTGTTGCCCAAAAGGCCGCGATAAGCAGGCCCAGCGTAAAACTGCTCGAGCAGAGCCAAAACACTCGCTCAACGCGTACCAAACCCTCCTATGACTGATACGGCAAGAAATGTTGGGAATTCAGAGTCCGGCCCCGTTACGGTCGTGATCAGGCGCAGAATCAAATCTGGCTTTGGTCAGGCCTATGAGGCGCTAGAAAAAGAGATATCAGCCGACGCATCGGCACACGCAGGGTATCTTGGCTCAACTTTTTTACGCCCGGAAGGCGGCAGTGACCGGGACTTCGTGACAATAGTCCGGTTCGATAGCTACGAGAGCATGATGCAATGGGAGTATTCCGCAGCCGGCATGGCCTTGATCGACCGCGCTGATGCGATGAGCGAGACTCCCGCCAACATCCGCAGATCCGCAGGATTGTCTCTCTGGTTTACTCCCCGGCATTCCACGTCTCCGCCACGCTGGAAGATGGTGCTGCTGCTCACCGTGAGCATCTTCGTATTGGCTGAGATTCTGACACCTCTCCTTAATCCTGCTGTTGGTCTCTTGCCACAACCTCTTGCGTTGTTCATTTCTTTGGGCATACAGGTTGCCCTGCTTACCTATTTCGTATTGCCGTGGCTTACTACATTACTCGCGAAATGGCTTTATGACGTTCCACATTCCGATGGATAAGTAATGCGGGAGTGCGAGGCGGTACATGATGTTGAATGGGAAATTCGGTTATTGAAACCTGTGAACAAAGCGCTGAGGGTAATCTTACCTGCAAGTGCTCGGCTTGCATTTCTCGAGAGACGCCGCGGTTGGTCAGCGCTATGTTGGGTAACATGTTGGAGCTGACCGCGATTGCGTCATGATGACCCAATTGAGCAGATTCGCTGAGCAGCGTGGCGACGCGATACAGTGGAATCAGTCGAATCGAGCTTACATATTAACGCACGCGGTCAGCGGTGCAGATTGGAATACTACAAAAGCCGTCTGCCGGAAAACGTTTACGACATTTACATGAGGGCTTGGAAAAACGTTGACCTCTCAACCTAAGGCTCCTGCCAAACTGATATTAAAGCGCAGAACCATCGAGCAAACTAGCCAGGTCTGTGAACCCGTCTGATCGATTTGGAAAACTAAGACCAAGGCGGTAGCAGCTGCCGCCTTTCTTCCCTCGGAAGTGCATAACCACCAGCGCGGCGTCGTCATATCACAGAAGAAAAAAACCAGACAAGCCGAAACTCGACTGCTCAAACAAAGAAACCCGCTGATAACTCCTATGATGGCCAACAACGAACCAGATGCACCCCCCAGCATTTATGCACGTATAAGTCGGCTTGTCAAATTCTCTTTTGTGGGGGCAAGCGGCGTTTTGCTGATTCTGCTCTTGACGTGGGCATTTACGGAACACTATGGTTTATTCTATCTTCTGTCCGCAGCCTTGGCGATGGAGCTTAGTATCCTTTGGACATTTGCGTTAAACGCCAAGATTACGTTTCGTCACTCCTTCAACGGATCTCGTAATCTTTTTTCAGCATTGGGCAATTACCAGCTAATAATGCTAGCGGGCAATTTGATGAGCCTCGTTTTGATTTTTTGGTTCACAACATATCTGCATCTTTTTTATCTGGTTTCGGAGCTCGCCGCCATCATCATCACGTTTGGATTTGGCTATCTGATGAATCTTAGATTCGTTTGGAAGACCAAATATTCTAGTTGACACGGATTTTTTTGTAGATGTAATTAGACAGACTGTGGCAGTACTCGTAACGGTCATTATCGCCGCGTATAGTTATACGCATTAAAGAAGAGCGGATGCTCGTCACGTCGTTTGGACAAGAATACGAAGAGTGCTGAAGGCATAGGTGGAAATTTGCCGTCTGCGCATTGAGCTAGCCGACCAATAGCTCTCATGAAATTATTGCATCCACTGCCGGAATACGCTTACGATGTCTATATGAAGAGTTGGGGAAAGGTCGACCTACCGATCTAAAATTGTTGCCGCATTTAATGTTTTCGATAATGAAATGCCCCTAAGATCTATAGAAGGGCGAGAGTTCTAAGAGTGCTTTAAGCGCGTAATATGTGTTCTCAAGGCTTGAGGTTCCAGAATCAGCAGCGCGTCCAATCCACCCCCCCACTCAGTGCTAGTCACATGGACTGCATGTCATATTTCATGTTTGGTTTTTTCTAGTGGCGTTATTAGCGTCAAATTGGGGCCGGGGTAGTCTCTGAGATAGCGCGGGGGCGGCAATGCTCACAATACGGGATGCGCTCATCTTTGCCGCGAGATTTTACCGTAACGCTTAAAAATGATTAAGCACAAGATGTATTAAGCTGTAATAAGCTGTATTAAGCTATAACTGCAAAGTGGTGGA
>Ga0187849_1002530_pt1 | contig 17336 bp, 17 predicted proteins | sample June2016WEW_4_10_2_FD_132412 | JGI IMG/M metagenome (GOLD analysis project Ga0187849, IMG submission 132412) | Peatland microbial communities from SPRUCE experiment site at the Marcell Experimental Forest, Minnesota, USA - June2016WEW_4_100 | ecosystem: Environmental > Terrestrial > Soil >...
AAAGGATAGAGGAGGCTTCGCTGGCAAGAGAATGAATCTCGCGTTGCCGATGTTGAGAATGGTATTCCGGGTCGTTGGCATAGGTGCACTCCAGGACCAGCGTATCGATTTTCAAATCCGGAATGATTGCGCCCGGGATCAGGGTTTGATCCTGCAAGGATACATCGCCCGTGTAGTAAAGATGGCGCTTGCCTTGCCGGAGGAGTATTCCCGCCGCTCCCAGAACGTGCCCCGCAGGAATAAACCGGGCCTGGATTCCTCCTCGAAGGAAAACCCGCTCGCTATGGATTTGCCCGGCGGAAGGAGATGAACCAGCTGCCACTTTGAAATCCAACCCTATGATTTCCCTCTCCAGGGGCCACAGGTCTTCGTGTTCAAAGAAAGGGTAGTCCAAAATCCCTTTTTCTTCCCGGAAAATATTCATGACCGTTACGGTATTATGGAGCATTCGCAGGGCGATATCTTTGGTAGGGATGGTGGCAAAGATGGGGGCCTGGGGCTGTCGGTGATTGATGACTGGAAGCGAGCCGACGTGGTCTAAATGGGCATGAGAGATGAAGATCGCTTCCAATTCATGATCGACCCCATCGGAATCGGGAAGGCTTTCGAGGCCGTATTTTTTGGGGTGGAGTCCGGCATCGAGAAGAATGGGAATGCCGTTCATTTTCAGGAGATAAGAATTGGCCCCAATCTCCTGCCCCCCGCCGAGGACCGTGAAAGTCCAGCCCATTCCTTCCTCACCCGGTGGTAGTCAAGGCAACAAAAGGCTGATGATACTGGCGATGATCCACTCAAACAGCGAAATGAGCGGATTGAGGATGCCCAGATATAGCAGGCCGATGATGATAAAGAACCCGTACGGTTCCAGACGGGCCAGGGAATACTGGAATTGGGCGGAAGAAAGGCCCATGAGAATCTTGGAGCCATCCAAGGGGGGGATCGGAATCAGATTGAAGGCTGCCAGCATAATATTGATTTGAGCCATGTAAATTAAAAAAGTGGATATCGCTCCAAAGGGGGTCGGGTTGAGGATGCGAAGGAGAAAAAGCGCAATGAAGGCCAGGATGGTATTAGCCACAATCCCTGCGGCGGAAACCAGGATCAAACCTTTTCGGGGATCATTGAGATTATTGAAGTTTACCGGGACGGGTTTGGCCCAGCCGAACCCGAAGAAGAAGAGCATCAGGGTTCCAATTGGGTCGAGGTGTTTTAAAGGGTTCAGGCTCAGTCGGCCCAGCCATTTAGCGGTGGAGTCCCCCATCTTGTTGGCCACCCATCCATGGGCCAGCTCATGGAAGATGATGGAGTATAGAAGGGGAATGATCAGGAGGATAAACGCGCCGGGATTCCGGAAAAGAAGGCTGATTAGACCCATTCCTCAAACCTCACTTTTTTTGTTAGTATCACACAGGTGGAGGTCGATTTCAACCCAAACTTTGTAAGAGCACTTCGTTTGAGGAATGGCCTTGAGGATCTGGGCCAGTGCCCCCTTGAGGAAGGGGGCAAAAGTTCTAAAAAAACTACCTCAAGCGTAGCATTCCTCAACTTACGCCAAAGGCGTGACACTCCCTAAGCTTTAGCGGCCTTTAAGCCATGGTTCCTCTTGACCACCCACCGAATTACTGGATAAAGAATGGACCCAATAGCCGCACAGAGGAAGATCGCCGAAAGCGGATGATGGAAGAAGGTTGAGTAGTCCCCGTTAGAAATGATGAGGGCCCTTCGGAAGTGAGTTTCGATCAGCGGGCCGAGGATGATGCCCATGATCACCGGGGCCGCCGGAAGGTCAGCCTGCTTCATAAGATAGCCGATGACTCCGAAGATTACCGTGATATAAACTTCGGTTACGCTATTGTTGGTAGCATAGGTTCCGGTGATGGCGATGACCAGGATGAAGGCCAGAAGCTTCTGAAACGGGACTTTTAACAACTGAACCCAGATACCGATCAGGGGAAGATTGATGACCAAGAGCAGGGCGTTCCCGATATAGAAGCTGGCAATGAGTCCCCAGACCAGGTCCGGGTTTTTTTCAAAGAGAAGCGGGCCCGGTCGCACGCCATAGAGCATCAAGGCACCTAACAACACCGCAGAGACCCCGGTACTGGGAATTCCCAGAGTCAGCAGGGGAACCATGGCGCCGCCGCTGGCTGCGTTGTTGGCCGTTTCGGGGCCAGCCACGCCTTCGATGGCCCCCTTCCCGAACTGTTCCGGATGTTTGGAGACTTTTTTCTCCACCAGATAAGAGACGACCGAAGCCAGGGTGGCCCCTCCTCCGGGCATACACCCGATTAAAAATCCGATGATCGTACCCCGGGCAATGGCCCCTTTGCTGGCCATCCAGTCTTTGGCTGAAGGGAGCAGCCCTTTCACCTTTTCCACTACCGGCCTCATCATCTCCATCTCCGCAGTAATCAGAACTTCAGCAATGGCGAAGAGGCCAATAGCTACCGGCAGGAAGCCGATCCCGTCCATAAGTTCGGGGATCCCGAAAGTAAATCGCTCCGCACCGGTAACGGGATCGATGCCAACTGTGCCCAGGAAGATTCCGAAGGCAGCCATCAATAATCCCTTAATAACGGATTCCCCCATCAGGCCGCCGAGCGTGCAGAGGGCCAGGACGAGCATGGAAAAGTACTCTGTAGGTCCAAAACTCAGGGCTACTTTGACCAGGGGCTTGGCCAGAACCATGAGCATGATCGTGGCGAAAGTGCCGGCGATGAAAGAACCGAAGGCAGCAATGCCCAGCGCAGGCCCGGCCCTTCCCTGGAGAGCCATCTGGTACCCATCCAGCGTCGTCATGATGGCGGGCGCTTCTCCCGGGGTATTAATCAGGATGGAGGTGGTTGACCCCCCGTACATAGCCCCGTAATAGATTCCGGCCAGCATGATCATGGCTGTGGTGGGGTTCATCCCGAAGGTCATGGGAATGAGAATGGCCACGGCGTTCATAACCCCTAAGCCCGGGAGGACGCCTACAATCGTCCCGATAAAAACGCCGATCAAACAGTAAAGGAAATTGGCCGGCGAGAGGGCCACAGTGAATCCGAATAAGAGCTTGTCCCAAACCTCCAAGAAGACCCCCTTTCCTTTAGGGCCCCAGGATCCCTCTGGGAAGAGGGGACTTGAGCAGGGTATCGAAAAGAATGAAGATGGAGATGGGGGTGGCAACGGAGAGGACGATGTTGAAGATCCAACCCCGCCGGTTAAAGTAGGCTAATAGAGCGAAGGTGACCACTCCGGTGGATAGAAGATATCCCAAAGGTTCGATGGTCGCCCCGTAAATAGTACTCCAGGCAATGATCCAGATAATCCGGCCTAACATCCGCTTTCTCTGGACCTCTTCACCTCCGCTTTGCGACTGTCGAACCCCCTTGATCAAGAGAGTTAGGGATAGACCGCCAAGGAGCAGGGCTGAAATGGCCGGGAAAAAGAAAGGGCCGGGGCTGGCATCACTGGTAGTAGGGCTCCTGAGGATTAAAACGGCGATCGCGCCCGTGAAAAGGAGGAACACAAGCCCCGTATAAAAATCTTTTTTGTTCATAACCTAGCTACAGAGGGCACAGAGACCACAGAGAAAAAATTTCTGACTTTAAACTCGGAACCTGTAACTTGAAACTCGAAGCCGGAGATTCGAATTTCGTACCCCACAACTCACAACGTTATTTTTTCGACATACCCAGTTCGTCCATGACCGACTTAATATTTTTGTAATCATTTTCGGCGTCTTTAAAGAAATCTCCCTTAACGAGCCAGCCATCTTCCAGCAGGGCGTCCGCCAGGTATTTCTTCCATTCTGGAGTTTTCCTCACCTTGTCCAGGACCTGGACCCAGTAATCTATTACCTCAGGGGAAGTTCCCCCCTTGGCCACAAAAGACCGAGTCTGTATGCTGATCACGTCGTAACCCTGTTCCCGCATTGTGGGGTAATTGGGAAACAGAGGAGACCGTTTTTCGGTGCATACCCCCACGACCTTGACCTGTTTAGCTTCCAACTGGCCGATACACTCATTGGGGTTGGCCCAGGCGGCATCGGTGTGTCCGCCCAAAAGATTGGTGACGACCTCTCCTCCGCTATTGAAGGGTACGTAATTGAACTGCTGCTTGGTGCCCCGGTTCAGTTCGATATTACCAAAATGGTCCGGCCCTAAGGTGGCCGTCCCTCCCAGGGAGATGGACTTGGGCCCCTTTTTCTTAATCGCTTCTACCAGATCTTTGGCGTTATTAATGGGAGAGTCGGCCCTCACGATGATGAAGTTGATGTCGCTGACCATCCGAGCAATATAGGCGAAATCTTTGCGGTAGTCCCACTTGACCTGCCCCTGGATCTGGTGGGCGACGGTTCCAACATCGAAACACGTGAAACTGTAACCATCCGCCGGCTTGGAAAGGCAGACCGCTTTCCCGATAGACCCCCCTCCGCCCGGCTTGTTCACGATGTTAACGGGCTGGGGCACCAGCTTATACTGGCTGATGATCTTCTCGATGTTACGGAACATGATGTCAGTTCCACCCCCAGGGGCATAGGGAACATAGATATCGATAGCCCGGCTGGGATATTTTCCCTGGGCAAAGCCTAGCCCCGCTGAACTTCCCAGGATTAGCAAAATTAAAAATACAATCCACATTTGTTTCTTCATCGTTCCCTCCTTGGTTAACCCATCCTTCTCCTTTTCGCAGGGGGCGCTACGGAATGCCCAGCCGGATTACACGATGCATCTTTCCCTGAGCGAACCTTCTTTCTCTCTGGTTCATATCACAGCCGTAAAAATTTGGCAACCGGCGGGATTCTAACAGTGATGATTATAGCCGATTCAGTCTTGGGGGGAAATTTTTTATTTCTCCGGAGCGATTAGGATTGTAAACCCCCCTTATGCTTGCCTACCTATCCTTTCTTTCCGGAGGTGCTCGGATTTTCCTTTTCCAAAATCAACAGCTCCTTAGCCCTTTCCTGGTTGAAGATCCCACAGGGGCATAGTTCGGCAAACTCAAGGCTCGCTTTCTCAGGGGATACCTTTCCATCCTTCACTCTCCTCCGGGTCTCCGTCACGAAGTCATCAGGGATCATATGGTGACCGCACATCGTGGTGATGGCCAAGGTATCCTCATCGGCCAACAGCTTTTTGTTGCCAAAAACTCCGAGGGAATAATTCATGGTGTGGGGTTTCACCCCGGCTTTCTCACAAGAGGAGAAGACCTGGTCCAGCACCCCTGATATAATCACGCAAAACCCGAGATCCGCGGCCTTCATCTTCTTCAAGAATTCCGTCACTTGGTCCCGAGAAGTGAAAACTCCCCGGATCCTCGACTTCTCGGTGAGCTTTTCCTTGATTTCAGCCGGAGAGACCTTAACGATGGGGCCCGATTTTACATCTCCCCAGTTAACCGCCCCCACTTCCTCGATGATCGCGATCGCTTGGCGAAGCCTTTCGACCAAATTCTGATCGTTGACGCCTTTTACATGATACAAGAGCCAGACAAAGTCTTTCTCCTGGATTCTTCCGCAGCGGTGCAAGCTGTGAGTCATGAGATCTTCTCCTGTCCAGGGGTGAGGATTTCTCAGCCTTTATAAAGGGGCTTCCCGAGGCCGACGTTCACCTTCCCGCGCTTCGGTTTTTCCAGTCCGTGTTGCCGGAGGGTCTTAAACAAGGGTTCGTCCCCATCCCCCACCGACAGGGAAACGATCCCCAGGCTAAACACGGTATCAATCTCTTTCTCCACCTTTAACAAGGCCTCCAAAACACGGCCCAGGCTCTCTCTTTTGCAGATCCCTTCAATGATCACGGATAATACATGAACCGGGAGGTATTCGTCGCAGATTTTACCGGTCCTGATGTCGGTCATCAATCCCGAAAGGGGGGTCTCTTTGGGGCTGGCAAATCTGACCCCGGCGCCAGCCACCGCCATGGCTACTTTTTCCACATCGCGCATGTACACGCCCACGCCGGGTCTCCCCATGTCGATGCAAATTCCGTAGGAATCGGCGGAGAACCGTCCGGTCACATCATTGGTCTTAGCTTCCTCGGTGCCCCGTCCCGGAACTCCCGTCCCCTCGCTGGTTACCGTCGGATCACTCAGGACATGCTTGAAGACGTCACCCGGCGAAGTCAGGAGGGAGGGTTCAAGGCAATCCTGCGGGCACACCTGATTCCGGTAACAAACCCAGCACTCGACGCAGACCTTGTCGTTTACCACGGCCACATCATCCTGCAAAGAGATGGCGCCGACATTACAATAAGGCAAACAGACGCCGCATCCGACACATTTCTCTGTATCTATCTTCATCTTCTCCTCCAGTAAGAATAAGCAACTTCCTTAGGCAGGCGATGCCGCTTTGGATCATCTCCCAATTAGTTGAGTCACGGAAGACCGCTTTGGAGGAAATGTCCTGTGGTTTCAGGGGCCCGGAAGGAAAGCCCGATTGCTTGCAACCACAAGGCGCCCATTCCCCCTAAGCCTTGGCGGAGGTGCCCTTCTTTCCTCCGAAACTATCTTTTTTCGCCTCCGCTACGCTTTTCGGAAAACAGGATTGGAGGTTAGTGAAGGCGATATCCCGCCGGTGCTTGCGGCGCAATCGGCCTTTCCTTCCGGGCCCTTGAGAGGTTCGCATCCAAATTTCGATCAACGAATTGGGAGATGATCCACATCTTTTAAACATCAGCAGGTTGCGGAAAAACTCAAGTAAAGTCATTGCGAACGAAGCCCTGCACCGCAGGGCGTTCAGAGCGAAACGATACAATCTCGGCTCTCTTGCAATCCAGGAGCTGGAGATTGCTGTCCCGCGTTTCGCGGGACTCCTCGCGATGACTGCGAAGGAGGGTTTTTCAGCAACAGCAGTACAAACGGATCTAATCGATTGTTCTTTCTTCCGGCTATGTCAAGTGAGGGATCACAGCCGATTTGCCGTATAAAGGGGAACCAAATCCTTGAGCATCTCTGCAGACCTGCAGGGATTGAAAATCCCTCAGCTGCAGGGGGCGGCGGCGATCAGGCTGGCTTCCCAGAGGTCCAGTTTCCCCGTCTTGACTCTGCGGATCAAATCCCGGATCAGCGTGGGAGAGACCATGCCATGGCCACACATGGTGGTGAACTGACGGATGTCCGCGGGCGGGAGGCGGTCCGTCCTACCGTGGATTCCCAGGGAGAGGTTGATGGTATGGGGGTTCAGTCCGAGTTCTGCCGAGATCTCCCGGACCCGGTCGATGACCCCGCTGATCACGATCGAGATCCCCTCGTCCATCTCCTTGATTTTGGCCAGGGTGTCTTTGATCTTTTCCCGATTTTCCAATACACAGAAGATCTTGGCTCCATCTTTGATGCTGTCCAGGATTTCCTCTTGGGAAATCGCGAGATACATGTTCTTCCGGAGGGTGGTCACGAGCAGGTTGGCCGGCCCCTGGTGGAAGAGCAGCTCTCCCAGCCGTCTGACCCTGGGTCCGCTGCCGTCATAGTTAAAACCCCTTGCCGGGTAGACGAAGAGGACATACTCCTGGTTCAGCAGGTCGAGGGGTCCTTCGCGGTGTAAGCTGTGAGTCATAAATCCTTCCTCTTATTGGCCCTTCCCAGGCCCATGTTGATTTTGGCATTCGGTCGCCTCGTGTAACCTTCGGCTTCAATCGTCTCGATAATTTCCTTGGGAACGGTCAGCCCGGGCTCCAGCCGGGTATAGACATCCACCACGAAGACGCTGTCCACTTCTTTTGCCGCCTCTTTGATGGTGCGAAGAGCTAGGCCGAGCCGATCTGGCTTTGCCTTGAATTCCATGATCGCACTCAAGACCTTCTCGCCCATAAGTTCCTGCTTCAGGTCTCCGGTTTCGTAATTCTGGATCATGTCATTGAAGGGATTTTCGGGCTCGATCTTGGTGAAGCCGGCTTTGGCCATGGCCCGGGTGACCTTCTGGATGTTCTTCAGGTCCATTCCCAGGGTGGGTCTTCCGAATTCGATGGCGATCCCCACTTCCCCCGGTACGACCCGGTTGATCACATCATTGCTTTTGGACTCTTCCGTTCCCCGTCCCGCGATGCCGGTAAGGGCATGAGTCGCATTCGGGTCGCTGAAGAATTTCCGTAAGGCGCGTGGATAATCGTAAACATACGGGGATTCTTCCACCGCGTCGACCGGGCAGATCTCGGATCGCAGGCAGGTTCCGCATTCGTAGCAAACCTCCTGGTCCACGACGCTTTTCAATTCTTCGAAGTGAATGGCTCCCACGGGACAGTAGGGTTGGCACCGCCCGCAACCCACACAGCGTTCTTTCCGAATCAGCATTGCTCCTTATCCTCCTTGGTAAGAAAAAAACGAGCCCGCCTGCTACGTTTTCCGTAAACCAGAGGGTTTGGCGGAATCGCCTGAAGTAAGGGCTTTATCAGTTTGTTAACTTCGGGCCCCGCCTCTCTCCCGCTGAACATGAGATGATGCAGCGGGCCGGCAGCCGAGATGTCCCCCAGCAGGGCCCCTCCGATCATCCGGCCCTGGAGAAGAAAAGCCTGCCGTAATGAACCGTAAGCGGGGCTACCGTAAGAAATTTCTTCGGAACCCGCAACCTGGGCGCCCAACATCGCGATGGAGAGACCCTGCAGGTTCATCGAGTTGGGCCGGGTCAAGACCTTGAGGGCAATGGGGTTGGGCCGGTACAGATTCTCAGCGGCCAGCTTTCCCTGAGAGACCGCCTGCGGCCAGATCCAGGGGGTGAGCTTCTTCCCTTCGGAAGTTGAGATGGTTATTGCGTCCCCCGCGGCGAAAATTTTGGGGTCGCGGGTCTGCAAGGCAGGCGATACCAGAAGTTGGCCCTCTTCAAGAAGATTAGAGCTTTCCAGGAAAGCTACATTGGGAACTGAACCAACAGCAACGAGCAGGGCCTCGCAAGGGATCCCCTTGCCATTCAAATTTACGGCTTTGAGGAATCCATTCTTCCCCTCAACATATTTCAAGGTTTGCCCCAGAAAGAGACGAATACCGATCCGCTGGAGATGGTCTTCTACTAGCCTCGCGGCGTGGCCTTTCAGGGCCTGGGGTAAGAGGTGGTCCTCTTTTTCCACGAGGGAAATTTGAAATCCGGAAGCCCGAAGGTAGGCCGCCGTCTTAACTCCAACCAGCCCGCCTCCGAGGACGATGATTTGTCGGTCTTGGTTTATCCATTCTCGGGCCTTCTTAGCCTCCGGAAGATTGCGGACGGGAAAGATTCCCCGGAGAGAATCCAGGCCGTCGATTCGAGGGATGATCGGCCGCCCCCCCGGCGCCAGGATCAAACGCTCGTAGCCAATTTTCTCCTGGTTTCCCAGGTGAAAAGTTTGGGTTTCCCTATTAAGAGATTGAACCTTTACCCCGGTTCGGATCTTTAGAAGGGGATCTTCCTCCGGTTTCAGGTAAAAGAGTTTCTCCTCTCCTACCTGCCCGGCCATAAACTGGGGTAACATCGGGCGGCAGTATCCGATTGTCCCTTCGGCTTCGATGAGGGTTACGGACTTTTGCGGCCAGCATCTCCGGCAATGGAGAGCGGCTTGAAAACCCGCCGGCCCTCCTCCAATGATTACGATTTCCATGAAACCTCGTTACTCGTTACTGGTTACTCGTTGCTCGTTTCTGGTTACGGGTTTCTCGTTTCTCGTTCCAGACTGTATGCATGAAACCGGCCGCAGGTAACGAGTAACCAGCAACTAGCAACGAGCAACTAATTCTTCAAAAACCAATCCAAAATCTCTTCCGCCTGAGCAGGGTGGTCAAAGTGAGTGAGGCTCCCACCCTGAGCCCCAAGTTTTTCTTCCAGTAATTTCCGGCCCCCTTCACTTCCCCAGAGGGGAAGAGAAACGGCGACACATACCCGGATTCCCAGGGTAGCTAACCCCAGGGCTACAGCCAGATCCCGGCAGCTTTTGAGCCCGGTGAAACAGACTCCCTTAAGATCCTTCAGCCGCCCGGAACCCGCCAGGGCCTTTACAGCCAGCAGGGGGCCTTCACGATCATCCAAAATGCGAACCGGAGATGTTTGCTTGGAAGAAGCGAGCCCTCTTTTCATCATCCATAGAGCGGCGTCTCCCCAACCGGCTACCCCATACTTCTTCCCCCGCAGAGAGAAGGCCACTTCCCCCGGTATCCAACCGAGCGACTGCTGGAGATGGTCCGCTCCACCGAGCAGGGCCACTTTGCCCGAGGCCTCCTTCTTCCAGGTTGCCCCCAGTTGATCAGCGGAAACGATCACTTCGGTTTCCTCTATCAGGTGGGGGTCAGGAGCAAAAGATGGCTTTGACCCTGCCCCGGCTTTCTCCCTTGTCCGGCGAACAATATCTACTGCCTCCTTCGGACCCTGGGTTGAAATCAGGGGGATATTCAGGCTTCGGGAAAGCTCAATCATGGACGGGTCGGTGCCCGGCCCGGCGATCAGGAGATCAATCTTGCCGGAACTCAAAACCAGCTCAGCTTCTCCCGAAGAGCAAACACAGGGCAGGAGACTATCTTTAAATGCGATCCAATCTCCCAGAGAGACAAGGTCTCCTCCATCCTGGAAACTCCGGGAAGCCTCTTTCTGGACGGTCTCCAGGAGCTTGGCTAAAGGCCGCCCGCAAACTCCGATGAGGAACTTCTTTTGGGCCAGAAGACCGTAACCGACCTTGAATGAGAGACTCCCGGGAGAACCTTTAGGGGATTTCGGTTTTTCCAGCAACCCCAAGGCCATGGCTCCCAGGCGCATGGCCTGAAGGATCAACACTTCGGGGGATTCCATGGGCCTGCTCAAATAGAAAGCGGAGCGAGAAACCTCTTCAATTGAAACTTTCTCCCCTCCAAGATTTTTTGCGGCCTTAGAGAAGATTTTATCCAGGGGAGACGACAGGGATATCCCGGCGGTCTTCCTGGAACCCATTGCCCCATCATCCATGGCTTCCAGCACCCCGTTAAGAGTAAGGCGCAGTAGCAAGGCAGCCACCATCCGGTCTCGATCCAGGCCGCAAAGTCCCCGATCCGGCCCGCGACCCAGAGGGTCGATTCGGCAGGGGCCCTGGAGACAGCCGTAAGGGCAGCTCAACCCAACCCGAAGGAAACCATCCTGAGGCTGAAGCTTTTCATATCGGTCCCAATTCAGCTTGATTCCCCGCTGGAAAGCTGACTTCAGAAGATCCTGGCTTAAGGGGTCAACAGTCTTTAGATGAATCGTTTCCATAGAGCCTTTCCACCTTTTTAAAATTTTTCAAACAATACGAAGCGTCCAAAACATCGGAGCTAAAGCCCTGGACAGATGCAGCGGCAATTCATGAATTGCCCCTACAGAGTCTTTATCAGTCCAAATCGAGCAAAAGCAACCCAGCTTTTTTATCTTTGGTTAATTTTTTGGTGACCCCCTGACGCCTCTCGCGAAGCATCTCCTCATAATCACCGATTTCCACAAGTTCCAGGGCCTTACAGGGGCAAACTTCAACGCAAGTCGGATTCTCCATGTAGGCGCAACGGTCACACTTGAGGGCGATTTTTCTCTCCGGCCAGGGGTAAATAACTCCATACGGGCAGAACATGGTACAGGTCCAGCAGGCGATACAACGATCTTCCTGGACAACCACCATATTAGATTTCGGGTCTCGCGTTAGAGCCCCGGTGAGGCAAGCATCCAAACAGGGGGCTTGCAGACAATGGCGGCATTGCAAAGCAATAGGGACCTGGTTATTCCCTTCCACACGGACCCGGGACTGGGGCAGAGGAGATTCCTGAACGGCCTTTAGTAAGGTTTTCTCATTGCTCCCCCGGTCTACAGCACAATACAGTTCGCAAGTCTTACAACCCGTACAACGGTCTAAATGAACCCCGATTACCTTCATGAGGACTCCTTATTCCTTGGGTGTTTTGCGGCACCCTTGATTCAGAAAAAAATCTCCCCCCGCGATGGGTTTTTCCCTCACCTTCTTGATTTTAATACGGGGAGGTTGAAAAAGGATATAACTAAGAAAAAAATTCTATGGCGGGCCGCACATTTGTCATTTCTTCAAAGATATGGCCATCCGAACCGCTACCCGCAACGCCGCCTGAAAGGCTCCGATGTCTGCAACCCCTCTACCGGCTATGTCATGGGCGGTTCCGTGAGCAGGGGTAGCTATGGCGATTGGAAGACCTCCGGCGACCGTCACTCCGCGATCAAAGCCCAGGAGTTTGGTGGCGATTTGCCCTTGATCGTGGAACATCGTCACGATCCCGGAGAACTCACCCTTACGGGCCCGGACAAAAATGGTATCCGCAGGGAAAGGTCCCTTGACATCCATCCCTTCCTGTCTCGCCCTTTCTACCGCAGGCTTAATGATATTTTCTTCTTCCGGGCCGAAGAGGCCTTTTTCTCCGGCGTGGGGGTTTAATGCCGCCACCCCAATCCGCGGGTTTTCTATTCCTCCCCCGTGCATGGTCTTATGGAGCAACGTAATAGCCCTGAAAATTCGGTCGGGATTGAGTTGAGCACAGATTTCCCGGAACCCGATGTGGGAAGTGACCCGGGAGGTCCACAGGGGGTCCATCACGTTTATCTCCCCGAATAATTCCGTCTTGGTCAGGTGAGCAAAGTGTTCCAATTCGCCGTTATAGGGAGAACCAGCAAGGCGCATGGCCTGCTTGTTCAAAGGGGCGAAAACCATGGCCTGCGCCTGCCCGGCCACGACCTGAGGAATGGCCCACTCCAGGTACTCAAGGCAGGCTTTTCCGGCCCGGGGGCTTACCTCCCCCACTTTATATTCTTTGGGGTCAAGGTTAGCCAGGTCGAACATCTCCATTAAGTCAGCTTGGCCTGAAACCTCTTTCCAATTTTTCCGGGGAACGATTCTAAGGGGTGCCTTGGTCAGCTGGATTGCTTCAGCCATCACCCGGGCATCGCCGACCACTGCCGGCCGACAGAGCCCGCGGGTCTCTTTCGTGGATAAAGATTTGGCCACGATCTCGGGCCCGATGCCTGTGGCATCTCCCATGATGATCGCCACTTTAGGGCGTTGATCTTGATTCGTATTCAAAAGGGTCTTCCTTTCTGATTCATGGCGATCCCGTCAGGGCGCGAGGGCGATCGATTCCGTAGGGGCAATTCATGAATTGCCCCTACATTCCAATCATCTTTTGCAAAAGTTTGCCTGCCCGGTAGGGGTTGAAGATTCCGCAGAGGCAGGGTTTGGCCAGTTCGATTGCGGCTTTTTCCACGGTCGTCTTATTTTTTTTGATATCCTCTACCATTCTTTTCACCAGACGCCCGGAAACCAGCCCGTGCCCGCACATGGTCACGAATTCCAGGATCTCGGGAGGCCAGAGTTTCTTGGTATTCCCATGGACCCCCAGGGCAAACTCAATGAGAGGAGGCTTGATCCCCGCCTTGTTGCAGCAGTCGAATACCTCGTCAAACAGACCGGAGACCACGATAGAGATCCCCTGATCAATCTGTTTTAATTCCTTCATACAGGCGATCAGGTTATCTTTATCCTTAAATACAACCTGGCATCCCACGCTGAGTTTGTCCATAATCTCTGCCGGGTCCATGGTATATTTATTGCCGACTTTGCAATCGCCGAAGTGCAGATCAGTGTATTTGGTCATAGTCTGGGCGATTTTCTTTAACCTCGGACTTGCCTCTTTATCGTTGAATCCCCGGGCCACATGGGTCAGCATGGGGAAATCTTCTTTGAGCGTCTGCAAATCTCCAGTGCGATGTAGGGTGTGAGTCATATCGGGATCTCCTTATGAGTGACTAAAGTGAGTTAAAATTCGAAGTGCCTAAAATGCCTAAAGTGCCTTAAGTTGAAAAAACGTAGCAGCATCAAATTCGAGCCTTCGTAGGGGCGACCCCTGTGGCCGCCCGGATGTTATGGGCAACCACGGGGGGTTGCCCATACAAGGGGCCTTATTTATTCAGGACTTTACCCAATCCAAGGTTGACCTTGCCGTTGGGGTAAACCGGGAATCCCATCTCCTTTACTACCTTTAAAGCCGGGCCCTTTTCTGCCTCCTCGGGGAAGCTGATCAGGTCCAGGGAGAAGACGCTGTCGATCTTCCCGGAAATGTCCTTTAAAGATTGCAGGACAGGCCGCAGCTGTTCCGGCTTGACTACAAACTCGATGATCGCGGAGAGAACTTTCTCCTTCCGCACTTCGGGTTTGAGCTTGCCGGTTTTTACATCTTCAAACAAAAAAGTCACCGGGTTTTTGGGTTCAAATTCCACGCCGATTTTGGCCAAAGCGATGGCGATTTTCTCCAGGTCATCCAGCCTGCCGGCCACGCCGGGCCGGCCGACTTCTACGGCCATCCCGTAAGAACCTCTCTTGAACCGGCCGGTGACCTCGTTGGTCTTCATCTCTTCCGTCCCTCTCCCCGGAACGCCGGTCTGCTTGTGTTCTACCATGGGGTCGCTGAAAGCCAGACGGACACTCCTTGGCCATTGTATCTCCTGGCGATAGATGGCCTGCGGCTTGCAAACCTCGGCCCGGAAACATACCCCGCATTCCACGCACTCTTCCTCGTCGATGCGAGCCTTTTTCTTCTTGGGCTTTTTCTCGTCCTGGAAGTAGGAAATCGCCCCTACCGGGCAGTAATCCGCGCAACGCTGACATCCTAAACATTTCTCCAGATCAATTCTCATGATGTTCTCCTCGACGGCTTTTCTTACAGGCATTTCTCCTTCGCAGTTTTTTTGATTATAACCTGTGCAATTCCTTTTACCAAGATTAAATCTTCAATCAGATCGCGAAGAAATTCTCCTTCCATGAAAAAACAAATTCAGAAGCCAGGATCATTTTTTCCGACTCCTGACTCCTGAATTTGGTTAACCCGAAACTCGAAACCTGAAGCGGTTTTACCCCCCCGCATAAAGGGGAAGAACCGTTATTTTATAACCGTCCTTCAGAGCATTCTCCTCAATGTTGAAAGGGCTAACCATCTGGCCATCCTGGGTTACAATGACGCTCAAGTTGGGAAGAAATTTCTTGCTTTCCCGGTCAAATATTTTCTCCCTGATGAGGGGATGCCGGCTAGCCAGGCGGTCGAAGAGATGGATAATGGTCAGGCCTTCTTCCACCTCCATTTCTTTGATGGAACGCATCTCCGAGGGCGCCTGGAAATCTTCTCCCAGCTGGTCTCCCAGCCACATCCACAATTCAACGTGAATCCGCATAGCCTTCAAGAAAATCCGAAATTCGAATATCGAAATTCGAAACAATCGGCAAATTTAGATTTCGAAATTCCAAGACCGGGCGCACAGCCGTGCGCCCCTACATTAATTTTTCTTGTTTGGAACCTTTGAATTCTGAGCATTAGAGTCTGTTTTCGATTTCGAATTTTTATTTGAGGGCTTTAATCAATTCCTTCAGCCCCAGCTTTTCCAAAGTTTGCGCAAGGGGTTTCCCAGTCTTCGGATCCCAACCCATTAGGCGGTAATAATTTTCCACCATCCACGGCCATTTCTCCATGATATTCTTCCCCTTTGCGGGTCCGTCCAACGGGATGGAGCCGTAACGTTTGGAGGGTCTTTCGTCTTCGATCTTCATCCCGTGTCTAAAGTTAAAGACCCGCAGGAGATTCACGATTCGCCTACCCATCGTGAAGGCATCTTCGAGAGTCCAGTTCCACCCGGTGACCGCGTTAAAGCACTCGAGCACCAGCTTGGGATGGGGGGAGGCGAACCGGCAGGTTCCCAGGCAGTCATCAAAGAGCCGGACCCCGCTGTATTTGGCGTTAAAGGTAGAAACCTGCTCGTGAGAAAAATGATCGCTGGGCTCCTGCATATCGACCAGTTTGGGATGGATTCCGCCCCAGGTGGATTCGATGGTGCTGGTGTTGGTCATGCAAGTGTCAAAGAGCTCATACCACCTTGTTGATCCGCGATGGTCATGGCCCCGGGGCGCTGCCCCCTTGGCGCCATAGATAGCCCAGTCTGCAGCCTGCCCGCCGACCTTTTTAGACGCCCTCATGACGCCGTCAGCCAGAAGATTTCCAATGTACCCCTGCCTTTTCGAAATGCGGTTCAGAAGCTCCTTTACTCCCTCTACATTTCCCCAGGTTAGGTCGAGGCCATCCGTTTCCTTTTTGGTAAAAACGCCCTTTTCAAAACATTCCATGGCCCACCCGACCACCCAGGACCCTTCATTGCAGTCCATCCCCAATTTATCCACCTCTTTGGTCAGCATGACCACGGCTCCAAGATCCGTATTTCCGATCTGGGGACCCCAGGCTGCGATCAGCTCGTACTCTGGCTCTTCCCCCACAAATCCCGTGTAGGGCCCTTCAGTCACGGTGACCTCTTTCACGTGAGCGATCCGGCACTGGTAACAGGGTACGGCCCGCATCTTGAAGTGAGTCCGCATGTACTGGCCGTTCATCTTCTCGTGTTCCGGGTAGATATTCGTGGTGTAATTCTTCGTCGGCAGGGCCCCCATGGCGTACAGGGAAGAGAATCCTCCGGCCGAACCCCATTGGTAGATAGTGCCGAAGGTTTTCGCGAACTCGAACAATTCGTTATTTTTCTCTTTCACCTTTTCAGCGTCGTAGACTTCAAAATTTCTTTTTCCGCTGTAAACTACCACGGCTTTGAGATTCTTTGAGCCCATCACGGCCCCCAGGCCATTGTGAGCCACGACATGCCCCCGATCCCCCACGATGGTGGCGTAGAAAACTTTATTTTCCCCTGCCGGGCCGATGCCAAAAATGCTGACGTCCCTCTCTTTGGCCCCTAATTCCTTCCTCAATTGGTCTTCAACTTCCCAGACATCCTTCCCCGCCAGGTGCCGGGCATCCCGAATCTCAGCCTTGCCGTCCTTGATCAGAAGATAAACCAGATTTGGCGCCGCCCCTTCAAAGATGATTCCGTCATAGCCGGAGAATTTCAGATAGGCCCCGAAATAGCCGTTGGCCTGGGAAGCTCCTGCCAGGTTCGTCATAGGTCCCTTGGCGGTTACGTTGAAAGTGGCCGCTCCCGAAACCCCGCTTCCGGCAAGAGGACCGGTCGTCCAAATGAGACGGTTGCGAGGATCGTTCCATTCGACACCCGGGGGAACCTCATCATAAAGGTACTTGGCCGCAAGACCGACTCCTCCAACCCATTTTTTCAGGGTCGTTTCGTCCAGATTTTCTTCTTTCATCTTCTTCGTCGAAAGGTTCACCCGCAAGATTTTTCCCACGTAACCAGGTAGTTTTGAACCAGCCATCGTTGACCTCCTTCTTTCTTTGGAATCATTTCCTTGCCTCTGAGAAATTCGTTCGACCTAACGGATCGGGCTCCTTACGCCTCGTTGGGTTCCAATTGGTTCAGAGGTTCACAATGCGCGGAAGCACGAGGGTAAACCAAGGGACAAATGCTACGATCAATGCCCCAATCAACAACACTAATAAGTAAGGTG
>Ga0187849_1002532_pt1 | contig 17329 bp, 13 predicted proteins | sample June2016WEW_4_10_2_FD_132412 | JGI IMG/M metagenome (GOLD analysis project Ga0187849, IMG submission 132412) | Peatland microbial communities from SPRUCE experiment site at the Marcell Experimental Forest, Minnesota, USA - June2016WEW_4_100 | ecosystem: Environmental > Terrestrial > Soil >...
TCAGGCTGTAGCTGCCGGCGCTCACGTTATTCCAGTCCAAACTGTAGGGCGCGGAGGCGCTGGCACCCAGCAGTGTCGCCCCGTTGTAATATTGGACCTGGGTGATCGAGTGGCCGTTGGCGGTGACGCTGGCGGCCAGGGTGATGGTCGCGGGGTCCGTGTAGCTCGCGCCGTCGAGCGGCGAGGTCAGCGCGACGGCCGGGGCGGAGGTGCCAGCCGCCTTGAAGGTTGCCATCTGGGCCAAGCTGTCCGAAGAACCACCCAAGGTCCAGACCGCGGAGGCAGACCCCGCTGCGCTCTGCACCTGGTCTGCCGAAGCCAGTTCGCTGTCGCCGGGGGCGGCCGTACCGCGCAGGGTGTACCCGGCGCCTGGGGAGAAGTTGGCTGAGGTGCTTTGGTCTCCGGCATTCATGGCGGTGGTGAAGATGTACTCGCCGTCGGCGGTGGTGGTGACCGGTCCGACGGAAATCGAGGACCCGCTGCCCGTGTTGTTCATGGCCGTTTGATCGAGCGGGGCGGTGAGGTCGGCCCCAGCGACTTCGTGGACAATGAGGCGGACCCAACTGGCCGCCGGGCTCAGGACCACCGTGACGGTGTCCGACCCACCCGCAATATTCGGGGCGTAGAAAATTTTGAGAGCTTGAGCGTTTCGGGTGTCAATCTGGCGCGTGGTGGCGATGGCCCAAGCGTTCCCTCCGCTGTCAGAGATGGACACAGTGCTTCCCGAGACCGTGCCCCACGTAACCGCCGCGACCAGCAGGTGGCCGGCCGTCGTCGTGAGAGCGTTCGCGGCGAGGGAGGAGACCGGCGCATCGGACGAACCGGTGGCGGCTTGGACGAAGGAGATGGCCGCAGGCGCCAGGCGGTTTGTGACCGTCACGTTCACGGGGGATGAAGCGACCGTGCTGCCGGCGTCATAGACGGCCTGCGCCGTCAGGCTGTAGCTGCCGGCGCTCACGTTATTCCAGTCCAAACTGTAGGGCGCGGAGGCGCTGGCACCCAGCAGTGTCGCCCCGTTGTAATATTGGACCTGCGTGATCGAGTGGCCGTTGGCGGTGGCGTCGGCGGCCAGGGTGATGGTCGCGGGGTCCGTGTAGCTCGCGCCGTCGAGCGGCGAGGTCAGCGCGACGGTCGGGAGATTAGATGCTGGAACCTGGTAGGAGATTTCATTGGAGAACACACTCTCCAGACCCACGTTGTTAACCGCAGTGGCGGCGAAGAAGTACGTGGCCCCAGGAAGCAGTCCCGAGACCGTCGCGCTGGTTACGTCACCGACCGCAACCGTGTTCGTATAAGTCTGCGAATCCCCGCCGTAATACAGATTGTAGCCGGCCACCGTCGGATCGGTGCTGGCACTCCAGGCCAAAGCCACGCTTTGCACCGCGTGAACGGATGCACTGAAGCCGGCGAGAACCAAGGCCACCCATAGGAATCCCGCCAGTCCAACGATTCTCGTGGGCCGGCACGGAACATGGTCCGGGCGGTGCGGTTGGCGGGCGCCGGGGTCGTGCCGGTGGCAACGCCGAAGGCCAATCCGAGCCGGTTCAAAGCCAGTATTCGATTCCGGCGCCCGATCCACTTTGCCGTTATAAAGCACGCACATGGGGCATTTTGGGGGTCCACAAGCGTTCCCCGCGACTAGGATGTTCCTTGCCGCCACTAGGAGGACACCTTGCGCGCGCGGCGCACTGCCGGAGCCTGGCTCTTCTGGAACCCGAGCTCGCGCCCAGGTCCGGGTTGATTCCGGCTTCGCAGCCGCAGGAAGCGAGTGCCGTTGATTCAACAGGCACGCGGCCCATCTCTAAAATGGCGCAACCAAGGTATCCCATAGTGGCGGCAAGGAACGCCCTAGTCGCGGGGAACGCTTGTGGACCCTAACAATGTCCCGCGCGCATTCTCTTAGAATTCGTTCTAAGCAGCAGAAGTTGTTATGGCACACTTGAGTAGGAAGCATCATAAACGGGTTTTGCTGGTGGATGATCACCCGCTGGTCCGGCAGGCCTTGCGCGAGACCATTTCGCGCGAACCCGGTTTGGAGGTGTGCGGCGAGGCGCAAGACCGGGCCGGGGCCTTGGCGGCGATTAAAGCCTCTCGACCGGACCTGGCCATCGTGGATTTGGGGTTGAAGAACTCGGACGGGCTCGGGCTCATCAAGGACATCCACGATCTCCATCCCGGGATGCTGACGCTGGTCTTGTCCATGCACGATGAATCGCTCTATGCGGAGCGGGCGATCCGGGCCGGGGCGAGCGGCTACATTTCCAAGCAAGAGGCGCCGGCGAAGATTATGGAGGCGGTGCGAAAGATCCTGGCCGGGGAGATATACTGGAGCGAAAGGGTTGCCGCCCAGGTGGCCACCAAGGCAGCCCGTTCGGTTCGCGGCGCCAACGGCTCCCCGGTGGAGCTGCTGTCGGAACGCGAGCTGCAGGTCTTCGAGCTAATCGGCAGCGGCATCAGCACGTCCGCGGTTGCGGCCACGCTCCACATTGGTGTGAGCACGGTGGAGAGCTACCGTACCCGCATAAAGGAGAAGATGAATTTGGGAGACGCCCGGCAGGTGCTGCGGGCGGCGATCCGCTGGAGTGCGGCCAAGGGCGTTTACCTCCTATTATAATCAAGGACATGGCGACCCGAATAGCTGAGGATTTGGGAATTGAGGCAACTGATGTTTGCCTTTGACCAGATGGCCGAAACCTTGCAGCAGCGCGAAGTGGCGAGCCGGCAAGCCGAGGGAAGACTCAAGGAATCCCGCCAAAGACTTCAAGGGCTTTGCCGCCGGCTGGTGGAAGGGCAGGAAACCGAACGCCGGCGCCTGGCGCGGGAACTCCACGATGAAATCGGCCAATCCCTCACCGTCGCCGAACTGAACCTGCAAGCGGTGCTGCAATCGCTGGGCGCCCACGCTCTGGCCCCGCGTTTGAAGGAGAGCCTCCAGGTGGTCGAGCGCGTGCAGCAACAACTGCACGACCTCTCGCTGAACTTGCGCCCGTCCATGCTCGACGATTTGGGCTTGGAAGCGGCGTTGCGCTGGTACACCGGCCGGCAGGCAGTCCTGGGTGGCCTGCGGGCCGAAGTTCGGGCGGACCCCTTGGAGCAGCGCCCGGATCCCAGGCTCGAGACCGAATGCTTCCGGGTGGCGCAGGAAGCCCTGACCAACGTGGTCAAACATGCCAAAGCGCACACCGTGACCGTGGAACTGAGCAAAAACGATGACGATGAGCAACTTCATTTATCTGTGCGCGATGACGGCGTCGGCTTTGATGCCGCCAGCGTTCGGGCGCAGGCCGTGCGCGGCGCCGGTCTGGGCTTGTTGAGCATGGAAGAGCGCGCGACACTGGCGGGCGGCGGGCTCGAGTACGATTCCACTCCGGGCCAAGGCACCGAAGTCCACGCCTGGTTCCCGTTAAGGTGGGCGCGGCCCGCAGTCTCGACCGGAGAGATATGAACCGGCGGAGCTCTGTATAAAGCTAGTTTTCGCCGGAGTGCAAACCTCCGGCGCCGGCACGGAAGGCGATGTTCGTGCGTTCCGGGTCTGCCGGGTCGGGCTGGGAGCAGTTCCAATAACAGGCGCCGCAATGGACGCATTTCTCGCGATCGAAGGCGGGCACGCCGTTTTCGCCCGGCGTGATGGCCTGGCCGGAGCAGACTTCCACGCAGATCCTGGTTCCGCACTCGGCGCAGAGGTGCGGGTAGAGGAACAAGACATGATCGGCATAGCCGGGCGGCCCCGCAACTTTGCCGCCCAGCAACAGGGCGTCCTGGTGCGACATGAGCAACTTGCCGTCGTAGGCAATAGCCGGCCAACCGCACCGCGGCATCAGCGCGGCATGGATCGAGACGCCCTTGATGGCGCACTCTTTGCGCAACTGTTGGATGTCCGCGGCGGGGATTCGGCCCCGGTAGTACTCCTCGAGGGTGGGCAGGCGCTTGTATGGAGGGATCGGTTCGCCCTTGAGGACAAAGCGGCCCTCGGTCAACCCGGCCAGGGCCATGCCGAGCAGGCCCCGCACGACCCCTTTCTGAAACCCGTCCCGCGATTTCTCCGCCACGCGCCCCTCCGCCTCCAGCCAACTGGCGCGGCGGCGTTTCACATAGCTGTCCTCGAGATTGCCCTTGGTGAAAGGCCTTCCGGACTTGAGCAATTCCAGGACGCTCTCCGCCAACTGCGCGCCGCTGGTCCAGGCCTCGTCCACTCCGGAACCGCTCAGGACGTTGGTGGTGCCGGAGCCTTCGCCAATGCGGGCGTAGCCGTCGCCCGCCAGGCACGGCTCACCCCGCCGCCCGGATTCGCCAAGGGTTTTGGCGCCCCAGGAGCGAAGCTTTGAGCCTTGGAGATAGCCCCAGAGATAAGGATGGAGCATCCAATGCTGCAGGTAGCGGTAACTGGTCCGGACCGGGCTTTCGAACCACGACGGAACGAATATGCCGATCGAGGCGATACGATCCGGATGCACATAGAAAAAGCCGAAAATCTCCGGCTCGGGAAAGCCCAACGTGTGCAGCACGGTGCCGGCCTTGAGCGGTGTGTCCGGCGGAAGGTCCACGACAAATTTCATGCCGACCGCCCAGTCGCGGGTGTGGTGGCCCTCGGGCCGGCCGAAGTGGGCGTCGAGTTGCCGGCCGATGGGCCCGACGGGGCCGTCGCCCACCACGGTGAGGGCGGCATGGACGTCCATGCCCGGCATGAACCCGCCTCCGGGCCGGCCCTGCTTGTCCACACCCTGGTCGAGCAGACGGACTCCGGTGACTTTGTTTTCCTCGATGAGGGCCTGGGAAACCGGGGTGCCGGGCCAGATCTGGACCGCGCCGGTGCCCTGGATGCGAGCGCCGACCCATTGCATGAACTGGCCCATTGACAGGAGCAGGCCGCCGTCCTTGTGCAGGAAAGCGGGCGTCCAGGGCAGTTCGAGGGCTTCCTTATCCAGGGGCAGCAGTCCTTTGAAGGCCCGGATGCACGCATCGGCAGCGCGCAAGGCCCACGACCGCCGGCTGGCGCCAATCGGATCCAGCAGATAGACGACCTTCTCTTCCAGGACGGGCGCGGCCATGGGGATTTGCTTGGGGTCGAGGTCCGGGAAGGTGGTTCGCAGGCCGCGTGCGCGAGTCACGATGCCCGAGACGCCGAAACCGATGTCATCGGCGCGCTCGTAACAAACGACCTGGAGCGGCGTGCCGGGCGCGGCGGGGCTTTCCACCGCCGGCGTGCCATCGGGCTTGAGCAAGCCCCTTGAGAGCGTCGCAAGGAATCCCCCCATCGCAGGTCCAAACCCGACACAAGCGATGTCCACGTCCATGCGCTGGCGCTCGATGACGGCCGGCGTTTGAGCCGAAGCTGAGGGTGTATCCAAGGGCAGGAGGTCGGGTTCCAGGTTTCAGGGCCTCATCGCGAAGCCCGTGGCGCTAATGAACGTGTTCATCGAGGCTTCATCCTAAGTTGAACCACGGCGGGCGTCAACCGCCATTCAGCGCCGGAATTTGACCTCTCGACAAAAAAACACTGGCCATTTGACCCCATTTCTTCAATGCAGCAATGTGGGCCATGGGGAGCCTCCAGTCGCTTTTGCGGACGCATTGGGACCAAGAACCTCGTCGTAGCGGCGTCTCGGCAGAGCGCCGCTGGAGATCGTTCCAGGGAGTGGCGGCGCTCTGCCGAGCCGCCACTGCGAACTGAAAGGAAATTGCTTTTCGACGCGCTGCCGGTTTATTCACGCTGCGCGGGCAAGGAAGAATTGGCTTTGCGTCCCGCTCATTCTGGCTCGATCCTGTCAGACGGGGGGGGGGAGGGCGTCGAGCGGCAGCTTTTGCCGTCGTCCAGCCCTGCCCAGGGCCAATTCATGAAGCCGCAAACTAGGGGCGGGGACGGCCTCGTCCCCGCTTCCCGGCGGCGCGTGGGAAGGGGAACGGGGGACGAGCCGCCCCCACCCCTTTTCTTGAATTGGCGCTGGGCCCCTGCCTCGGGGGGGGGGTGCGATTAAAACTGTCGGTCGACTCCCGGCACCTCTTTGCCCCGAAGGGGCTTCCGAGAATAGCCGATAACGTAGCTCCCTGATTCCGAGAGCTTGTGAGCAAGCGAAATGAACGACTGGCCCCGGTACATCCGGGTGATGTGCTGCGCGAGGATTTTATGAAGCCGCTCAGGCTCAGTGCCTACGCGGTGGCAAGAGCCGTTGGCGCGACGCCCATTGCTATCAGCCAGATTTGCCGCCGGCGGCGGAGTGTCAGCGCAAAAATGGCGCTCAAGCTGGGGCGGCTGTTCAACGTGTCGCCCGAATTATGGTTCGGCATTCAGGCCGACTACGATCTGGAAGTGGCGCGGTTGCAGAGCCAGAGACAGATCGAGAGGACCGTGCATCCACTGCCTGCCCGGGCTGTCGGCGCCGCGGCTTGAGGCGCCCAGCGCCGCTGCCAGGTACTCGGTTAATCCATGGCCAGGGCCTCTTCCACCTGTTTGGGCAGGGCGATCTCGACGAAATTCTCCTGCGGATAAAGATAATCTTCGCCCGATTCGTCGATGACCCTCAAGTGGCCCGACTCAGCGGCTTTGGCGTCTGAGACGACCTGGTAGATTTTGCGCACCTCCAGATCCTCGCACCCTTGGTTGCTAAGGCAGATCACATACCGTTGCTGTGTTCTGTGCTTCTTCATAACGCTAGATCCAGGAACCGCTTAATCTTGAAGCGCCTCTTGCCGACACCGTGCGCTTCATACCAGTGGACCTCCGCCCGACGAATTTCTCCGCTTGACAGGCGGACTCTAGCGATGCCCTTCAGTTTTCGCCAGCGGCCCTCGCCATAACGCCGGTTCAGGCTGGCGATGTCGCGAATCCCGTGGCCAGCCGCGATAGTTTCAATCTCGGCTAACTCGCTGATGATTTCAAAATACATGATCAAAGCCCCGGGCCCCCAGGGCCCCGTGGCAGCCGAGGGCGCGGCGGGGGCGGCTCGAAGAGGATCTCATCCAGGCCCAACTCGCGCACCATCCAGTTGAGGTCGTCGTTCCTGCCGGTTTCGAGATTATGTTCGTCGGTGGTCCGAATTCGGGATTTCATCAGGTTTACCAGTCTCTGGCGGCAGGCGGGGTCGGATACGGCCTGGCGCGGGGTCTTGCCGTCCAGCCCGGGCAGGGGGGCATCGAGGAATGTGCGGTCGTGTTGTTGCCTGAAAACCGCCATGGCATCTTCCGGGGTTGTCGGCTCGGCCGGAGCAGGGATTCGAGAGACAGTAAAGATCAACTTCTGCGGTTCTCGCAACAGCGCGGGTGGAACCAATGCCGGGTCGTAGGCGGCGCGTTCCTCCCGCAGCGAGGCGGCGGCATCGGTTTTGCGTTGGGAGGTGAAGCGGAGAGCGCCGGCCATGAGCGCCTCGAAACGTTGGCGCAGCAGGCTCAGTTTGTCCGCCCCGAACGCCTGCAAACGCCAACGGTCCGGGCCCAGCAGCACCCGTCCCAGGGTGACGTGCGGGCCCGCCAGCCCCACTTCCGGGTCGCCGGGGCGCGCGTACCAGGCGCGGCCCTCGATGAATCCTTCGGCTTGCTCGCTGTCGGGCACGGAATCGGGCGCCACCTCGGGCGAGGAATCCAGCCGCGCCCGGCACTGGCCGTAGGGCAGCATCAATCGGTAAACCGCCTTGCCGTAGCTCGCATCCATTTGCTCGAACATCGCCTCATGCCGCGCCCGCGCGACCGCCATCAGCGCCTCTTCAAACCGCTGGAAATTTTGCTTCAGAAAGCCTCTCATCCCAGCCTCGTCGGTCCCGCCGCCCAAGTGGCTGATGATCTCCCGGATGACCTCTTCGCTTTCCAGCGGATCCAAGGAGGGGAACGATATGGCCGCCCCGGAGATGCGGCAGTAGTTGGGCAGCGGGATGAGATAAAACCCGCAGACTCCGAACCGGACTGCTTGCCTCGCAAAGCTCTGATCGACGACCAGAATCGGCCGCTTCGCGGCGTCGAGCAGGTCCACCGCTTCCGTGCGCCGGTTGTCCAGAATGCGATGCACCTCGAGGATGGCCGGCCGCATTTGGCTGCGGCCGCGCAGGTACGTGCGCTCGTCGGCCGTCAAACCGGGGAAACCGGCTTTGGCCCATTTGCCGATGCAGGTCTCGCCGTCCGGATTAACCTGGAATACGCCGTGCCAGGCCAGATAATGGAAGAAGCTGGTGTTCGGGGCATCGCCGATCAAGCCCTGAAGCCCGATCTTGAACCGGGTGGGGTCCGGGACATTGGCCATCAGCCACTCGAGGAGCTTCTTTTCGGTCGCGTTTTCGATGCGACCGAACTCCTCGTAATTGGCGGCCGAAAACGGATTGAACGGGCACTGCTCGGGACAGGCATAGGTCGTGTGCCGGCCGGCGCCGCACTCGGCCGCGGTGATCTCCCGGCCGGCGGCCGGGCAGGGTCGGCTTCTGGTTTTCTTGCCCATGGTTACATTGGATAATCGAGCGCCTCCGGAACCATGACCCGGGTCAGGGCGTCGGCGGCGCGGTCCTTGGCGAGGCGGGCGCCGGTGAGGCAGCCGTCGAGTTTGGGGCGCAGGCTGGCGGGTAGTGCTCGAATGCGAGCTTCCGATAGTTAATGCGCTCCATAGGCGAACACGACTAACGGCCGGGGTCAGCGACCAACGACGACAGGGACGGCGCAATGCACGAGGCGCCCTCGAATCGCCGCCCGGTTTCGAACGGAAAAGGCGGGCGGCGGTTAGCTCGGCCGATTCTGCCGGGCGCTCTCTTTCTCATCCTTCTTCCGCTTGGGCTTTTCATTTGCCATGGAGGATGTCGCCGCCAGCACCCAAGCTCAAGCCTTTAAGTGACAGGGAATTGCTTTTTGACGCTCCGCCGATTCCAGGCAGCACGTCAAGAGGGATGCTATGCCGCCAAGCTGACCCTGATCCCAAGGACTCTTGTGAAAACTTTGTGAAAAAAACCTCTTGACATCCTACGGTTGTAAGATACACTTGTCCTACGAATGTAAGATAATGAGCATTGGATTTGAACTCAAAGGCAAGGGCGGCCATAAAAAGTTTGGGAGAATCTCCGATGCCGAGTGGGTCGTCATGAAGGTCATCTGGCAACTGAACGTGAGCACCGCCAAACAAGCAGTGGAAGCGCTGAGAGGGCAAACGCGTTGGAAGCCCAAGACCATCCATACGCTGCTGAGTCGTCTGGTCCAGAAAGGAGCGTTGGCCTCAGAGAAATCAGGCCGGGAATACGTGTTCAAACCGCTCGTGGCTGAAGAGGCCTGCCGGATTTCTGCCAGTCGGTCGCTCCTGGAGAGTGTCTTCGACGGGGAAATCGCGCCGTTCCTGGCCTGCTTCTTGAAAACCAGGAAATTGTCCGCCAAGGAAATCGCGGAGCTTAAGCGTATTCTGGAGGAAGGAGAATCGTGAATGGTTTCACTGCTCTGAGCGAGAGAGTATTCAATTGGGCCTGGACGACCTCCGTTCATGTGACGCCGTTGATCGTGCTGGTTTTCCTGATCCAAAAGCTCTCGGGCAGACGGCTCACGCCCGGTCTGAGGTATGCGCTCGGTTGCCTGGTGCCCGTCGGTCTTTTGCTACCGGTGATGCCCGCCAGCCCCTTGAGCCTCGGCAATCTCTTTCCTGCCTCTTCCACGGTCGAGAAGCACGTTTTGGTTTCGATTCCAGTTTCGATTTCCGCCTCGGTTCCAGTTTTGGCGGAGGGGCCACCCGGTCTAGTCCGGGGCACGGCCAGGTTTCCTGCCAAGGGCCAGGTCCGGGCCACCCCGCGAAGTCTTTCGGCCCATGAAGCGGCCAGTCTCGTATGGCTCTCGGGCTGTTTATGCCTGCTGGTCACGGCGGTGTGGCGCCATCGAAGATGGCAAGTATCGCTCAAAGGAGCGAAGTCAATTACCGAACCGGGCATCCTCGGACTTCTGGAGCGAGCCAAAATCTCAATGCAGGTCCAGCGTCCGGTGGCGCTAGCTTCAATGGACCGCCCCAGCAGCCCGGCAATATTCGGACTCTGCCGTGTCCGGTTGGTGCTGCCTGAAATGGTGCTGCGGCAACTGGGTCCCTCAGAATTGCAGTTGGTGTTCCTGCACGAGTTGGCGCATGTGAAGAGGAACGATCTTCTGCAGAACTGGCTTTTGATGGGCGTTCAGTTCGTGCATTGGTTCAATCCGCTGGTTTGGGTGGCGCTGCACCGGCTGCGCGCAGATCGTGAACTCGTGTGCGATGCGATGGTATTGCAGAAACTGGAACCAGTCGAGCGCATTGGATATGGGCGGGTCTTACTCAAACTGCTGGAGAGCTTGTCGGTCGAGCGCCCGCCTTTCTCCAGCGCAATCCCTGTGGTGAGTAGCCGTAGTGAAATCCAAACCAGAATGATTATGATCAAAAACCATCGAGAGTCCAGTGGGGCGGCCCGCTTTGCGACGGCCGCGTTGGTCACTGTGTTAGGCTGCGTCACATTGACTCGTGCCAGAGAAGACCAGCCTGCTCCGGCCAAGGATCCCGAGCTTTCCGGGCAATCCTTTGTGCCGGCAAAGCCAGCGGCAGCTCCGGAGCGGCTGAGATTTTGGTTGGAGCAATATGCTATGAGTGGAAGCGCTGAGTTGGAAAGGCAAGCGCAAACGGCCATCCGGCAAATCGGCACCAACGCCATCCCCATTTATTTGAGCATGATTAGCACCAATGCGCCCCATGATTCGGCGGAGCAATATCACCAGATGGCGAGGGCGGGCTTCTCCGCCCTTGGGCCAGCCGCCAGGCCTGCCGTGCCTGCGTTGGTTGATTTGCTTAATAACAATGATGATGTCGATGTTCGATCCACCACCGCCTTTTGTCTGGGGGCCATCGGGCCGATGGCACATGAGGCAGTGCCCGCCTTGACCAAATGCCTGAGGAACGTGGTCAACGTTAACTACAGCGGCATCTACAAAGGCTACGACTTCGGCTACGGAGGTTTGGGATTTCTCAAGGAACGTGCGGCCACCGCGCTAGGCATCATGGGGCCAGCGGCGGAACCGGCCATCCCCATCTTGATGCTAGCCACGAATGATAAGAGGTGGTATGTGCGCAACGCGGCACGGGTGGCGTTGATGCGGCTCAGAGGCGAATCGGTTCTCCCTCTCATCGAGGAACTCAAAGACACTTCTGACCCCATAAGCTGGTATCAGCGGGCGATGCTGGTAAGCGATTTTGGCACCAATGCCGAACCGGCCATCCCTTTCCTGATCAGTGCGCTAGGGACCAGCAACGCCATTATTCTAGGCCACGCAGCCCTCGCCTTGGGGAAGATAAATCGCGAGCCCAGCGTCTGTGTGCCCGCGCTTATTCCACTGCTCAGTTCTGCAGACGTAAGCACGCGGCAGAAGTCTCTTTACGCCTTGGGTCAGTTTGGCAAGGCGTCACGAGAGGCAGCGCCCGCCATCACGCGATGCCTTGGCGATTCCGATCCATGGGTGCGTATGCAGGCAACCAATATTCTCAAGGGCATCGACCCAACAGCGGCCGCCAAAGCAGGAGTGAGATGAAGTCCTGACAGCTAAATCCCCCCGGTGAATGGAATTAAGCCTCTTCCGGGATTTCCTGGGGTTTTTTTATTGGCCAGATCCGCCCTTGGGGGCGGATCTGGCCAATTTCCTGAGGGAAAAGCCAACTCGCGCACCAACCAGTTGACGTGGTCGTTCCTGCTTGTTTTAAGGTCGTGCTTGTATTACATTATACTGGTTAATCCATGGCCAGGGCCTCTTCCACCTGTTTGGGCAGAGCGATCTCGGCGAAGTTGTCCTGCGGATAAAGATAGTCTTCGCCCGATTCGTCGATGATCCTCAAGTGGCCTGACGCAGCGGCCTTGGCGTCTGGGACGACCTGGTAGATTTTGCGCACTTCCAGGTCTTCACACCCTTGGTTGCTAAGGCAGATCACATACCGTTGCGGTGTTCTGTTCTTCTTCATCACACGGGATAATCCAGGGCCTCCGGGATCATAACCTGGGTCAGGGCGTCGGCGGCGCGGTCCTTGGCGAGGCGGGCGCCGGTGAGGCAGCCGTCGAGTTTGGAGCGCAGGCGCACAAAGGACTCCAGGCCGGTGAATCGCACGCAAGGGCCGGCCTTGGCAGGGTCAGCCTGGCCGGGTTCGAGGACATCTGCGCAGGCGCGGGCGGCGCTGTCGATGCCGGGGATGATGCCTTCGAGCGATTCCAGTTCTTCGGCGCAATAGCAGGCGCGGCGGTTGGCCGCGTCCCAGGCCGGGTGACGGTTGAAGCCATAGACCAGTTCGGCGCAGATGCGGCCCACCTCACCGGCGGCGCGGGCGCACTGGAGGTGGCAGAGGTCGGTGAAGAAGTTGACGAAACCGGGGAGGCCCTCGGCCAGGGCAGGATTGGCCATGCCCTTGTCTTGGAGTTCGGCGACATCCAGGATGAACTGCCTGGCGGCCAGGAGCCAGCACAGGGCGTCGGCCAGCGGGAAGGTGACGCCCTGGCGGGTCTTGTGGTAAAGCTTGGCGCCTTGGGCATCGGTGGCGGTCTGGAGGTGGTTGAGGGTCCAGCGCCAGAGTTTCATGGCCGTCGCCAGGGTGCAGGCGCCGGTGCCTGGGCGGCGGGCGGCGGCCCGGCGCAGGTCTTCGGTCCATTGGTCGAATTGGGCCAGGAACAGTTCATTGGCTAGGGTGATAGAAAGCTGGAGGCGTTGCACGGCCTCGGGGCCCTCGTAGGTAGCCTCGAGTTGGGCGTCCATCCATTTCTGGCCCAGGAACCCGGGACAATCTTCCGTCACGCCGTAGCCGCCCATCAGGCTCACGGCTTCGCGCATCGTGTTGGCCCCGTGGCCGGTGTTCCAGAGCTTGCAGGCGGGACAGAACACGTTTGCCTGCGCGTCCAGAAGGGCGAAGCGGACCAGAGGGCCGGCCTCGAGGGCCTCGAGGCGAGCCGGATCGCGCTGGTCTTCGGGTTTTTCAGAGAGCTGCAGCCACCGGATGGCCTCCTGCCGGGCCTGGGCCAGCGCCTTGAATGCTGCGCGGCCGCTGAGGTTCCGTTCGGCCAGCAACCGGTCTTTTTCTTTCTCGAGCGGCTCGAGCTGGTCAAAGATGCGGGCTGCGGCAAAGCCCAGCGCGGCACTGGCCTCGCCGGTGGCCCAGACATCGACCAGGCGCTGGAGCACGTCTTCCTTTTGTTGGAGACCCAGTTCATAGCGCGGGCTGCCCGGCGCGCCTTCGCCGCCGCGGAAGCGCCGCCGCTGGTACATGATGACCGGCGCGACTGAGGACAGGAGCTTGGCGGCAGTCATGAGGCCGACGGTGACGCGGGTGCGGCGGAAGACTGCTTCGATAATCTCCGCGTGCGAGAAGCGCGGGATGAGGACGCCGTCTTTGACTGTGTAACCGCCGACGATTCGGCTGGCGGGGACCTGCAGATTGAGCACCGGGTCGCGGGTCGAGCTGAGTTGGTGGACCAACTTGCGGGTCGGCACGCCGCGATCGAAGGAGCCAGGGTCGGTTTCTTCGAGGATGACCATGCAGGAGCCCTTAATCCGCGGGTCGTCAGAATTGACCGCCGCGGTGACGACATCGGCAAAGCCCATGTTGGTGATGAAACGCCCGCGTTTCTCGACCTGGAGCACTGGTTCCCGCCCCTCGGCCCATTGCGCTATCCGGACCTTGCCGCTCAGCAGACCGGTTTCGACACCCACGAAGGGAAGCGGCTCGGTCAAGGCAAAGGCGGCGCGGATTTGTTTGCGCTTTTCGCCGGGCTTCAAGGGCGCCGCCAGGCTCAAGTAGCGGGCGCGTTGCTCGGGAGTGCCGCGTTCGCAGATGGGCGCCAGGCCCAGATTGCCGGCCAGGCTGCACGTGGCCGCGCCGGCGTCCACCCAGGACAGCTCGAAGGCAATGAGCGCCAACGCCAGGTTCTTCGGCCCCTCGAGGAACCCGCCGAATTCCGGATCCAGGAAGGCGGCCGTAATGCCGCTCTCGTCGAAGGCAGCCAGGAGACTGGCCTTCTCCGCAGTCCATTCATGGGAGTTGCGAGCGCCGGCGGCAACGAGCCGGGCTACTGGACCGCGCGCGACGGTCCGGGCCGATTGCACGAGCATGGCCAGGTCGTAACGGTCCCCAAACCGCCACATGAGTTGGCGGAGCTCATCTCCCGGCAGGGTCTCCAGCGTGGGCCTGGATTCGATGTCAACGGCGGCAGGCATAGTAGAGTTTTGTGATTGCGCAATTAAGTTCCCGCGGCGCGGCTGCCAGACTATGGGAGGCGGCGCGCGCGGCAGGCCAAGTGGTCATGAACATTCATGACCACTAAGCTTTTAGGCAATCCGGAGGCGCGGCGCAAGTCAAAGTGTGCCCCAGGGCTGCCCTGAATTCTGGCCGCAGAGGGAGAACCAAGAGGGCAGCCCTGCTTGCCTTCCCCGCCTGCGGACCCTATTTTGGCATCTGTGATTGCTTTGCTTGACTACGGCTCCGGGAACCTGCGCAGCGTGCAGAAGGCGCTGCTCAAGGCCGGCGCCGAGGTGCGCCTCGTGCAGCGGCCCGAAGCCTTGGCCGACGCCGGGGCCGCGGTGTTGCCGGGAGTCGGCGCCTTTGACGATTGCATCCGGGCGCTCGAGCAGCAGGCCCTGCTGGAGGCGACGCGCCAGTTCATCCGGTCCGGACGCCCCTTTTTGGGCATCTGCGTCGGTTACCAGGCCCTCTTCGAGAAAAGCGAGGAGTTCCACAGTCGCGCCGCCGGTCTGGGCCTTTTTCAAGGCCGGGTCGTCCGCTTCTCGGGAGCCGACGGACTTAAGGTCCCCCAAATCGGGTGGAACCAGATCGAACTGGCGCGCCCGGATTGTCCCCTGTTCCGCGGCGTCGCCGACGGCAGCTACGTGTATTTTGTCCACAGTTTCTTTCCCAAACCGGCCGACCCGTCGCTCGTCGCTACGCGCACAACCTACGGCGAGACTTTTGCCTCCTCGGTCTGGCGTGACAACGTGTTTGCCACGCAGTTTCACCCCGAGAAAAGCCAAAACGTGGGCCTGCAATTGCTGCGCAATTTCGTGGAACTGAGCGCCTGAAGACTCCCCGGCTCCCTTGACTCTGGTACAGACGTGCTATCTTGAAAGATTATGGCATACGAACTACCTCCGCTTACCTATCCCAAGGACGCACTCGAACCGTACATCGATGCGTTGACTATGGAAATCCATCACGACAAGCATCACGGCGCTTACGTGACCAACCTCAACAAGGCGGTTGCCGGCAAGGCAGACCTCCAGAACAAGAGCATCGAGGCTTTGATCGGGAATCTTGACGCCGTGCCGGCGGACATCCGGACGGCGGTCCGAAACAACGGCGGCGGCCACGCCAACCACTCGATGTTTTGGAAGCTTCTCGCCCCGAAAGCGGGCGGAGCCCCTGCCGGCAAGCTGGGTGACGACATCAAGGCGGCGTTTGGCAGCTTCGAGGGCTTCAAGGAAAAATTTGAAGCCGCCGGCCTGGGGCGCTTTGGCAGCGGCTGGGTCTGGCTGGTCCTCAACCAGGGCCGGCTCGAAATCGTCTCGACTGCCAACCAGGACAATCCGCTCATGGGCAAGGCCCTCGCCGGAGCAGAGGGCAAACCCATTTTCGGGTGCGACGTTTGGGAACACGCCTACTACCTCAAATACCAGAACCGCCGGGCCGACTACCTCAAGGCCTTCTGGAACGTGGCCAACTGGCCTGAGGCCGCCAAGTACTACGAGGCGGCCAGGAGATAGGGTCTCTGCCTGACGTCCGGAGAGAGCGTGGAGCGTCGGAGCGTAGAGCGTGAGGGCGTCGTGACCCTTGCCACGCTCCACGCTCCACGCCCCACGCTCCACCCCAAGCGTTGACCTGCCGGAATTTGTTTTTCCACGGGCTCTCAGTGCTCGCGGCGCGCCTTGGCGCCCTTGGTTTGGCCGATGTCCCGCAGGAGTTGCTCGAACCAGGGCGTGTCGACATCGAAGGGTTTGCCGCCTTTGATGCGCGGGAATTCGATGGCGCGCAGGAGGCCGCCCTGGTCTTCGTCATGGCCGATGACCCCCGCCTCGCGCCGCAGGGCGCATTCAACGGCCAGGTCCACGCACGACTTGATGAGGCGGAGGTCCTCGAGGTTGGCGGCTGCGGCGCGGGAGTAGTAGCCGCTTTTCTGAACGAGAGTTTTCTCGGCGCCAATCATTTTACTGAACTGCTCGCCGAACCATTTGCCCGGGTTTACCGCGTCCAGCTTGACGTGGCCGAAGGCGTCGCGGGGCACTTCCTGGCCTTTGGCCTGGACTTCGGCCACAATGGCCTCGACGCCCGCCCCTTCGGAGATGAAGAGGTTGACGGCGTCCACGGTGTCCATGACTTCGCGCAGGCGGGCGGCCTCGGCAGCGAGGTCGATTTTCATTTCCGGGACAAACACGGCGTGGATGTCGAAGCCCCTCCGGTCCAGGCCCAGCGCGGGCACCCAGTCGCAACGCTCGAGCATGGCGCGGTAGGCCCGAGCGGTCGCGGCGGTCAGCCAGCCGCAGTTGCGGCCCATCACCTCGTGGACGATTAACATGCGAGGATTCGCGTGGTTCTCGGCGACGATGCGCCGGAAGTAACTGGCCCCCTCTTCGGCCGCCGTCCAGGCCCCGAGCGATTGCTGGATCGGATAGACGTCGTTGTCGATGGTCTTGGGCAGGCCGATGACGGTGAGGCCGTAATCGTTCCTGGCCAGGAAGGCGGCCAGCTCGGCCGCCGCGGTGTTGGTATCGTCGCCCCCGACCGCGTGGAGCACATCGACGCCGTCTTTCACCAATTGGTCCGCGGCCACTTGCTGCGGATCCTGGCCTGGTTTGATGAGGCCGCGCTTGAGGCAGTCCTTCACGTTGGTCAGTTTGACGCGGCTGTTGCCAATGGGCGAGCCTCCGAAGCGATGGAGCACGGCGGCTTTGGCGCGGACCTCGCGTGTGACTTTGTAGCTGTCCCCCAGCAGAAGCCCCTTGAAACCGCTCCGGTAGCAAATAATCTCGATGCCCGGGGCGAGCTCGCTGTAACGCTCGATCAATCCCCCGATGGCGGAACTCAGGCATGGCGCCAGGCCGCCGGCGGTCAGAATTGCAACTTTCTTCGGTTTGTTCATTTTTGTCCAGGTTCAGGGTCAAAAACTCGTGTTCTTTGCCGGGAGCCATCTGAATCTGCTTTCTCGCTCGAGAATCGCCTTGGCGCCAGCTTGGACCGCATAATAAGGCCCCGACGGAAGGCGTCAAGCCGGGAATCCGGCAGGCCAGCAATTCTCATTTTGCCCCGCGCTCCGGCTTGGCCTCTGGTTCTGCGGTAAATGACCAACGTCCAGGACGGCATTGGGTGCGCTACCGAGGCTCAGCGGCGCTCTGGGCTCCAAGGTAA
>Ga0187849_1002539_pt1 | contig 17294 bp, 10 predicted proteins | sample June2016WEW_4_10_2_FD_132412 | JGI IMG/M metagenome (GOLD analysis project Ga0187849, IMG submission 132412) | Peatland microbial communities from SPRUCE experiment site at the Marcell Experimental Forest, Minnesota, USA - June2016WEW_4_100 | ecosystem: Environmental > Terrestrial > Soil >...
GCCCACGACGGGTTTCAACCACGACACCAACTACAACCAGAACAAAAAGCAAAAACCATGAGAGACCAAGAACCAGAGAACCAAAACGCAAAAAGGGGACACTTCTAACGGGTTAAGCATGGGGACATTTCTAATCGGGCTTGACAAGGCAGCTAATGCTTATCCGGTTGTTTCAGCACACCACTACAGGCTGTGTTTCTAACTTTATAAATGGTCATGCCTCCTTCAGCTTTATGCGGAAACAGGGCTCAAGTCCGAGCCCATTTATCTCACGATAGAAATTACGATATGCAGTCAGAGCCTTGGTGAGTCTTCCTGAAAGCCCATTGGGTAGTTCACGACAGGTTGGGCACTGTTCCGGGAAAAAACCTTCTCCATCCATCTTCTGCGCCACAATTGTGGTGCATTTTGAACAGGTAATCTCTAACACCGAGAGTTCGGCCAGAGGAATCAGTTGAAATTGTTCTGACACATTTGCCTCCTCTAAAATCGCTATCAATAGCCGTCCGGCGTGATGATACGCGGGTGCCGAAGTCACTCCAATGCCCTCGCCAGTCTATTTCTAAAGTAGATAACTTTCTCCACCATTGGCCCGGTTTTTCCTTATTTTTTCAAACCACTGCATATTGCGGCTTGCTTAAACAACCGGATAAGCATGAGGCAGCTACCACCGTTGAGATTTGGATTTTTTCGTTAGGCTCCCGCTTCCTATTCCAAGTGCAGACCCCTGTCATTGAGATTTGCGGTTTTTCGCAAGAAGAGCTTTTTTGAGCCCCAAAGGGGCGACCTACCACAGCCCAGGCCATCGGCCTGGGTTAACAAGCCAATCCATTTATACCCGTGAGCCCTGAAGGGGCGGTCCAATGGCGCGCCCCTTCAGTGCTGGCGGCTGTAACCGTTCCATGATTCCCAGGGCGTTGCCCTGGGCTGGATTAGGTCGCCTCTTGGGGGCTCAGACATTGAAGAGGCCGAACGGCGTTCGGCCAGGGGCCAGCGCCGCTGGCCCCTGCATGATTGGTTGCGGCTCCGCCGCGCTGCGCTGCGCGCTTGTCACCCATAGCTCACGCCATGGGCTACGACCTTTCGTCCGTGACTCGGACTGCGATGCTGAGCGGGTAGAGCAGGGCGACAGTTGGCGGCGTGCCCCATCCGGATTGACGATGTAGGGTTGCCACTGTTGTGTGGGGCATGAGAAAAGCCCACGGTCAGAACTGCCCTGACCGTGGCTACGCGCTCTTTTCCCTACGTAGAGGAAATTGCATAAGATTTCACTTGACAATAGGCTACTGAGTACTGTAAGATGGCTGTGTGATGAGCAAGGCGCTTGTAACTCGCAGCGAGCAAGGCCGAGCGCCCCAGGTGAAAGTGAGTCTCAGGTGGCGCCCGTCATCCGCATCGATTTCCCGATCAGCACGCGGGAGACGCCTTCGCGGTTTTTGAAGCGTTGTGATCGTGGAAGGATTGGCTGCCCCAAGGTTCCGGGGGCTGGGCTCGTGGTGCGCCCCCAGAACGTCTTCCGCAAACGCCGGCCTCCGATGACCGGGGGATTCCCTCGCAGTCCCGACATCGGACCCGGCTCCGGGGGGAAATCAGCCGAGCAAACGGATCATCGCGCCGTCAGGTGATCCCGCCCCCGTCGGGGGTACCCTAAATGTGTCTTGAAGGGGCACATCGCTATGGGGTACCATGCCGCCCGGTATGGTCCATCGGAGAGCTGAAGTTTGGTGGTGTCCCAAGGCGTGTCGCTGGGGACCAACAACGGTTTGTGAATTCTAAGGATTCCCGACATTTTGTGGCGATTTGTGTTATAGATTCCTCACTTGGCCGGGGACAACGAGGCCAGGCGCCAACCGCCCTTTGCGTCCTCAAGTTTATACACGTTCCGCCGATAGGGGTGGTAGAATGAAACTTCAATTTCTGACAAGGCGTGGTAGGAAAGACAGCCAATTGCGGCGCTGGCGGCATCAGAGCTGTCCGGCGGAATGCCAACAGCATGATCTGTATAATACGATTGAGGTGTGAAACCATGAATTACCACGACTTAGGCACTATGGAATTTCGCGTCACGCAGTACCAAGTCGCTGACAATTCCGCGCTAAAGAAGGCCAGCAAGGGGAGTCCCAAGGGACTCGTGGTGGTCTCTGTCAACAACTTCGATAGCGAAACCTTCTCTTTTCCGCCTCGCGAGGAGCCCTCAGTCCTGCCGTCGGTGACGTTCATCGACATGGCGCGCGGCACTATTCACTATTCCACTCTCCAGAGCTAGCCACTTTCTTGGCGACCAGGAAGGGTTTCAGCTGACTGTTGAGTTCGTTCAGAAAGTGTTGGATGATTTGCTGCAAAACCGCTGGGTCTTGCAGGCCGGGGATATTCTGCGGCACTGTGAAGTTGAAGTTTGGAACGCCGGTTCCCTGGAGGATTACCGTCTGCACATATGTATCGGTTCGCTTCGCGCTTTCGACAAACTTACTCCTGATGTGAATTGTGAGCGGGTTTGTCGTTGAGTGGTGCAGTTCATTCTGCATGTCATAGATCCGCCTGCTTTCGAACTCGGCTGCATACTCTTCGTATAGCTCCCAAATAAGTCCGTCCACCTTCAGCTTTTCTGCGTGAACAACAGGCAGCTTGAGGTCACTCGTCATTTCTTGGCGTGATATAAAGTGCGAATGGGAGAAGTACGCCACAGTCAGCAGAGAGACTAGGCCATCCACCTCCTTCTCGGTGTACTTCTTGCTTGTGAGGCTCAACATTTTCCCGATCATGAGCCTAGTCCGGAAATACGTCCTATTTATCGACCCGAGCGCTTCGGCCGGTACCCTGTCAATGAGTTTGGAAAGTGCCTCGTGTCCGTATCGGGAAAATTGGCGTCCAAGTGTATCTCTTACGAAATCCACGAAGGCATTGACGTCCTCCACCCCGAAGCTCATGACGGGCGCGTTCTCGTCCGTTCCCATCCTCAGTTGAAGCGTGGGATCGGTCGGCGAGAGCTGGGCGCGCGGCCCGGCTATCAACTGATCGCACCCGAGCGCAATCATCGTCGCGGCGCTGCAGCATACATACGGGATGATCACGTGTAACTTCTCGCAGTGCGATCGCAAGAGGTTTACGAGAGGCCAAGGAACATCGAGGTCGCCGCCGTGGCTAACCAGGAACAGGGAAAGCACCTCGTGACGCTCCCCCACATCAAGGTGCTGTTCGATGATCTTCACACAGTCTCGCGTTATAAAGTTTGCGGGAGGCTCCACACCCTGTCTATCTGAGGTCAAGAAACAGATGATCTTTGTCCCTAATTTTTTCTCAAGTTGTCCAATCTTTGTTTTGCGTTCGTCTTTGCTCATTTGATTCCCCTCGCCGTCTCAGGCTGGTCGGCTGTCGCGGCACCAAGTTTTAGGTCGACAGAAGGGAGTAGCGTTAGGTTGGACCTTACCAAGGAATACGTACTCGCTGCCTGTTACTGCGGCACTGCCACGGGGGAAGTCGCTGTGAAGGCCAATCTCCCCCCACAGTTATTATCTAACTACGATTACTGACCCCTGTCATTTTAAAACCCCCAAGTAATAGTGGTTCGCGTGGCAAGCGGGCCGGGTGATCGGACTTCAGTTGGAGAAGGCCGGAGTCAGGCTGGCCTATCTGTTGGACGCCAATTTAATGTTCATCGCCGCGAGCGATTCGGTTTAGAGTACGGAGCCCCCCACGCCTCCCTCGGCTCGGAGGGCGGAACCGTTGATTACGGCGCCTTGGGCGCTGGCGACGAAGGTTACGACGGCCGCGACTTCCTCGGGCGTCTCGAAGCGCTTCAGGAGTGAACTGGGGCGCACCTTCGCAAAGAATTCCTTTTCCACTCACCGCAGAGGCGCGGAGGCGCAGAGTAGGTGTCAGGTGTCAGGAGTTAGGGTTTTGCTGACCCCTGGCACCTGGCACCTGGAACCTAATACCTCCTGCGCTCTGCGTCTCAGCGCCTCGGCGGTAAAGATGGCATTTTTTCACGGGTTCGAAAACCGTGGGATCGCTCCAGTTTTCCGCCCCGTCCCAAACACCCATTTTCTGAAACGTCAGATTGCGATAGACTCACCAACCCAGCATCCTGCAAATTGCGGAGGTGTCCCGATGGTTGCCGCGAAGGAAGTTATAGTGGGTATCGACATGGGGGGCACGAGCCTGCGCGCGCTCGTGGTGAATGCCCAGAATGAAATCCTTGCGATTGAAAAGACGCCGACCAATGTGGCGCTAAAGCCCGAGGGATTGATTCGCGACTTGGCGGCGATGGTGGAGGACGTGGTGGGCGCGGCGGGCCTGCGCAAATCGCAATTGCGCGCCGTCAGCATCGGCGCGCCGGGGGCGGTCGATCCTGAGCACGGCGTGGTGTATCACGCGCCCAACTTGGGTTGGGACGGAGTGCCCCTGGGCGCGGAGCTGAAAAAGTTGTTGCACGTCCCCGTCTTCGCGGAGAACGACGTCAACGTGGGCGTGGTCGGCGAACATGCGCTGGGGGCAGGGCAGGGGGCGCAGGAACTGGTGGGCATCTTTGTGGGGACGGGAATCGGTGGCGGCATCATTTCCCGAGGCGAGCTTTATCTGGGGATGCGGGGCGCGGCGGCGGAGGTGGGCCACATGATCGTACAGGTGGATGGTCCCCTGTGCGGGTGCGGGAATCACGGGTGCATCGAGGCTCTGGCCAGCCGCACCGCCATGGAGCGCGATGTGCGCGCGGCCATTCGCGCCGGGCAAAAAAGCTGCGTGCTCAAGCTCATGGCAGAGCGCGGCAAGGACCGCATGACCAGCAGCATCATTCAGCGCGCGCTCAAGAGGAACGATCCCGTCATGCGCAAGGTGATGAAGCGCGCGCAATATTGTCTGGGGATGGCCGTGGCGAGCGTGGTGAATTTGCTCGATCCCGAGTGTGTGGTGATGGGCGGGGGAATCGCTGAACGCCTGGGTGAGTATTTTGTGGCGCCCATCCGCAAGACGGCCTACGAGAATTTCCTGCGGCGTCACGACGCCGAACGGGTGAAGATCGTTTCCGGCACGCTGGGCGATAACGCCGGCCCGCTGGGTGCGGTGGTTCTGGCGCGGAAGCGATTGCACAAGTGAGAGGCAGGTAATTCTGCGGGGAGCCAGGGTTCGCGGGTGGCGCCGACATTGCTTTTTGTGTCGGCGACCGTTAAGAAGTTGGGCACAGGCCAGGGTTAGGCCCAATACTGTTCATTTAAGCTGACCGTTCCCAATATTCGACCCCCTCACCCACCGCCTTGCGGCCCCCCTCTCCCCCAAGGGGGAGAGGGAAGTAAATTCAGAACAACACATCCCTTGGACCCCCAAGGGGGAGAGGGAAGTAAATTCAGAACAACACATCCCTTGGACCCCCAAGGGGGAGAGGGAAGTGAATTCAAAACAACACCTCCCTTTGACCCTCAAGGGGGAGAGGGTTGTAAATTCAATTTACCACCCCCCTCGCCCCCTTGGGGGAGAGGGGCCGGGGGTGAGGGGGTCACCCAGGTACGAACGGAGAGGTGATTTCCTGAAGTCCCTTATGTGAACAGCCTTGAGGCTAGGCTTGCTGACCACAGAAATCCATCTTGATGCGAGGAGAAGATTCGTGAAAGCTCTTAAACCGTCGCTTTTGGTTTTCCTCTTGCTGCTCGCTGCCGCCGCGCTCCCGGGGCGGGGACAAGAACCGGCCAACGCCGGGGTTGTGGTGGTGAAGGCCGGACGCCTTCTCGAGGTGCGATCCGGAAACTACCTCAGCGACCAGCTCATCCTGATCGAGGCGGGCAAAGTGCGCGAGGTCGGCAAGGCCCGCGACGTGCAGCCGCATGTTCCCGCCGGCACCAAGGTCATCGACCTTTCCCGCTACACGGTTCTGCCGGGACTGATCGACGCGCACACGCACCTGACCGGTGACCCGGGCAACGAAGGTTATCGGGGCCTGGGAATCTCCATCCCCCGTGAGGCGCTGACCGGCGCGCGCAACGCCCGCGTGACGCTCGAGGCGGGTTTCACCACGGTGCGCAACGTCGGGGCGGGCGGCTACTCCGACATCGCTTTGCGCGACGCCATTAACGCCGGCGACGTTCCCGGCCCGCGCCTGGTGGCTTCCGGGCCGGCGCTGGGCATCACCGGAGGTCATTGCGACAACGACCTGCTGGCGCCGCAATTTCATGCCTTCGAACTCGGCGTCGCGGATGGGATCCCCGCCGTGATGGCGAAGGTTCGCGAGAACATCAAGTACGGCTCCGACGTCATCAAGTTCTGCGCTACGGGCGGGGTGCTCTCGCAGGGCGACAATCCGGAGCTGGAGCAGTACAGCCCCGAGGAAATGCACGCCATCATCGAGGAGGCGCATCGCTTGGGCCGTAAGGCTGCCGCCCACGCGCATGGAGCGCTGGGGATCAGGGACGCCGTCCTGGCCGGAGTCGATTCCATTGAGCATGGAAGTTTTATCAACGAAGAAGATATCCAACTGATGAAGGAGCGAGGAACGTACTTGGTTCCGACCCTGTACCTGGGTGACTGGCTTTTGGAGAATTATCAGAAGCTGGGATTGACGGACAGCATGGTGGCCAAGGCCAAGTACGTCCTACCTGCCGCCCGCCAGAACGTGGCGCGCGCCTTCCATGAGGGTGTTAAGGTGGCCTTTGGGACGGATGCGGCCGTTTACCCGCACGGCCTCAACGCGCACGAATTTGCGGTCATGGTGAAGTTGGGTATGACGCCGCTGGCCGCCATTCAAGCGGCGACCCTCAATGCCGCGGATTTGCTGGGGTGGTCCGACCGGGTGGGCTCGCTTGAACCGGGCCACTTTGCCGACCTGGTTGCCGTGGAGGGCGATCCGCTCCAGGACGTTACGGTTCTCCAGAAGGTGAAAGTGGTGGTGAAAGGCGGGGAGGTTGTGAAGGAGGCGCCGGGGGCTAAGTGAAGAAAGGGCTCAGTTCTCTTCGCATGGGGGTTTTAGGAAATCATTTCTCAATTCGCTCATGCGTGACCCCCTCACCCACCGCCTTGCGGTCCCCCCTCTCCCCCAAGGGGGAGAGGGAAGATGAATTCTTAGTTTTGGTTTTGAGTTGATTTCCCTCGCCCCCTTGGGGGAGCTGAACGTGTCCCACATCTTTTGCTGGACACCGGGAGTGCTGGAATTGCTGATGGCAAATCGAGCCCCGAAGGGGCGAACTACCTCAGCCCAGGCCAACGGCCTGGGTCCGAGCACCCCTCCTCGTCTGGCCGCAAGCCCTGAAAGGGCGAAATAGCGTTCTGGGATGCACGCGGACAGTCGCCAGGACTGGGGGATGTTCTTTATCACGCCCCTTCAGGGCGGAAGAGCCGGAAATGGCGTAAACTTCTTGACCCAGGCCGTTGGCCTGGGCTTTGCTAGGTCGCCCCGTTGGGGCTGAATGCACGCACCCCCGGAGTCCAGCCGAAGATAAGAGACCGGCCCCAGGGAGAGGGCTGGGATTCTCACTTCTCCCCATGTCAAGTGAAAGATATGGCTAACGATTAGAAAGGCCCGCAGCGTTTTGGAGAATTCTTGAACTGTATGGCCAACCCTCCGACAAATTCTGGCGCGCAGGTATATGACCCCGCCAACCAGCGCAATGCTCTGGCAGCGGGCTTTCTGGGCTGGACGCTGGATTCCTTCGACTTTTTTGTGCTCACCTTTGTGCTGGTCCCGGTGGCGCGCGATTTCGGCGTTTCGATCGTGCAGATCGCGGCCACGATTACGGCCAGCCTGGCCATGCGTCCGGTGGGGGCATTTTTCTTCGGGCTGCTGGCCGACCGTTATGGGCGCCGCTGGCCGTTGATGCTGGATATCGTTTTCTTCTCGGTTGTCGAGGTCCTCTCCGGCCTCGCCCCCAATTACCAAGTGTTTTTCGTTTTGCGTCTGCTCTACGGAATCGGTATGGGTGGGGAGTGGGGCGTAGGAGCGTCGTTGGCCATGGAATCGGTTTCCCCCAAGTGGCGCGGCATCCTGTCGGGATTGTTGCAGGAAGGTTATGCGTTTGGAAACCTCCTGGCGGCGGTGGTCTATTCCCTGGTATTCCCGCACTGGGGCTGGCGCGCGATGTTTTTCGTGGGGGGATTGCCGGCGCTGCTCTCGCTTTTCATCTTCGCCAAGGTGAAGGAGCCCGAAGCGTGGCAAGAGTCGCGCACCGACTGGGGCACTTACGGCAAAGCCATCGCACGGCATTGGAAATTGTTCCTCTACATGGTTCTGCTGATGACGACCATGAATAGTATTTCTCACGGCACCCAGGACTTGTACCCGACTCTTTTACAGCGGCAACGGCACTTCAGCCCGGAGACGACGGCGATGATCACCATGATCTCGATGGTGGGAGCGATCGCCGGGGGCCTGCTGTTTGGCCTTTATTCAGACCGCCGCGGACGCCGGCGCGCCATGGTTTCCGCGGTGATCTTTGCCCTTCTGCTCATACCCGCCTGGGTGATGTCGTCAACTGTCCTCCTGATTGTCCCTGCGGCGTTTCTAATACAGTTTATGGTGCAGGGGGCGTGGGGCGTCATTCCCGTCCATCTGAATGAACTCTCCCCGGGCGAGTTGCGCGGCTTCTTCCCCGGCTTCGCTTACCAACTTGGTGTGTTGTTCGCTTCCAGCATCACTTTGATTGAAGCGATACTGGCCAAGCACCTGACTTACGCGCAGTCTTTGGGATTGCTCGCGGGTCTCGTCCTGCTGATTGGCGTGCCGGTGATCGGGCTGGGGCCGGAGGCAAAAGGCGTGGCGTTCGGGAAGAGTCCCTCGCCCGGCAAGTAAGGGCGCGGCTTGCCGTGCCCTGCCGGCGTGCAGGTGAGGGGTCACATAAAATCCCATCTCGGAAGCTGAAAGGGACAAATGCCCGGAGGGTTACGCTCCAAGTCGGCAGCTTGTTTTTCCTATCCGCTCGCTAAAACCTGACCTTAGGTACACATGACGCAGCTAATATATAAGCTTCAGTTCTATTCTTGTTCTGTTTGATCAGGGCATCCTGGCAACCCTTTAGATAACCAGCAATTTGGAACGTGCTGCACGTCTTGTCTGGCTGTGGACCATAACCGGTCTTAGGAAAATTCACAATACCCTCATCGGAGTTGTTATGTCCCACACAGTTCCCATTCCCGATTGAAATGGTATAATGCACTGCGTCTACTGGCCGATAGTAATAAAGAAGCTTTCCTTCTGAAATATCCTTCGCAACGTCCGGTTCTGTGATTCTGGGGCCAAATGTAAAAAGATTCACAGGCTCTTTCGTGCCTTGCTGGAGACCGTATTTGAGCAGCCAACGTAAAGAAACAACACCTCCCAAGTACAAGAAAAGGCAGGCAGCGCCATAACAATTACCGCCTCCAACGACTTCTTTGTTCAATAAAGCTTTTCTTGTATATTTATAAAACTCTTTTCCTCGATTGTCTCCCAGGCCGAGTGTAAATGTGCGCGCTGTGATGATCCCGACTACGCTATTTTCATCTTTTCCAGTTAGCGGAAAATAGCTTTTTATCCCCTCAGTCAGGACATCCAAGGATTTATTTTTAAAATACTGCTTGGCATCGTTAATCACGGTTTCTTGAAGGGTGCCGATGCACAATAACAATGCCCTCAACGCGCGACGACGTTGGGTTTCTGCCTTATCCTTCACTAAAATGAAACCAAGTGATATTTTGGGGGATATTTGAATATTATTCTTGTTCTCAAAAATAAACGTGTTTTTGCTCGTGTCATCGATACCCTGAATGTTCTTAATGAAATCCAAGGTATCGGTTATTCTTTTTTGGCTATCTTTTCCAAATAAAGACATTATTTTTCTCCTTGATCTTTAGTTTGCCAGGGTTCATTTGCTTCTAACGGGAATTTGCCTTTTATACAGAGGGACATGAATTCTTGCGCATGGCCCTGTAGCGGCGGTCTCTGACCGCCGGTCGGCGCTCAGAGAGCGCCGCTACAATTTATCTCCCTCTGTATAGCTCCCAACAGCCCTGACTATACACCCCTCGAGGGGTTCCAGCGCACTATTTTTCTTGGGCTGGGTCCAGGGGCTGGGGACAGGGCGCCCCCCCGCAAATAGGGAAGGCTGGATACTCGTCATGACCGTCTCGGGCTCGCCACGGGGAACGGGGCAGACGCCCAGCCCGGGAGCGGGTAGCGCGGAGGTATTTGGCTCCGAGCCGAATTCCTCCGCGGCCCTTTCTCATTGCCTGGCAATGAACAGGTCGAGATTCCGATTTTACGAGCCGCAGAGCAGGGTGTAACGGGAACCGAAACTACCCCTCTCCGCCTGCTTGTGGCGGGCGGTAGCGGGAACCGAAGGCCAGCATGGCAGGCAAGCCACGGGCCTCTACACAACAATTCCCAGCTTCTTTTCGAGCCGCTTTTGCTCCATCTCTGCCGACTCTTTACCACCCCGCAAGGCGCCGCGTCTTGAAGCCAGGGCCGCGTTGGCAAGCCCCACCTCCGCTAGCAGCCCCATGATTTTGTCCTCCGGCGGATAGGCAGGCAGGCTGTTAAACCTGGGCCAAAGTCGCATGTCGACCTTTCCCAGCTCCTTGAATGCGCCTAGCTCGTCGCCCTCGCCGATAAAGCATCCGGCGATCTTGTTGTTTTTATTGTAGTGAAGAAGGACATGTTGGTTTCTAGGATCTTTATCGAATTTATCGAGCAGTGCTATGATGTCTCCTCGTTGCGCCTGTGGTGCGATCCCTCCTGGCAGGGGGGGGAGCAAGGTCGAGTAAAATCCAATGCTGTAACTGATGACCTTGCGCAGCGACATCGCTGCCGCGACCTCCAGCAGAGCGTGGTGATACTCGCCGATAATGGCGGCGAGCGGAAGCATCATCACCAAGGGGTCGCCCTTGCTAGCATCGGCCCAGCCCGTGAGGAAGTAGAGGTTGTCGGTGGTCGTTCCGGAGATGTCCGCGCCGAAGGGCAGGCCGAAGACTCGGTCGATCTTGCCGATGGTGCTGGTATCTTCGATTTTCCATACCATGACCCCACCGAATTTCTTTCCAATGTGCACATCCTTCAATGCTGGGTTGTCGAAGAGGTTTCCCGGAATGATATCGTAGTAAGGATTCGCTCCCTTTTTGAAGAAGCCCTCCGCCTTTGTTCTGATTCGCCCCCCGGGTTCAGGGGAGGGATCGGTTTCGACCTTCTTCCAGAGGCTGTTCGGCTGTTGCACCCAGCCCACGCCTTTTATCACGTGGCCGTCCTTATCCACAGGAATAACGGTCTTCCGCCACACGCTGCCTTTATCTGGCTGCGCCACGTAGTCGGGGTTGCGACTGGCCTTGAAGGCCTCGCCGCCACCACCGTAGCGCCAGCCGATCTGCTTCGCTCTTTCCTTCTTCCAATAAACCGAAAAAGCGGCGCAGGCTTCGACTACTTCGCCGTAGAACCGAATGAGGTTGCCGCACTGCTCTGGGGTGAGCCAAAGCCCTTTGTCGCGGTCGGCCAAGACGCCTTCGACAGTCTTGGGATTGGTGTGAAAGAGGAAGGCGTTCTTCACTTCGAGTTCCTCGATTTTTGCTTTGAGCGGAGGTTCTGATTTCAGGCCTCCGAGAAACAAGAAGGCAGCATTAACCGCGATGTTGATCCTCCGATACAGATCGCCAGTTCTAAACACGCTGCTCAGCTCGAGAGCGAACTCTTGATCCAGGGCAGTCCTGCCGACGAGAATCTTCTCTATCTCCTGTATGTTGGTTGTATATTTCATGACATCCTCCACGGTTTATAGAATAACATTCGTTAATCTATCATTAACAGGTAGCGGCCACTCTGCTGCTGATTCTTGCGCGAAAAGCTCGTTTCTAAACCGCCGTTCTTAGAGCGGCAAATTCCTTGATGACTCCAGCGTGATGCCTCCGTGTTTCAAGCGCGCAACCTGGGCTTCGCTGTCGCGCGGATTCATCTCTGCCGGATTCGACATCCGCTTGGAGCGCTTCCGATCCATGCGCCGCCGCCTCCGCCGCGTCCACGCCTTCGGCGGGGGCCAAGCGCTTCAATTGGAATTTCCATTATCGTCTGCCGAGCATACACTTGATCGCCACTGGAGGCAATGGTCAGTCGGGTTTGCGGCGCGCGGTTGACCCTTACGTGAGAGGGACGTGACCCCTCATCCGTCCGTCGGCTGACGGACGGGTGAGGGGTTACTTGCTCCTTGTCTTAAAGCGAATCCATAAATACGAGGTAGGAATTTCCCCAAAGATTGGTAGGAATTGAGCCGCGCGGGCGGCTGGTGATGACGATGTGAAAGCCGCGCGCGGCGGAGGCGATGCGGGCTTGCAGGTCCGCCATAGAAGCGGCGGCGCCCGCCTTGGGCTCGACCAGCGCCAGCTTTTCCAGCACCGGGTAGATGATCTCTCCCGCGGGCGCCATCGGGGTCTCGAATCCATCGGCAATGAATTGCATCTGCGCGTCGATTTCGTAGAAGTGCCACGCCAGGCAGGCGCAGAAGTTGACTCCCTTCTCGAACTGCGCCAGGGCTTTTTCGTCGGCCGTGGGCAGGCTCGAGTCAAAGACCAGCACCAGCCGCCGCTCATCCTCGCGCGTGAACTCCCGCACCTTGAGTTGCTGGGCCTTGGCCGTGGCTTTCCAATCCACGTAGCGGGCGCTATCGGATTCCTCGTAGTCCCGGATGGCGTACAGGTCGTGGCCTCGGCCCTTGGACAAGCTTTCGATATCACCGCCGATCAGCGGCAGGATTTCGTAGAACTCTTCCGTGGGCTGCACGTCGGGCAGTACCAGGATTTCCTGCTTGCTCGCCACTTCATGCGCTTTCAGCAGGAGGCCGAAGGGGAACTTGGTACTGACGCGAAATCCATCCTGGGTGTAGCGCCCGCGGCGAGGAAAGGTGAGCTCCACGTGCTGGGTCACGGAGGACCGGTGCGGGATGTAGGGCACGTAGACGGGAGCGTCCAGAATCTGGCGCGGCGCCGCCAACGTAGTCCGTTTGCGCTTGCCTTTCCAGGGGTCGCGGGCAGACAGGGTGAGGGAAAAAGAAGGGAAGATCCACTTCAAGTTCTGGACGGTCAGGCGCGAGATCATCGGATTCTCGGCGAACACATGCTCCGGCAGGACAAAATCCAATTCCAGTTGCGAGAGCACGATGGCGGAAAGAATTCCGGACAGCAAAATTCCTGACAGGAGGTTGGCCAGAATGATGAAGAGGAGATTGTTGCCGGTGTTGAGGGCGGCGATGGCGATGACCATGATGATCAGGAAATAGACCACGCCCTCGCGCGTGAACTCGTACTCGACCTTCATCATCCAACGCTCGAGCGCGGTGCGCTTGGCGAGGTAGGGCACAACCTTGATGGCCACGATAGCGGCGATGAGCAACGACAGGGAGGCGGCCGCCATGGCGCCATCGGTGTGGCCCACCTCACGCAGAGCCGTCGAATACAAGGCGAGAAAGAAGGCCATCCCCAGGCCGAAAAGCGCCACGAAGAAACGGCGCCAGGCTGGCCGATCGATGTGCACCATTTGGTAGCGCGCGAGAACCCAAAGGTCGCGCAGAACGCCACCGCCGGAGGGTTGCGTGAAAGTCGCCATGCGGGGTTCATTGTAACTCAGGCCGCCGCAAGGCACTAGGCAGTAAGCAGTAGGCAGAAGGCAGCGAGCGCCTCTTGCGAGTCCCGGCGAGCCGGGATAAGCAGTAAGCAGAAGCTGGTAGTCACGGTCAGCGTTTTTCTGACCGTGGATTCTTCCCTTGATGACGAGGGCATAGCAGGCAGGAATGGTTCCATCCCGCGCGGAAGCGGCGGGTGAGGCGGCGGTAGCCACGGTCAGTGCAGTCCTGACCGTGGGTTCTTCTGGCGGTGGTCGGGTTACAGCAAACTTACGTTGGACAAGGCAACGGTAGGGGCGTGTTTCATCCAGATTCACGACCTGCCGCTGGAGCATCGGGCATGAGAAAAGCTACCCGCTCGATGCGGCAGCCAGGCACAGACTGAGGACGCCGGCAGCCGTGCCGACCCGCTCGACTGGAACTTTTAACGTGTTGACGCTCCCCTTACGGCGCCTACGTGGTGGCCGCGCGCGCTGCTAATCTCTGCTCCTTCCTCTTCCGCCCCAGATGAATGAGCCCAGCGAGTCCGGCTACCGCCAACACGAGCAGTCCAATCCCCAAAAGAGGCCTGAAAAAGAGCCAACTCAGCGCAATCGTCACAACGGTCAGGCAAAGCCCACCCACCCCGGCGAACAGCCCTATGCCCGCGCCCACCAGAGTCCCGAAGATCGGCAAGACGTCCGCGACGACCTCGAAGGGTCTGAAAACCAGGAAAATTCCAAAAGCCATCATGAAGAACCCCACCAAGCGCGTGGCCCATGCCAGGGTCGTGTTGCTTTCCTCTTCAGTCTTGAACATCGAGTCGGCGCTCACGGTCCCGTAAGTGACCAGCAAGATGCTGCCGCCTGCCTTGGCCTGGTACGGTTCGAAGGTGTCGCTGATCTGGCGCGCCACAATGCTCACGGTCGCCGGCTGGACGACCTGGAAAGTGACTCGGACGTCGCCGATGGCCGGAGCGGAGGGATCTGCACCCTTGTAGTAGCCGCCATCGCGGAAGTTGAAACCCGTCTTAGCGGCCGGCGGCGAGGCGGCTGCGGCCTTCTCGTCGAGACTGAAATCCTCGACCTTGTTCAACAAATCCACCTGAGCTTCCGAAAGGGTGAAGGCGCCCAGGGTGACCTTCTTCGCCGTCCGCGTCTGAGTTTTGATCGGCATGTCGTGGGGGTTCTCGTGGCCAGTGCGCTCCTTGAACGAACTCGATTGAATAAGCTGCGGCGACCAGGCTTGGCTGTAACTGTAGGTTGTGACGGTTTCAGACCCCCCTCCCAGCTTGGACCTCGTCTGCGACTTCTTCTCTTCCTTCCACTGATACATCTCCGCTCGTCGCTCGAGTTTGATGGCGGGGACGGAAACACCGAATTCAAGGTCGGAGAGGGTCTCCGTGGTGGTCGCTTCGCCGGTCATGTGGACCAGCTTCCCTTCGCTGGCGGCGTCCACTCGGTCGGAGGAAACGCTGACGACGGCGCTCGCTCCTTCCGCGAGACTTTTCGCCACGCGCACTGTTCGCCCTTCATTCCAGAAGAGCAGCACGAAGGCCACCCCTACGAGCACGATTCCAAAAAGGATTCCCTTGATCGAGTCAAGGAGTCGCGAGCCCCAGGATTGTCCCGTAATCTCCGTGAACGAATCGCCGCCCATAATCGCCCTCCCTCAGCCTGAATTCCTCGCGTGAGCTGGAATTTCCATTATCCACTTTCCGCTCCCGCTAAAGATACTCCTGACCGCCGCCCAATGCAACGGTAGGTTGAGTTTGAAGTGCAAGTGCTCTCGCCGGCCACGGAAGGGCAACTAAAATGAAGGCGACTGGTGTTCCAGCTCCTCCTCAAAGGAAATGCCCACCATCGCGAGTGCAGTGATCGTCGGATGTATCCACCTGTTACCCACTGAGTGGGTGCCTAGCCGGATTTGCAACGATAAACGCCCTTCCACGCCGGAACCAAGCCGGCCGCATTACGCTGCGCCAATTGACGGCTATGGATTGCCGATAATCAGCATTGACATCGCTCTACCGTTTTGCGGGAACACAATGGCGAGTGTTGGGGGGGAAATCCAGGGTCAACTGGCCGCTTGCTGCCTATCCCGGCTCGCCGGGACTCGCAAAAGGCGCTCGCTGCCTGCCGTTCCCCGTCTACCGTCTACCGCTTCCTGCTCTTCACAGCGGGACGGGCGTGGATTCCACGATCTCGCGCAGGATGGAGTCCGACTGGTCGGATTTCTTCATGGTGGAAAGGTAGCGGGAACTGACGATGCAGCGGTGGGAGAAAACGGGGATCACCAAGCGCTTGAAATCGTCGGGGATGCAGTAATTGCGGCCTTCCATGACGGCCATGGCTTGGGCGGCGCGGTAGAGCGACATCGAGCCGCGCGGGCTGACGCCCAGGCTGAGGTATTCGTGCTGGCGAGTTTTCTCCACGATCGCCAGCGTGTAATTCATCAACTCCTCATCGACGACCACGCGGCGGGCGGCCTGCTGAACTTCCAGCACCTCGTCAGCGTTCATAACGGGCTCGATCTTCGCCAGCGGTTCGGAGTCGGCGAAATTCCGCAGAATCTCCTTTTCACTTTCCGGGCTGGGATAGCCGACGCGAATCCGCATCAGGAAGCGATCCATTTGCGACTCCGGCAGCGGATAGGTGCCGTGATGCTCGATGGGATTCTGCGTTGCCACCACCATGAAAGGCCGCGGCAGAGGGTACGTGCGGTTGTCCACCGTCACCTGGTTTTCATTCATGGCTTCCAGCAGGGCGCTTTGCGTCTTGGGCGTGGTGCGGTTGATTTCATCGGCCAGAACGATGTTGGCAAAAATGGGGCCGGGGCGAAATTCGAAGCGTTGGGTGGATTGGCTGAACACGCTGATGCCCACGACGTCGGAAGGCAGCATGTCGGAGGTGAACTGCAAGCGTTGGAAAGTGCAATTAAAGGAGCGTGCCAGCGAATGGGCGAGCGTCGTCTTGCCCACACCCGGGACGTCCTCGATCAGCAAATGACCGCGCGCGAACAGCCCCACGAGCGTGAGCTGGATCACTTCATCTTTACCGCGGATGACGCTCTGCACCGATTGTTGCACGCGCTTGAGTAGGTCTGGAGCGACAGCGAGGTGATTGTTTACTGCGGCTTTTTCCATGCGGTTGAGTCTCGAGAGTCTGCCCTGGGAGTGGGTCAATTTGTTGTAGCGGCGGTCTCTGACCGCCGGAATCTATTGAATCAAAAGCCGGCGGTCAGAGACCGCCGCTACAACATCAAACTGACCCACTCCCGGTCTGCCGTGCGTCTAGACCATGGGCCAAAAATCTGTTATGTTCATGTGTTGCCGCGGGCGATTAACTCAGCGGTAGAGTGCTATCCTCACACGGTAGAAGTCACAGGTTCGAGTCCTGTATCGCCCACCATTACTGCCCGGTGGAACCAAACCATTCTACCAAAGTTTGTTGTTTTGCTCGCAGTTTTCATCGGTTTTAGGGGTGATGGGTCAGCGGGATGGGGCGCGATCACTTCCGGCTTCAGCAAGCGCGTGGACGGGGTGTTCGGAAGAAACCCGCCGGGAAGTGGGCTAAGCGCCAATACTGTTCACTTAAGCTGACCGTTCGCAATATTCGACCCCCTCACCCCCACGACCCGCAAAACGTGGGGCCCCCTCCGCCTTGCGGTCCCCCCTCTCCCCCAACTGATCGTGTCCCACATCTTTTGCTGGACACCGGGGGTGCTGATGCTGCTGATGCCCAATCGAGCCCCAAAGGGGCGAAC